>CERE01066018.1_pt1 | contig 46989 bp, 51 predicted proteins | sample 530911 | NCBI WGS metagenome assembly CERE01 (sample SAMEA2621092, study PRJEB7988) | marine metagenome | biome: marine biome (ENVO:00000447); feature: mesopelagic zone (ENVO:00000213); material: "saline water (ENVO:00002010), including plankton (ENVO:xxxxxxxx)" | depth 800 m
CGTAATGCGTACTGATAAAACCTAATCACTTCGCCCAGGCGATCATTAACAGTAGAAATAGCAAGGCCGCAGCCAGGATGAGCTGGGTGATTTATTGGTCTGAGCAACCAGTCTCGATACTGCGCCAGGGTCGACTCTTCAATATTATCGTCAAGACCGCAGCCGAACTTCCAGGCGTCACGGATTGAAACTCCCCCATCGACCTTTACAAAGTTCATTTCTAGCCAGTCAAAGTAATCGTAAAGGCTATGCCCGTACTGCCCCCAGGATTTCGTGCTTTTGGCCCGGCCACTACGGATGCAACGCTTGATTAGATACTTATGAACGTCCGTAACAAGTCTATGCTCGTCATCGTAAAGGAGGGGGAATCCTGGATAGGGAGTTCCGTTAACGAGGAATTCTTTGGTGGCAATGATCTTCTTCATGCCACCAAGATATACTGCTTATCTGTACAGTCAATATTTTTATACGGAATATAACCCAATTAAACACAGAAAGACTCCCTGCCAAGCACCCAGCGCCAGGCGACCGTCAACCACTGGTATCGACAATGACACCGCCGTTAGCGCGGCCTTTATATGAGCAGGCATATCATCCGGCCCCTCTAGCGTGTGAGTGTAGAGTGCATCTTCTTCGGAAACCAAGCGGTTGAGCCACAACTCCAAATCTTGACGAGCCGTTACATCATAATTTTCTTGCACCAGCAAACTGGCCGAAGTGTGCTGAATAAACAGCGTACACAACCCCTCAGTGAGATTCGCAGCCTCCACCGCAGCAGCCACGTCACTAGAGATATCGTGCAACCCCTGATGGCGAGCCTGTACTTCTAATTTAACTATCACCGAGAGAAACTCCGCGCTCAAGAGGGTTGATCAAGTTTCTCTGCAGCAGCAATAACTCCATTATTGTCGGCGTACACATATTCACCAGGCTTAAACGTAACACCACCAAATGTCACCTCAATATTTAGCTCGCCAACGCCTTTTTTCTCGGTCTTCATGGGATGCGTACCGAGAGCCTGAACACCGAGATCCAAGTCGCCGATGGCATCCACATCTCGGATACAGCCATACATCAAAACCCCTTCCCAACCATTGGCCACCGCCTTTTCTGCCAGCATATCACCCAGACAAGCACGACGAAGAGACCCCCCTGCGTCAACCACCAACACCTTGCCCTTGCCGTTCAAAGCCACCTGCTCGCGCACCAAAGAATTATCTTCAAAGCACTTAATTGTGACAATTTGACCACCAAACGAACTGCGCCCGCCGTAATTGTTCATCATAGGCTCCAGCACTCGAACCAAGTGTGGGTATTCGTCACATAAATCTGGAGTCAGATATTCCATAGTATTTCCGTTATTTCAATTGAAGATTAAGTAATAGTAGCGACATCAATACCGATCATATTTCCCTCATAGATGGGTACATAGGTCTTTATCGGCGCCAACGGTGCCGGCGTATTACCGGCGCCAGTTTTAAGGTTGAACTCTATGCCATGCATCGGACAGCGGATGACGTCTCCACGGACAGAAGCAAAAGTAAGCGGTGCATCCATGTGAGGGCAGCGATTTTCAATCAGGTACACCTGCTCAGCCTCCTGAATGAGCAACAACTCAACACTCCCCACCTTAAAGGCCCTTTGATATCCATCAAACAGCAGGTGAAGACGCTCCAACGGGTGAAACATTATTAAACTCTCCTTCTACCCCCAGCAACCTCTGAAGCCTCAATACCAAGCCATCAACCAAGCTCTTATCAGCATTCCAGAGAGAGGATCCATTGGCGTCAGACTGGACACCCTCAGACGGCAACTCAACTAAACAATCAGCACGAACCTCGGCCGACAAACGCGAAAAATCAGTATTGAACTGCGATACAGATGATTCAGGAGCGAGCCACTTCCAGCCTCGCGAGAGCACCTCTAGCTCAGCCCATAAATCAACCCCAGCAAAAGCCCCTCGACTGGCGAGCCAATGATTTTCTTTTACCAGCGCAGACATCAAAGACATGGGCTCACGCTCCGGCCCAGAGGCCTCAACCGAACGCAAGCGCCTTGCCATCAGCAAACTAGAAACACCAGGTACACGAGACCATCTGGCGTTATAGAAAGGCACTCCAACTCCAACAACCTTACCTAAACTCTGCTCTTCGAGCGCACCCATAACCAAGGCAAACAAAAGCGCACCACCGCCAGCCCCGTCCCCTAACCAGTTGACGGCACAAGCTGTCTGCTCTGCAACAAACATATTTACTGCAGGAATATCATAGCGAGCATAGTCGGCCATAGTATTCTGCTCATACCCTGCATTCACCGGAGAATGACCATGACCACGACACTCAAACATCCAAACATCAAACCCCGCCTCAACCAATCTCTCACCGACTGATGAAGCCTCTGACGCCCACATACACTTATTCTGATGGAGGCCATGCACCAGCACTAGAGGAACCTTTCCGACAGCTGCCCCGACCCTCGTCAAGTGAGTAACGGCCAATTCTACGGATTTGTCGGGGCTGTTATTGGGCTTCAGCAGATAAACATCTTCGGCGTACTGACCAAAAACCTCTGCGCTCATCAGGCGAGCAGGAAAAAAACGACTACTACTTTTCACACATAACTCTTTAAACTCTCAACGTTCTCCACCATGCCCTCAATCAAGACCGCACTCAAGCGACCTAGGGCCTGGCAAACCTATTCGGGATTATACGCAAGATACCCAACTCACAAATCAGTTATTTGTAAATTATCCCGAAAGAGTTTGGTAACTAAACCACAAAGCGGCATAGCCAAAAAAGCCGTAAACTCCTACAATGCGCGCACTTCACAAGCCCATGCCGACAGCAGAGCACCAACACCATGACAGAGCCCCAGCTCGAGTCCATTGTCGAACTCCCTCTGACCTATTCAGAAAACAGCGAACCCATATTCTCATCGATTAGAGATATGGAGTGGCCCATCTGGCTCGACAGCGGAGAAAGCCTTCTCAGCAGCAGCGCTCGATACGACATTATCAGCGCAGCGCCCAGTCACAAACTAATTGGACACAACAAAAGCTGCGCCGTCTTTAAAACTGGGAGCGACCAAGACAAGCAAGAATACGCAAACTGCTGGGCAGCGCTGGACGCACTCACTCCGCACATTAATCACTCCCCCACCCACCCCTTCACCGGCGGAGCATTGGGATATTTGGGCTATGATGTCGGCCGAGAGCTAGAAACACTAGAAGACCAGATAAGTCCCGACCACGATCTACCCAATGCACTTATGGGAATCTACCAGTGGGCAGTCATCCAAGATCACGAAAAACAATCCTGCACCCTGGTACACACCCAGCAGTGCCCTCATGAAACCATCGAAGAGGTGCAAAAAAGACTCGCAACTCGCACACCAAAAGAAACCAAGCGGAAATTTCTCGCCACAGATTTCAAGCCTCTAGTCGACAAGCAAACCTACCTCGAACAGGTAAACAGAATTCAGCAGTACATCAACAGTGGCGACTGCTACCAAGTGAATTTCAGCCAACGCTTTGAGGCCAACTATAAAGGTGATTCGTTTCAAGCCTACCTCCACTTGCGAAGTGAACTGCAATCGCCTTTTTCTTGCTTTTTTGAGACAGAGTTCGGCGCGGTTCTAAGCCTATCTCCCGAGCGGTTTATCTCCTGCCACCAAGGCAAAGTTACCACCCAGCCAATCAAAGGAACCGCAGCTCGAGGCTCAAACGAGGAATCTGATCGGCGGCTCTCTGAAGCGCTTCGAAATAGCGAAAAAGATATCGCCGAAAACCTGATGATTGTCGACCTACTTCGCAACGATCTCAGCAAGTGCTGCGAGCCGAACAGCGTAAAAACCCCAAAACTATTCAGCCTTGAAAGCTACCCAAATGTGCACCACCTAGTCAGCACCGTAACGGGTGAACTCTCACGTGGTAAGGCACCCTTAGAACTATTGAAAGCTTGTTTCCCGGGCGGATCAATCACAGGCGCGCCCAAAATAAGAGCTATGGAAATCATTGAGGAGCTAGAGGCCCACCGGCGATCCGTATACTGCGGCAGCCTTGGCTACATCAGCTTCAACGGCAACATGGACACCAGCATTGCAATTCGCACCGCGATTGCAGAGAAAGAGACAATATACATTTGGGGCGGTGGCGGCATAGTTGCCGATTCGGTCCCCGAAGAAGAGTTTGACGAGTCAATCGTTAAGATTCGGAGAATTATGAAGGGCTTTGCGAGCATCTCTCACTGACATTGCAGCCAAACTGCGAGAGAGCTCCAAAACCCAAACACCTGAGCAACTAATCTAGAGAGTTAAATCCCGAACACTCGCCTTCAAAAACTCTTGCTTGAGATCATCATAAGTGTGAACAGCAGGATACTGAGGAAATTCCTCAATCACATTCTGTGGCGCCTTAAACAAGATCCCAGCATCCGCCTCGGCCAGCATGGTAGTGTCATTGTAAGAGTCCCCAGCCGCAATCGTGCGATAGTAAAGAGACTTAAGCGCAACAATGGATTGCCGCTTTGGATTTGCCTGTCGGATATTGTAATCCGTCACTTTACCGCTACCATCAACTGTCAGCTTGTGGCACAGCAGTGTGGGGTAGCCCAACTGCTTCATCAGCGGACCCGCGAACTCATAAAAAGTATCCGACAAAATAATGACCTGAAAGCGCTCCCGCAACCAGTTAACAAACTCCTGAGCACCATCAAGCGGCGACAAGGTCGAAATTACCTCTTGGATCTCATTCAAGCCAAGTCCATGCTGATCCAGCTCACCCAGACGCATGGTCATCAACTCATCGTAATCCGGGATATCCCGAGTCGTTGCCTTAAGGTTTTCAATACCCGTCTTTTCTGCAAATTTAATCCAGATTTCCGGAATTAATACCCCTTCAAGATCCAAACACGCTAACTCCACAAGACACCCCCTCGTTCAAATATAGCCAATGCCAGCCCACCGTTGAACCGACCACAAAATTACGTGGACGCAATCTACCTTTTTCACCCTAACGACGCAATTGCTAGAGCCTCGGAAGCTTCCACCAAACACCAGACGGAGATAAGTTTTCACGTGAAACTTCTAATCTATTACTTTAACAAAGCGCTCTAACTGTAACCCTGCCAGCATCAAGCACTGCCATAAAATGTATCTTCTGGGTTAGGAAACACTACATAATGATGAAAACTCCCGCACTTCAACCATATATTGCACATTGTTCCACGGCGAGATCAAAATTCGAGACCTCAACGCTTTTGGTTATATGGCTATCACCGCAGATTATTTTTAAGTTCTTAGTGGCTCTGGTATGCTTCGCCGCCTTACCACAACCGTATAGCCACAACTTGGGAATATCACATGTCACAGCTTCTAGACGTTGTTGATTTGGACAAAACACTACAGGACAAATCACCTCAGGAAATTCTACGCTACGCCATTGAGCAGTTTGGAAATATTGCCATTTCGTTCAGCGGTGCAGAAGATGTGATCCTCGTCGACATGGCCCACAAGATAGATCCCGACGTCGAGATATTCTGCCTCGACACAGGCCGGCTGCACGCCCAAACCTATCAATTTATAGAAAAGGTTCGCGAGCATTACGACCTCTATATTGACGTGGTATCTCCCGATGGAGATGCCGTTCGAGAGCTAGTTCACGAAAAAGGCTTATTCAGCTTCTACAAGGACAACCACCAAGAATGCTGTGGCGTTCGCAAGATTGCTCCTCTTAGAAAGAAACTTCTGACAGTAGACGCCTGGGTGACAGGCCAGCGAAAGGACCAAAGCCCCGGCACACGAGGACAGATACCGGTCATACAGGATGACAAGGTATTCGCCAGAGAAAATGATACTTTGACGAAATTCAACCCACTAGCCAATTGGAGCTCGCAGCAAGTGTGGGACTATATTCGAGCCAACCAAGTCCCGTATAATGACCTCCACGATACTGGCTTTGTATCCATTGGCTGCGAACCTTGCACTCGCCCCATCGGCCCCGGCCAACATGAACGCGAGGGCCGTTGGTGGTGGGAAGAGGCAACCAAGAAAGAATGCGGACTACACGGCAGCAACATCAATAAATAGCGCCCCAGAAAGGAAAACTCAGTGAAAATTACACTCGTTAAAAAAATTCTCGCCGACGGCTCTCCCTGCGGCAAATGCGGCGACGTGCTCAACAAGCTGGAAAGCAATGATCAAATGAAGCATATCGACGAGGTACTTGTCGCTGACGAAAGAGACGCGCAGAGCCCAGGAATGCTGATTGCAGCGGAACACAAGGTTAACCGGGCCCCCTTCTTCGTGGTTGAGGAAGACGGTAAAGAGGCTAAGATCTACACCGTATACTTCAAGTTTGTTAAAGAAGTGCTAGACCAAAAGACCTCTGAGAAAGAGGAACTGAAGGAGATCATGAACGACAACCCAGATCTCGACTTTATCTAGAAGATCTAAGCAAACTAAAGACACAAAAAAGGAGGCTTAGCCTCCTTTTTTGTTCGTCCCTGCTATACATATCCCTATTCCCTCTCAATTTCACCTCATCTACAGTCTACGCACTTTGAAACCCACCACCTGATTACTGGCCGCGGAGACACTGCAGGTGACCCTAGCTGGATAATTGTGTTTACTATGGAAGCTGCCAGGGCGCTCTATCACCTCCATATCCATAAACACCACATGATTATTAGCAGCCGCATCGTACCGACTGGAGCGATCATCTACACTGAGATTACGCACTCGGTAAGGCACGGCTTTCGCCACCTGATCACTACAGGCAAAAAACGCGTCGCTGATATCCCTATGAGCACCTCCCTCTTGTACAACACCCGCAGAACGGGTCGAATTATCTCCGGTAGCCATATAAACCGTACCTACAACAGACGCGCCAACAACGGCAACCCCTGAAACAGCCACTGTGATAAGTTCTGTAACAGACAACATAGAAACCTCCGCTCATCTATAACTAAAGTATAGGCATGAGGCTCACAAAGGTTCGTTAAATAGTTCTAAGTTCTAAGAACTAAAACGTTGGCAACTCAATATGTGAGAACAACTCCTCAACTTCAGCCTTTGAATGTCGATTATACGCCTCCGTCACCACCTCCTTGGTCAAATGCGGGGCAAACAATTCAATAAATTCGTACATATACCCCCGAAGAAAGGTACCGCGCCTAAATCCAATTTTGGTGGTGCTTGGCTGAAACAAGTGGCTCGCGTCTAAGGCGACCAAATCACTGTCAATCTCCTCGTCGTACGCCATCTTGGCTATAATACCGACACCCAACCCAAGTCTTACATAGGTCTTAATGACATCAGCATCTGCAGCGGTAAATACGACCTTTGGCGCCAATCCTCGCTCTATGAAGGCTTCATCAAGCTTGGAGCGGCCAGTAAAGCCGAACACGTATGTCACCAATGGGTGTTTAGCGACATCTTCTAGCGTCAACTGAGACACCTGACACAGCGGATGGTTTTTGGGCACGACGATACTTCTATTCCAGCGATAACAGGGCATCATGACCAAATCGCTGAACAATTCTAACGCCTCAGTCGCCACGGCAAAGTCGACGGTACCGTCCGCTGCCATTTCTGAAATCTGCATAGGCGTACCTTGATGCATGTGCAGGGAAACATCAGGGTATTTATCGATGAAGGTCTCAATGATATTAGGCAGCGCGTATCGCGCTTGAGTATGGGTCGTCGCTAGCGACAGGCTGCCTTTCTTCTCATTACTGAATTCCTGCGCCACCTGCTTGATACTCTCTACCTTGCGCAGGATTTCGCCAGCAGTTTTCAAGATTGCTTCGCCGGCGGGCGTTATTCGAGTTAAGTGCTTGCCGCTACGAGAAAAAACCTCAACTCCCAGCTCATCTTCCAATAGCCGTATCTGCTTACTTATACCCGGCTGAGATGTGTACAAACTTTGTGCGGTTGCGGATACATTCAAATCGTGATGGGCAACTTCCCATATGTATCGCAGTTGCTGCAGCTTCATAAGCCCTCCAAATGGCCTGACACTGAGATTCGATTATAAAAATATAAAAAAATATTCTTTTCCAGAATAGTAACAAATCAGTATATTTGCCAACCAAATTTAACAAAATCTTATAGCCAACCCACTTATACATAACGATAGTCTATATATTAATGGAAATCTTACTTTATATCTTCGCAGGAGCGGGTGTCGGTTTAGCGGTTGGCATTACCGGTGTTGGCGGCGGCTCGCTGATGACACCACTGCTCATTCTGTTTGGCTTTCCCTACAATGTTGCCATAGGTACCGACTTGCTATACGCCGCCGTGACTAAGGCAGGTGGAGTCGTATCACATCAGAAAAAAGGCAATATCCGCTGGAGCGTGGTTCGTCGAATGGCGATTGGGAGCCTCCCAGCCGCCATTGTTACCGCACTACTGTTAAAAACAGTATTCACAAACTCAGGGGGGTACGAGCAAATACTGACGACCAGTCTCGGCATCATGCTGATACTGACCTCAGCCGTTCTGCTGTTCAAATCCAGAATTAAACCCCTGTCCGCCCCCAAATCAGTCAAATCTTCACTAAAAACTCGGGCGCTAACCGTCCTCATGGGGATATTCCTAGGAATCTTTGTGACACTAAGTTCAGTGGGCGCCGGCGCCATTGGCACAGCGATACTGCTGGTGCTCTATCCGACACTTAAAGCTCAGCATATAGTGGGTACCGATATCGCGCACGCCGTGCCCCTGACCCTCATCGCCGGTCTAGGCCACCTCATATTTCTTGGCAATGTGGATTTTTTACTGCTGGGTTGCTTGCTGATTGGCTCGCTACCGGCCGTCAGTTTGGGAACACGAATAGGAGCCCACCTACCCAGCCAAGTCTTACAGCCCATTTTGGCTGGTATTCTTATGATCCTGGGGGTTAAGTTCGCCATTTTTTAGATCAGAGCCTGACCTCTTAGCCTGACCGGCCAACTCTTTCGTCGGCGCCTAATTGAAACCAGTTTCTCGGACTGATCATGGGAACCATGTAGACAGGCACTTTAGACAATTGCAGCACACGAGTCGTTACAGAACCTAGAACATTATTCCCCATCGCCTCTGGGCCATGGCTGCCCATTATGATCAGATCGGCGCCGAGCTTTTGAGTCTGCGCGAGGATCACCTCTGCTGGACGCCCCTGCTCGACAACAAAATCCACAAAGCAGTTGTAATCCGGATCGATATCGCTGCGTTCGGTCCCCAATGAACGCTCCATCTGGTCCCGAATCGAAGCCAATAACCCTGCCGGACCGGATAGATCATTGCTCGGGTCGTCTGACTCGAGGTAGGTAGAAACCATCGCGTGCGCAAAACTACTGAGAGGCTCGACCGCATGAACCGCGGTTACTTTTGCCTGATGATTCACCGCCATATCTAGGGCATGTTCCATAGCATGGCCTGCGAACGGACCAAGATCTGTCGCTAGGACAATTTTTTGAATCATTATCCCTGCACCTCTTCCAGCAACGTCACAACTCAAGAGTCGCCAACAAGGCATCCCAGAATAACAACAGCGGAGTATAGGGCCACTTTCGAATTCACAATCTTCAGCAACGGCGTGAATACCAGCTCAACGGCATAACCGAGCTTGAAATGGAAAACCAAGAAGGCTCCCCTTGCACCAACACGCAAAAACCTACCGAACAAAAACGACGGCGATGCAGTGGCACCCCTTAAGGATAGCAGTCTACGGCCACCGTTTAGGACGTAGAGCAAAACAATCTATCAACCCTCCTCTTAAGAATAGCGATCAACACCTTCAACTAGGACGGATCAACTTCAATCTCGTTGGCAACACCGTGCGGGACATGCCCTGTTGCCACATGATCGCTGGCAGAAGCGCAATGGGTTTTCTGATCATCAAAGAAGACGTCCGCGCCATAGGCCTTGAGGAACTCTCCCTTATCAAGGCCGCCTAAAAAGAGCGATTCATCAATTCGGATATTCCAAGCCCTTAGCGTTCTGATGACTCTTTCGTGCGCAGGTGCCGACCGAGCCGTGACTAGTGCTGTGCGAATAGGCATATCTTCAGCGCCAAATTCTGCCTGCAAGCCCTGTAGGGCCGCCAGGAACTCCTTGAAAGGCCCCCCCATAAGTGGCTGTTTGGCACGCTCTTTCTCTTTCTCCGTAAACGCCTCCAAGCCCTCTTGCTTGTATACGCGCTCAGCCTCATCCGAGAAGAGCACTGCATCCCCATCAAACGCGAATCGCAGCTGCTCACCGTGCTCAGACGTAGCATTTGAGGTAATTAGAGTTGCCGCAGCGACCCCGTGCGACAGGGCATTTCTTACATCTTCGGCATCCGTCGACAAAAACAAGTGACAACCAAACGCAGAGACGTAACGATAAGGGCTCTCGCCGCCGCAGAAGGCTGCGCGCGAAATATTGAGACCGTAGTGCTCGATAGAGTTAAACACCCGCAATCCGGTATCAGCGCTGTTGCGAGACAACAGGATAACCTCAACCCTCGGCTTTCCTTCCAGCAGTTCGTTCAGGCGCAACAACTTCTCAACGACAAAAAACGCGTCCCCAGGCTGCAACACGTCATTTTCGTGCTGTATTTGATATTGCGAATACGATTTTAGGCCGCTTTGCTCAAATACCGTATGGCTATCGCCCAAATCAAACAGCGCCCGAGACGATATGGCGATTACAAGCTTGCGATCTGAATCCTCTGACATAGCTTCATCCTTTATAGCTGAGTTTAGAACGTTCGGGGTTTAAGTTGACTCTTCAACGGTCAGCACCGTCGAACCGGTTGTCTTTCTCTCTTTGAGCATTTGATGGGCCTTAGCGGCCTCCGATAGGGGCAATGTCAAACCCACGTTGACCTGTAAGCGTCCAGAAATAACTCGGTCGAACAATTCACTGGCCAACGACAACATTTCTTCTCGGTCAGAGATGAAATCCGCCAAACTTGGACGAGTCATCACTAGTGAGCCTTTTTGCATGAGCGTAAGCGGCAACACTGCTGGCGCAGGGCCACTGGAGTTACCATAAGAGACAAACCATCCCCTTCGCGCCAAACAAGCGAGCGAGGAGTCAAAAGTATCAGCGCCCACTGAATCAAACACCATCTGCACCCCCTCTTTGCAGTGCTCCCTAACCTGAGCCACCCAATCGCCTTCAGTGACCACTACGTGATCACAGCCTGCCGCTGTGGCGAGCGCCACTTTATCAGCAGACCCGACCGCGCCAATGACGATTAAATTCATATCCCTAGCCCACTGACAGAGCAGCTGCCCGACACCGCCGGCGGCTGCGTGCACAACAATGGCGTCTCCTCGTCTTAGCGGCCGCAACGCCGTCAGTAAAAACGCCGCCGTCAAACCCTTTAACGTGATTGCTGCAGCAGTAATATCATCGATCTCTGATGGAATCGGGATTAACAATTGCTGAGGAACAACATGAGCCTCTGCATAGGCCCCTATGGGACTCATACAATAAGCGACACGCTCTCCCACGCTTACGTAGCTAACTTCGCTACCGACCGCCTCAACAACTCCAGCAGCCTCTAACCCCAACCCTCCGGGAAGCTCCATAGGATAAAGGCCTTCGCGAAAATAGATATCGATAAAATTGATGCCGAGAGCTCGATGACTCACCAACACGTCGGTTGGCCCTAATTCTGGCAATTCAATAGGACCAAACTGCAAAACCTCGGGCCCGCCATGGGTTTCTATCTGATAACCCAAAACTGTTTTTTTCGGCATACCGCCACTCCTTTCTATAGCGAAATTGTTAGCTCGAAACCACTCTCGGAGGCGCTCGTCCTCCTCCTCTGGTGTAAACTTTATCCATCCACAAAAGCCGCCGGAGAGGTATCATGCAGCGCGAGTACTGGCAGAGTCTGAACGATATTATCGCACTATTCACTGCACGCCCGATTGCCCTACCCTTACTGGCGCTGCTACTGATTAAAATCTATCTGATATCACCTGAAACACTGGTCTACGTGGGCGCCTTGCTGTTACTGAGCACATTATCCGCACTTCGCTGGGGGATACACTATTTGGCCATGCGCAAACTGGAATTTGTCGAAGAATACCGCAAGCAGCGCCGTGGCGCAGATCACAATGATTGAACCTTTATGACCCGCTACAACGAGAGCGCAATCCTGATAAATTCAAGCAAATCGCTGCTTGAACGGAAAGTTCCCAAATACACCGCCAGTATGGACGAAAACTACGTCTCTAACGCCAGTTAAGCGACCAGATTTTATCTCGGAAACCAGACCATAAAACGCCTTTCCCGTATAAACAGGATCCAACACTATCCCTTCGGTACTCGCCAACTTGGCTATCATCTCAAACACCTCATCATCAGCTTGAGCGTAGCCTGGCCCGACATAGCGGTCGTTGACACTTACCGAAACATCCTCAGAGTTGGTCGTTAAACCATAACGCTGTGTGCACTCATCAATGTCTTCGCGCACTTTGCGCAAAAAATAGTTTTCATCGTCGCAGACGGCCATCCCCAAAATCTGTGTTTCCCAGCCGAGCAGATGAGCGCCTAAGGACAATCCCGCCTGTGTTCCCCCAGAACCGGTGGCCATCACTACATGACTGGGCAGAATACGGTGACGATTGAAATCTTCCTGCATCTCCTTCGCCGCTGCCACATAACCCCATATCCCAACGCCATCACTTGCGCCGGTAGGTATTACAAATGCTTTTCCACCCTGCTCGGACACTGCATTGGCTTCAGCCTCTAGAATAGAGGTGAGGTTTTGAGTGTAATCGCGAGGAGCGAAGGTCTTTATCGTCGCTCCAGAGAGCCGGTCTAAAAGAAAGTTACCGTCCGCCACCTCCTCTGCATGCCCCCGCAGCACCAAAGTTACGGACAAGCCTAACTGAGCTCCCAACAGAGCCGTCGCACGACAGTGATTCGACTGCAGCCCTCCGCATGTAATAATGTGATCACATCCCTCTCGTAGAGCTTGCGCAAGGGAAAACTCCAATTTCCTGACCTTATTACCGCTTAGCACACTCCCTGTAAGATCATCTCTTTTCACCCAAATATTGACGCCTAACTCTTTAGAAACGCGATTCAGGAGCTGCAATGGTGTCGGTATCTGCGCTAAATCCAACTTAGGAGGTAAATCAATCATAAGAAAACCCTTATAGGCTCTTGAAATCTCGCATATCGATCTGCTCTGCGAGCTTAATAGAGAGACACAAAAAAGGCAGCCTATAGCTGCCTCTTCGAACGCCTAACTTGTTTAGATAGACTTGATTGTGCCTTTTGGAAGCACGGCGTGAACCGCAACCTTCTGAAATTTCAGCTCTACATTGGTGCCAGTTTCAATCACCAGGTAGTCATCATCAACCTTAATCACCTTGCCTAACATACCGCTGTTCATGACCACTTCATCACCTTTTCCAAGGCCACCCACCAATTCTTGGTGCTCTTTCTGGCGCTTGCGCTGTGGGCGAATCATGAAAAAATACATAAATACAAACAAGCCACCAAACATGACTAGGGTGATCATGGGATCGCCTTGCGGAGCTGGAGCGCTAGTTTGTGCCATGGCGGCAGGAATAAAAAATTCCATCAATTTTCCTCATTGCTGGGTAGAGTTTCAAAGGCTGAAACTCTACCGTTTTTGCCCGCATCAGGCAATCAGCAAAGAGGAATGGCGATTATGCGTAATCGCGAAATAATTTGCGGAAGGTACTTGGTGATAAGCCAGTCCAACGCTTAAAAGCATTGGTAAAACTGGTTCTATCAGAGAAATCCAATGAAGCTGAAATACTATCAATACTCATCGCGTGCTCGATGAGATAATTAATAGAGTGATGAAAGCGAACCTGATCGCGCAACTGGGCAAAGCTAATGCACTGCTGCTGTAGGCGGCGCTGTAAGGTCCTCTTTGATAGATTCATCTCTTCAGCGATGAAATCTATCGATAACGAAGATCTACCAATGCGCTTCTGAAGCACTTCGACAACGCGGCCAGGTACTCCATAAACTTCAGGCAAGCGCGCCTGCTGAACGTATTCTTCAAAGGTTTTTACACCCTCGGTAGCGAACCCTGCCCTAAGCTTCTCTTGATCAACGGGCTGTGCCCTTTGCAGTTCAATCATCTTGGCCACTCCTTTTGCCATCAACGCTATAGTTTCGATATCTTCATCCGTAAAGCTATCTTGCTCTGGCGAGTCTCGTAAAAAACACAGAACGCCATAAATCTGTCCAGCTACAAACACCGGTGAGCAAATGTATCCACGAACGACAAAACCATTATAGGTCAAGCCGCCCGTATTCGCAGTGCATTCTTTGGAATAAATGGCGTTTTTTTGATCAACCGCACGAAACACCCACTCCAGATCTTGAGAAACACTGACTAGATCATTGAGCTTACCGCCATCATGAGCCTCGACAACCGCCTCTTCCTGAAGAAAACGCACTCTCAACAGCAGCGCCTCTTGCGCGCCAAACATGCGGCGTCCAGCCTGAAGATATGCCTTGCGGTGGATTTCGTAGGACTCAAACCGATCAGTCAACAAATCGTGAAGACGGCGCAGGCGCTCCACCAGCTGACGATCTCGCGCCGACTCAAGGGCTTCACCTGAATCTAACCGGTCTGTTGTAGAAAACACGCCACGCTCATTTGTCATTACTGAATTGATTACCCTATTGGCTACTCCCGCCCTTCTAATGGAGCGGATATTAAGGACGACAAAACTATTCGTTATAAAGGAAAGAAGCCAGTCTGAAACGTGCCACATGGTTGTTTTTAGTGACAATAGTTAACAGCAGGCTCAATTCAGCACTTATTCCTTAATATTATACGGAGTTTAGTTTCTAGATCGCCTGATTTTAAAGAACGATTCAACACCAGAAAGAGATAAGAGAAAACAATCGCCACGTGACCCACGTCACACTTTTGGGTACACAAGGGAAGTGAGCATGAATGAACGCCGGAACACTGAATATTGCAACAGCAGCTAACGACTCTTCCGATACAAACTCTCACGCGTGCTTGCCACTCAACAAAAGAGTTTCATCTGTGAAAATGTGTAGGCCAACGCCACATGAGTAGATGCAACATTAACCTTTGACAAAGACAACGGTGGTCGAAGTAATTACAAAAGTTCTTCGAGCTGCGCCAGCAAATCATCATGATGGGATTTGGTCTTGAACTTGTCCATAACTGAAAGCAGGCGACCATCTTTTCCTACGATAAATGTAGTGCGAATGAGCCCCATGAATTCACGCCCCATAAACTTCTTCATCCCCCAACAGCCATACTTCTCTGCGATGGCATGATTCTCATCGGACAAAAGCGTAAAATTAAGTTCTTTTTTCTCGATGAAGCCCTTCAGTTTCTTAACCGGATCAGGGCTCACTCCCAACACCACAGTATCCAAGTCATCCCACTGCGACTTATTATCACGGATACCGCAAGCCTGCGTAATGCAACCTGGAGTCATGGCCTTCGGATAGAAGTAAACCACAACATTCTTCACACCTCGGAAATCCTTGAGACTGACCTTTTCGCCGTTCTCGTTCATTAGGGTGAACGCGGGTGCCATGTTGCCGATTTTAGGGTGGGCCATAATTACGCCTATTACAGAATTGAAAGAAGCGAAATTATACCGGAGACGAGTTTTGTGACAATCTAACTAACAGACCAAAAGGCCCAATTGAGGAGTTTTCTTACAATTAAACCCCAGTGAACGAAGATCTGACAGCAACTGCTTTCTATCACTTTCATTCAGAAAGTGCCCAACATCAAGCATTCCCAGATCGCCACACAAAGTAACCTTTTGAACATCACCAAAATGGTTGCAACCTACCTTTAAACGTAAACTCGAACGCCGAAAACACCAGTGATGCTTCTTCCCCGCGACCAGCTTCAGCACATGAACAGAATCCGGCCCTACTGAGAGCTTTTCTTTTATTTTTGTTCGGTCGTGCACTAGACGCAACCCAAAGACAAGCAGCGCCCCCTCCAGCAGTATCAATGGAACCACCATCCAGGCCCCCAACAGCAAAAAGATCATTGCGACAACGACAAAAAAAACCACAAAGGTTATGACAACAAACAACTGCACCTCAGAAGAGAGGGATTGATTAGGCTCAAGCGTGAGCTGAACACTCACTGGATTGACCGATTTTACCCTGACCACAACTCACCCTCTTCTCGCCGCCTATAAACTTAGGCTAGCAGCTACGCCGCGAGAACTTGGTACTAATGCGAATATAAGCGTGAAGTTTTAGAGAGTATGGAATTGAGAACAAAAAAAAGCGTGGATAAACCACGCTTTTTTCTTTCGCGAGACTACTTACCTACTAAGGCAACAGGTCCGCAACTGCATCACGCTCTTCACGCAATTCAGTTTCAGTGGCAGCCATTTTGCCACGAGAGAAGTCATTCACTTCAATGCCCTGCACGATGGTCCAATCGCCATCTTTACAAGTGCAAGGATAGCCGTAGATCAGCCCCTTTTCGATTCCGTAAGAACCATCAGAGTAGACACCCATAGTGACGTAATCGCCTTCTGGAGTACCCAAAGCCCAGTCACGCATATGGAAGATGGCAGCATTAGCTGCAGAGGCTGCAGAAGACGCGCCACGTGCTTCGATGATGGCTGCGCCACGCTGCTGAACAGTTGGAATGAAATCATTTTCATACCAAGCCTGATCGATAAGGCCCATAGCATCAGCACCGTCAACTGAGGTGTTGTGAATATCTGGGTACTGAGTAGCGGAGTGGTTACCCCAAATAATAACGTTCTTAACGTCATTGATGGTTTTACCGGTTTTCTCTGCCAACTGGCTCATAGCGCGGTTGTGATCCAAACGCATCATGGCAGTGAATTGACGTGGATCGATGTCTGGTGCATTACGCTGAGCGATCAGAGCATTGGTGTTTGCTGGATTACCAACTACCAGTACTTTAATGTCGCGAGAAGCGTGATCGTTGATGGCCTTACCTTGAACGGAGAAGATCGCGGCGTTTGCTGCCAGCAAATCTTTACGCTCCATACCTGGACCACGAGGACGTGCACCTACCAGCAGAGCAAAATCTGCATCTTTAAAGGCAACGTTAGGATCGTCACTGCAAACCATGCCAGCCAACAGAGGGAATGCACAGTCATCCAACTCCATAGCGACACCCTTAAGGGCATTCAATGCTGGAGTAATCTCAAGCATTTGAAGGATTACAGGCTGGTCTTTACCCAGCATTTCGCCAGCGGCGATGCGGAACAACAGGGAGTAGCTGATTTGGCCGGCTGCGCCGGTTACGGCAACACGTACGGGTGCTTTCACGATAAATCTCCGTTTACGCTCTAGAAAAGTATTAAGAAGACGCTCCGGTGACACTGATGCGCACTAGAAACGCCCTTTGGGCGGTGGGCAATTATAGGGAATTGGAAGAAAAATGCATCCAAAACCCAACAAAATCCGACCAAAGACTAAGTTAAGGCGAATTACATAAGGCGCTCAAGCCTGCAGGCATCGTCAGTAACGACGCGAAAGACTCAACGACAAACCCTACGAAACACCGTTTTGGCGCTTGAGAGAACAATTCAGTGCACGCAAATGCACCAGTTTAGCTCAAGCACTGATGATCACGACTACTTCGCTAAAGACTGATAGCGAGACGCCAGCGCGCTATAGAGATCATCTTTAAAGCTCATGGCGGTGGTATCGAGCTCTCTCGACGCCTCAACAAGGTGCTCATTATCCTCTTTACCAGACCACACTTTGATGTAACTGCCATCTTTATAACCGTGATCCTGACGAAAGAAATTCAGCACATTTTTTCCTACGTAGCCAACGTACAATCGATCAAAATCCATGCCGATGCCAGCCATTAATCGACCAAACTCGGCAACTGAAAACCCTTTGCTGACTAATACATCGGCCGCAAAACGCTCCAAATCCAGTTTGAAATCAGCCTCATCTGTAGCAATGGTCAACTGGCTTTCAATATCTTGAGCAATGTCTTGTGGACTCTGACCCGACTGCAACAGAATACTCAAGCCGAAATGCCAAATATCAATGAGCTCAAGCTCTACTTGCTCAATATCAGGCTGCTGTTTTTTCCACCACTTCCAACCGTAATGATCCAGCAATTCCCCACATTCGATCCATATGGCTCGATACCACTCAAAACCCTGATTTCGCCAGTCTTCATTTACTTTGGTGTTCATGCTGTCCTGAAGCTCTAGCATCACCTTGAGTTGCTCTTGCATCGATCCCCCTATCACCGATTTCAAAAGAGAGGCATGGTATCAAAGTCTGCAACCGAACACCTACTCCTCACCTACCGACTGACACGAAACTGTCATCCATCACTCACAAAGCTGTCATATAGCGGACATAATCTGATAGTCACAACACATGATTAAATGCAACACGCACTTGGAGACAAGCGCTATGAAGCTATTAGAAAGTTTGCACAACTACGATCTGCACACCTTTGACTGGTGCCTGAGACGCAAGCACCTAGCCACCCTCACCACGGCAAGCCGCTGGCTCTCGAAAACAGCAGACGGCCATCTATATGTCATTGGCGTCTTAGTGTTGATTATTTGCGACCAGCAACTGATGGCAAGCGTGTTGACGCTGGCCTTATGCGCAGAAAGGCTTCTGTACTTTGTTCTTAAAAACAACTTCAAAAGAAACCGCCCTCCACAGGCCATCCCAGGCTTTAAGAGCGTGGTGGAACCGAGCGATCAGTTTAGCTTTCCCTCAGGGCACACCTCAGCGGCATTTTTATGCGCCACCCTAGTCTGCCAGTGGCTACCTGAAGTCGGCGGGCTACTGTATCTCTGGGCAGGACTCGTTGGCGTCTCTCGAGTTTTGCTAGGGGTTCACTTCCCAACGGATACTTTGGCGGGCGCCGCGCTTGGGCACAGTATCGCAGTGTTGGCCCTCACCTTGGTTTAACGCGATTCAGTACCACAAACAGGAATGGAGATAGCCCCATCGAATCAGAGAGCATTCATCAATGAAAGTCTTTTACGGCGTCCAGGGGACCGGCAACGGTCACATCAGTCGGGCGCGGGCAATGAACCGGCACTTTAAGGCCACAGGCGTTCAGGTAGATTATCTATTCAGCGGTCGCGAGCGTCACGATTACTTTGACATGGACGAATTTGGCGACTGGCAAGATCGCCAAGGCCTGAGCTTCGTTAGTGATCACGGCAGGATCAACACCTTTGCCACCGCGCGTCAGAATAACTTATTGCAATTGTTCAAGGATATAAAGCAGCTGGATTTGAGCGGTTATGATCAGGTCATCTGTGATTTCGAGCCTATTACTGCATGGGCCGCTAGAAGGCAAAAAGTCCCCTGCATTACCCTCGGCCATCAATACGCGTTTCAACATCACATCCCGATCGAAGGAGATTCATGGCTATCGCGAGCTATCATTAAGCACTTCGCCCCCGGATCACAACAACTGGGGTTGCACTGGCATCACTTCAACCAGCCCATACTGCCGCCTATTGTGCATTTGGACGAACAACAGCCCGAAGCTTTCGAGAGCAGCGTTCTAGTCTATCTAGGCTTTGAAGCCCCGGACGAGGTGATTGCACTGCTACAGCGCTTCCCGCAACAGCAATTCATCTACTATGGGAATTTTGACCAGCGTGAAGAACGCGACAACGTACGACTAGAGCCTCTCAGCTTAGAAGGATTCAAGCGCGATCTTCACCAGTGCAACGGAGTGGTATGCAACGCCGGATTTGAACTCGCCAGCGAGGCCTTACAGCTTGGCAAGAAAATTCTGGTTAAGCCTTTACACGGACAAATGGAACAGCTTTCCAACGCATTGGCTATAGAGCAACTAAGAGTGGGGCACCGAATGGATCACCTCAGCCATGCAGCTTTGGCACACTGGCTCGATAGCTCAAGCCTGTCTCGCTATCACTACCCCGACGTTGCAAAAGCAATTGTCGATTGGCTAGCAAACCCTAGTCGATGCTCCATTGCGGAGCTTAGCGCTGAACTTTGGAAGCAAAGTACAATCGGTGAAATTTACGACACCCCAGAATAGCACCAACACGACTACTTGACTGTTTGCTAGCGGGTCAAGGCTGAGACAGCGCTCACGCCTTAGCAAACAAACGATGAAAGTTATCGCCGGTAATTTCGCACAACTTGTCGTAGCTGATGCCCTTCAGATCAGCGACAAATTGGGCCACCTCTTTCACATAGGCAGGTTCATTGGGCTTGCCTCGGTAAGGCACCGGTGCCAAGTATGGCGAGTCAGTTTCCACCAACAATCGGTCCAGTGGCATCTTCCTTGCCACATCCCTTAGCTCTTCTGCATTCTTGAAAGTCACGATACCGGAAAGCGACACGTAGTAATTCATGTCCATGGCCGCTTTGGCCATTTCCCAGCTTTCAGTAAAACAATGCAACACGCCGGCAGACTCTTGACTGCCGTACTCGGCGATCAAGTCCAAGGTATCCTGACGGGCATCTCGAGTGTGAACTATGACAGGCAACTTTGCCTCGCCGGCAGCGCGCAAATGAACCGCAAAACTCTCTTGCTGCACCTCTTTGCTGTCATCGCTATAGTAGTAGTCCAACCCACTTTCTCCGAGGGCAACCACTTTAGGGTGGGCTCCCCACTCCACTAGCTGCTGTTCAGTCGCCAAACCGCTTTCAACATCCAGCGGATGAACCCCAACCGATGCAACCACATCTTCGTGACGTTCAGCCAATTCGGTTACCGCCTGGCGATTATCCAAACTAATCCCCACGCACAGCATCTTACCCACGCCGACTTCCCGAGCAGACTCGAGAGCCAACTGAAGGTCACCTTCGTATTTATCCAATTTCAGGCGATCCAAATGGCAATGGGAGTCAACCAACATAAAAACCTCACAACAGCAGCACAATAAAACAATAGAAAGGCCAGAAAACTGGCCTTCAAGACAAAATCGGGAGGGAATTCTAACGTGTTGTTACGGCACGGTGAACCGCTTCAGCGTGAAACCGCAGACATAGAGCTAAGGAGGGCGGCCGAGACAAAACTCAGCCGCGTATCACTACATCGTATGAGTAGGTCGGTCAGAATCCAGAGAGCCCGCCAAATAAGTCTCAATTTTGTTGGCCGCTGTATCATCTTGATCACTGAACTGCACGCCGACACCTGCCGCTCGGTTACCTTGAGCGCCCTTAGGGGTGACCCAAACCACTTTACCGGCCACCGGAATCTTCTCGGGCTCTTCCATAAGATTGAGCAACATGAACACCTCATCACCCAAGCTATAGCTCTTGTTGGTAGGAATAAACAAACCGCCGTTTTGCACAAACGGCATATAGGCTGCGTAGAGAACCGCTTTGTCTTTAATCGTCAGTGATAATATGCCGTTGCGAGCGCCGCCGCCTAATCCTTGCATAACCTTCTCTCAATCAAATCGTACATTGCCAATTAAAGTAATCCATTCATCATCTGCTGTCTACTTTGCGTCAGCTTTTGTGATCGCTTCGTCAGCGCCTGCCAGTCCATAAAGAGCTCCTCTAGTAATAGTTGCTTATTAGGGTTTGACGCACTCAGCAGCTGGCGCTTGACGATAACGATCTTATCCCAGAATCGATACATAATAGTGCTGGGAATACTCGACAACACCTCCAACAATTCAAACTCGGCATCGGTATGGCTACCCTGCTGCAATTCAATGACGGCCTTTTTTTGACCAAGCTGCAACCACTTCATCATGAACTCGACAACGGGCAACACCTCATTGCGATGAAGCTTGGCCGCTAACTCTAGAGCGGTACAACGACTGTGCGCCAAGCCCAATAATCCGTCGACCAGTGACTGCAAATGCTCGAGCGTATCGTCCTCTAACAACTGTAAAGCCGCTAATGGAGCACCGCCCACACTATCAAGAAGGTATTGTGGATCATGCCCCACCGCCAAAGGCTCCAGCCAGGCCAAGCTCTCTTCTCTAGAGGGGAGCCCAAATTCCATTTGCTGGCAACGACTGCGTATGGTCGCAATCACTTGAGTCGGTGACTGAGTCACCAAAAACATAACCGTATCCCCCGAGGGCTCTTCTAAGCTCTTCAGCAAGGCATTTGCGGCATTGACATTGAGCGCTTCAACCGGGTTGATCAAAGCGATTTTACTGCCGCCCTGCTGTGAAGTCTTGGCGACAAATTCGGTAAGCTTGCGGACTTGATCAATCTTAATCACTCGACTGCCATCTTCTGGCTCTAGAATAAAAAGATCTGGATGAGTGCCCACCTGATTCAACTCACAGCCTTTACAGCGCCCGCAGGGCACCTTATTAACTGGTGACAGGCACAAAAGGTAATAACCCATAGCCTCGGCAAAATGACGCTTGCCCACGCCACTGTGACCCGACAAAATTAACGCATGGGGCATTTTTTGATCGGCAGCCAATTGCACTAAACGCTGCCATTGAGAGGCCTGCCACGTATAGGGCAATGACAAGTTATCACCAACGGAACTTGCATGTGTGGAGCTCAACAGAACAACCTCGACCACGTCATTAAACAGGCGCCAAGCTTACCAATAAGCACCTACAGACGCCATCTCAAGACTATAATCGCCAATAGAATTTTCCCCCTTCGATATTGATAACTACAACACCCCAAGAGGATTTGCGATAATCGCCCCCCGCTCATAGCTAACCAACCCAGCCAATGAATTTAGAAGTTGTCTACCAAGATCAACACCTGATTGCCGTCAACAAACCTTCCGGCCTGCTCAGCGTTCCCGGACGCGGGCCTGAAAACCAAGATTGTGTCATTGCGCGAGCGCAATCGGCCTACCCTGACAGCCGCATCATACATCGACTCGACATGGCCACCTCGGGATTACTGCTCATCGCGCACAACCTCGAAGCATTGCGCGCGTTTAGCAAACTGTTTGAAAAACGTCTCATTAGTAAACGCTATGTTGCCGTGGTGCACGGCATGCCGGATAGGGCCGAAGGCGACATTACGGAACCACTCATTTGTGACTGGCCAAATCGTCCCAAACAAAAAGTTTGCTGGGAAACAGGTAAAAGTGCCTCGACTCATTATCGGATTACAGAGATGGACAGAGACAAAAACCGCAGCCGAGTGGAGCTAACACCACACACGGGCCGCTCCCACCAATTGCGGGTACATATGCTGACGATGGGGCATCCCATTCTTGGGGATGAATTTTACGGGCACGAAGAGAGTCAATCAGCGGCTGAGCGTTTACTGCTGCACGCAACTCAACTGTGCTTTGAACACCCTTTCAGCGGCGAGCAAATCCATCTGACTTGCGAGTGTGATTTCTAAGCCCATTAATGCGTAAGGTTATAGGCCAAGCTGCTCCAGCACCGCCGCCACGTCAGACTGGACTGCCTTCAAGTTCTGACCAGCATCAATGACTCGGTACCGATCTGGTTGCTGTGCAACGCGTGTGCGATAACCGCCGCGAACTCGATGAAAGAACTCCACCGCCTCAGATTCAAATCGATCCAATGCGGCGCGATCACTCGCTCGTGCCAACCCTGTCTCAACATCAATATCCAATACAATCGTTAGATCAGGGCGCAACTCCTCCTGAACTAAATTTTCGAGCGTTTCGATCATTTCTAGAGACAAGCCGCGACCCGCGCCCTGATAAGCGTAAGTCGCATCGGTAAAACGATCACACAACACCCACTCGCCTCTTTCAAGCGCCGGCCGAATCACTTGATTTAGATGTTGTGCGCGAGCGGCAAACACCATCAATAATTCAGCGCTGGCGTCTACAGGCTCGTCACGCTTTCGCAGCAACATTTCACGCAACTCTTCAGCCAGCGGTGTACCGCCCGGCTCTCGCGTTACTATCAACGGGACATTTTTTTGTTCCAGCCACTCTTGAATGAAGGTTAGGTTGGTTGTTTTGCCAACACCTTCCGTCCCCTCCAGGGTGATAAATTTTCCTCGCGGCAATGACAAGCGAATGCTCCCTTTAGATTTGATAATAACTTATTGAGTTGAACGATAATCAGCCTTGCGGTTCAGCTGAAACTGTTTGACAGCCGCCTGATGCTGCGACAGCGTGGCAGAAAACTGATGACTACCATCTCCCTTGGCGACGAAATATAAACTCGAACCGTCTGCCGGATGCAGTGCTGCGTGAATCGCCTCTCTCCCAGCTAACGCAATCGGTGTTGGCGGCAAGCCGTTAATGACGTAGGTATTGTACGGAGTTCTCTGACGCAAGTGCTTGCGCTTAATATCGCCTTGGTAGGAATCACCCAAACCATAGATTATGGTGGGGTCTGTTTGAAGCCGCATACCTTGCTGCAAACGACGCACAAACACACCGGCAATTTCAGCGCGCTCATGAGGCACCCCAGTTTCCTTTTCTACAATGGACGCCATAATCAACGCCTCATAGGGTGTCTCATAGGGCAGATTCTCAGCGCGCCCTTCCCACTCTTGAGCAAGCACCCGCTTGAGTTTTTTATGAGACTGCTCCAGCAACTGCCATGCCGTTGTCTGTTTTGTATAGGCATAGGTATCTGGAAACAACCAGCCCTCAGGATTTTCCTGCTCAATTTGTAATTTTTGACGTACCGCTGCGGGGGTAAGTGGCTCACCCTCGGAGAGGGTTGGTATCTGCTCCAAGACAGACAGAGCTTCTTTTAAAGTCGTACCCTCAATCAACGAAATGGTCCGTTGTTTTACCTGCCCTGAATTGAGCAAACGCAACAGACTCACTGGCGTAAGCTCACGCGGAAGCTCGTACTCTCCCCGCTGAATATCGGTGAGGTTGTAGAGACGTGCGTACCAAACCCAAAATCGAACATGAGTTAAACCCAGTTCGCCTCCATACCGATGACCTACTCGGTAAAGAGAGTCGCCATCGATAATTTCAATTAACTGAGGTCCATTCACCGCTGCAGTCAAAGGCTGATGCAACCAACGAACGCCGTACAAACTTAATGCTGCCACCGCGAGAAAACCAATCAACACCAGCGTACGTACAATCTTTGAATGAATAATGGCAACAATCACACACTGTACCTACTTTCTTTCAGCCCCTGCTGAAATCGTTGAAAATCCACGCCGTTAACCTCTAGGTTGCGACCATTTATGGAGCGAACTTGAGTCAAGCCGCGAATACTGTTGCAACAGAAAGCAGACTCAACATCCAATAAGTCAGCCTCACTCAGTTCAGTTTCCGCAACCTCGATTCCCACAGAAGGCCCAAGCTCATCCAACAGAAACTGCCGCATAACGCCTCTTACGCCAGAGAGGTTTAAACGCGGCGTCGTCCAGCGGGAATGTCGACAAACAAACACATTACTATGAGTAGTTTCGATTACATCGCCCAGCTCATTAAGCGCCAAGCCATCACCACAACCTCTCGACTGACACTCCGCTTTCAATAGAACATTTTCTAAGCGATTGAGATGCTTCAAACCCGCTAGCGATGAATTGCAAGATAATTTTGTTTCACAAACCGCCAGATCGACAGGCTCACTATTCATTGAAGGTGCATCTGACACAGAACAAATTACCGTTGGCGTTTCTGTGCCAGCAAAGCCATAGCCTCTGCCAGTTACACCGCGGGTGACCGTAAGCTTGAAGACAGAATCCTGTCTAGAGTCTGCCTCCAGTAATTCACTTCGATAACGTTCGAGTAAGCCCATATCTATCGGAATCGACAGCTTCGACAAGCCTTGCTCGAGCCGTCGGCGGTGATAATCCCACAGAGGAATTCTTCCCTGACGAACCCGACAAGTTTCAAACACCCCATCACCAAAAGCCAAGCCGCGATCAAATGCCGACACGACTTCCGTTTGTTGACCGTTTACGGTTGTTATTCTCATAGAGGGAGATTACCGCCCAACATACAAGGCGGTATTACTAGGCGTTAGGATATTTTACGAAACAACAAAGAGCCGTTGGTACCGCCAAAACCAAAGGAGTTACTTAGGACTGCATCTATGCTGCGCTCTTGCGCCGTATGCGGTACGAGATTGATGTCACATCCCTCGTCGGGGTTATCTAAATTGATCGTAGGCGGCGCCACCTGATCGCGAATCGCTAGTACGCTAAAGATCGCTTCAACACTGCCAGCGGCACCCAATAGATGACCAATCATTGATTTGGTAGAGCTGACAGCAACCTGATCAATGTTCGCTCCCATTACCGTTTTTACGGCCTTACATTCGGCGATATCACCGGCGGGCGTCGAAGTGCCATGAGCATTAATGTAGTTAATGCTGGCGGTGTCAATTTTGGCATCGTTAATCGCATTTTGCATGGCCATCGCGGCGCCCTCGCCATTTTCCGGTGGTGAGGTCATATGATAGGCGTCGCCACTCATACCAAAACCCACCAATTCTGCGTAGATCTTAGCGCCCCGTGCCTTAGCCATTTCGTACTCTTCTAACACCAGTACACCGCCACCATCACCCAAAACAAAACCGTCGCGATCTTTATCCCAAGGGCGACTGGCCGCTTGTGGATCATCATTGCGTGTAGACAGTGCTCGAGCCGCTGCAAAGCCACCCAAACCCACTGGAGTACATGCCATTTCGGAGCCGCCCGCGATCATTGCGTCAGCCTCTCCATGTTGGATCATACGTGCCGCCAAACCAATGTTGTGCGTGCCCGTCGTACAGGCAGTAACCACTGAGATATTGGGACCTTTGAACCCGTAGCGAATACTCAAATTGCCTGCAATCATATTGATGATGGCACCAGGAACAAAAAACGGAGAAAGACGACGAGGGCCTTTGGTATCTATCAGATGCGTTCCATCTTCAATCGAGCCAATGCCACCGATACCTGCGCCAATGGCGGCGCCAATTCGCGGAGCGTTTTCGTCGGTGATTTCAAGACCAGAGTCTTCAATGGCTTGAACGCCTGCAACCATCCCATACTGAATAAAGGGATCCATTTTGCGTGCGTCTTTTGGGCTCAAATAAGGCTCAACAGTGAAGTCCTTGAGGGCGGCACTGAAGGTCGTAGTAAAAGGCGATGCATCAAACTTTTCTATTGGGCCTGCGCCACTTCTTCCCGCCAAAATACCTTCCCAGGTGGACTCTACGGTATTGCCTAACGGGGTGACCATTCCTAGCCCGGTTACTACAACTCTACGACGTGACACACTGCCTCCTTAGTCGAATATTCCTCATCGCCTCGCAAACCTCTGACAGGCGATAACTGCTTCTGTGAAACCACTTTTAAGAAACAACAAGACTATATTAATTTTCTAAACGATAAAAACAGAAAAGCCGCGCTATTTCTCAATAGTACGGCTTTTTAGAAACGCTTCAGTCCGAGACGAAACGATCGGCTTTCTGTAAAGCCTCCGGATTGGGATTAGCCCAAGTTGGAGTTTACGTAGTCGATAGCCAGCTGAACGGTGGTGATTTTTTCAGCTTCTTCGTCTGGGATTTCAGTTTCGAATTCTTCTTCCAGAGCCATTACTAGCTCAACAGTATCCAGTGAGTCAGCGCCCAGATCTTCAACGAAAGATGCTTCGTTTTTTACTTCATCTTCTTTAACGCCCAGTTGTTCAGCAACGATTTTTTTTACGCGCTCTTCAATGCTGCTCATAGTGATTTTAAACTCCTAATTGGTATAGATAAGTTAGCTGTTTGAGCCGTCAACCCTAATCCCCAGTTAACGGCTGTTGGGGTACGGCCAACTCGAAAGCGCATTCTACATCGAATTCTTCAAGTTGTAACGTATCCGGTTAAAAATCTTTATCAATACAGGTAAATCCCTGCAATAACAAAGAGTTATGACATATACATACCGCCATTCACGTGCAATGTATCACCGGTAATGTAGCCTCCGGCGTCGCTCGCCAAAAAGCCCACAACAGCGGCAATTTCTTCAGGCTGCCCCAATCGCCCCAAGGCAATTTGCGACAACATCAATTCTTTTTGCTCTTCGTTGAGCTCTTTTGTCATATCCGTATCAATAAAACCAGGCGCTACGGTATTCACCGTAATCCCACGAGAGCCGACCTCTTTCGCTAGCGCACGAGCAAAACCGCCAACTCCAGCCTTGGTTGCTGCGTAGTTTGATTGCCCAGCGTTCCCCATGGAGCCCACCACAGAGCTAATATTGATGATTCGCCCCCAGCGAGCCTTCATCATTCCGCGCAAACAGGCTTTGCTCAAGCGAAACACCGCGCTCATATTGGTGTTAACCACGTCAAACCACTCGTCTTCGCTCATGCGCATCAACAGGTTATCCTTAGTGATGCCAGCATTATTCACCAAGATAGATGGCGCACCGTACTCACCCTGAATATCTTTCAGCAAACCCGCCACCGAATCAGCATCGGTCACATTGAGGACCTTGCCCACGCCGTTAATGCCTTTCTCGGCAAACCTAGCGCTGATTTTTGCTGCACCAGCTTCACTGGTAGCCGTACCAACAATCAGGGCACCCTCAGCGCCCAAATGGTCCGCGATAGCGGCGCCAATTCCACGACTGGCGCCTGTAACCAGCGCAACTTTGTCTTTTATGCTCATTATTGTTCCTAGGAGAATGATAAATGGAATGCCTGTCACCGCATAACAACAGGCGCCGTCCAACAAGTCTTATTTAAGACAGCTCAGCCAACGCCTTGTCGAGATCTGCAGGCGTATCGGTTGCAAAAGCGGTTAGGCTCTTGTCAATACGACGACACAAACCAGACAACACCTTACCCGGGCCACACTCAACAACTTGAGTCGCGCCACCAGCAATCAGAGCCTTGGTGCAATCAACCCAGAGTACCGGAGTGTAGACTTGCTCAATCATCAAAGCCTTAATCTTGGCGGGATCCGCTTCTGTCTTAGCATTAACGTTGTGTACGATCGGAGTCGCTGGAGCAGAAAAGGACGTTGCCTCAATCTGATCTGCCAATTGATCCGCCGCCGGCTTCATCAGCGAAGTATGGAAAGGTGCTGACACTGGCAACGGCATCGCACGCTTTGCGCCGGCAGACTTACAAGCCTCTATCGCCCGCTCCACCGCGCCGGCATGCCCCGCTATAACAACTTGCCCCGGCGAATTGAAATTCACCGCAGCGACAACTTCGTCTCCTGCAGCCTCGGCGCAGGCTGCATTAATCGCCTCATCATCGAGACCAATAATGGCCGCCATTGCCCCCACACCCGCAGGCACCGCCTGCTGCATGTATTTGCCTCTCAACTGAACCAACTTGACGGCATCTTTGAAAGCCACAACACCAGAACACACCAGCGCCGACCATTCACCTAGACTATGCCCAGCCATCAAGGCAGGTGTGTTACCGCCCTTTTGCTGCCATACACGCCAAGTAGCGACGCTCGCAGTAAGCAACATTGGCTGGGTACGCTCGGTCAGATTCAGCTCTTCCTGAGGGCCACTCTGAATCAACTCCCAGAGATCATAGCCAAGCACTTCGGATGCTTCAGCGAAGGTTTCTTGCACAACGGGGTATTGAGACGCCAAATCGGCCAACATGCCGACTTTCTGAGAGCCTTGACCAGGAAACACGAAGGCCAATTGTTCGTTTGACATAATTTTCTATTCCATATGGCTAGCCAAACACCCGAAGGCCTGGCTGACTATTGATTAATTCCATCAACTTACAACAGGCAATCCGCTACCTGCTGGTTTATTTTTTGAGGTATTTCATTGCGCGCTTGCTCAACGGCTGCCGCGAGAGCGTAACCAAAACCTTCCTCATCAGCAGAACCATGACTCTTAACCACGACCCCCTGTAATCCTAAAAAGCTGGCGCCATTATAACGGGCAGGGTCGAATTTCATATGCCATTTTCGCAACAAAGGTCTGGCAATTTGGCCAGCGACTCGCCCAAAAAAACTGCCACGCTCCATTTCCGACAAGTGATCCGCCAGTAAACCGGCCACCCCCTCACTCACTTTCAGAGCAACATTACCCACAAAACCATCACACACCACCACATCCACCGCACCGGTAAAAATACCGTCACCCTCGATGTATCCGTGATATCGAATATAGGGATTTTGAGTCAGTAGACTGGAGGCTAGGCGAATCTGTTCGTTACCCTTGACCTCTTCAGAGCCAATATTCAGCAAGCCGACCTTGGGCGATTCGATACCGCCAGCTTGTGCCAACACACTCCCCATCAAAGCGAATTGCTCTAGCTGCTCCGAACTGCAGTCGACATTTGCCCCAAGATCCAACACCAAACTGGATCCCTCGCGAGTCGGAACCGCCTTGCAGATAGCGGGCCTATCAATACCTGGAAATGTTTTTAGCAGAAACTTCCCCATTGCCATTAGCGCACCCGTATTGCCGCAACTTACACAGGCATGAGCCCTGCCTTCAGCAACCGCTTGAATTGCATACCACATGGAGGAGTTTTGTTTTTGACGCAAGGCCTTTGCGGGCTGATCACACATTTCAACCACTTGGGTCGAGGCGATCCACTCGGCATTAGACGGGAGTTCTGCAGGCGCGTGGTCAATGTTGCCAACCAGCAAAAAAGAGAGGTCTTGATGAGATTGTGCGAATTTTAGCGCAGCGGGTAACGCAGAACGGGGACCTAAGTCCCCGCCCATGAGATCAACAGCAATGGTTAATCGATTCGACAAACCTTTGCGTCGTCCGTCTTAGTCTTCGCTACCGGTATCGATAACTTTACGGCCTTTGTAGAAACCGTCAGCAGTCACATTGTGACGCATGTGCTTCTCGCCGCTGGTTGGATCTACTGACAAAGTAGGTCCGGACAACGCATCGTGTGAACGACGCATGCCACGTCTTGAACGGGTTTTCTTACTCTTCTGAACAGCCATAGTATGCTCCTATTGCTCAAAGTTCGTCGGAACCGGGGCGCCTCAGGATTTCGGCGAGCCCTTAAGTTGCTCCAACACTTGAAACGGGTTACTGGATGAGTCGGCCTCGGTTTCGGACCCCTCATCCCCAAAGCTCGTCTGCTCGATGCAATTCTCATCATGATAAGAAACCATCGGCAAATTGAGCAGCAATTCATCTTCGACAATCGTGTAGAGATCGGCCTGGCCTTCACCCAAGATCAAAGGATCCAAAGCTTTCGGCAACTGTTTGGCACGTTCTTCATCCCAAACAATGGCTAGATTTAATTGCGCATCTAGCCCAACTTCCACCGGCTCCAAGCAGCGCTGACAAGTCACGGTTAAATGACAGTTCGCACTTCCCGTAATGACACGGTGCCTTTCTTCATCGACGTCAAATTCGAGTGCAACTTTAACGTTATCTCCACTACTGAGCGAAGCCTCTCCCAGTCGGCTGAGCTCTGAAACCGTAATATCACCGGCTAAGCTAAGTCCCTGTTGGGCAAATTTTCGCGGATCAATAAACCGCGGCAATTGAGTGTTTTCGGTTGCACTTGACATAAGCGCGCAATTCTAGGGAGTCACCCCCTTTGTGTCAAAGGAAAAACAGGCCTAAATAGCGGATTTCCAACAAATAATTGCCCCGAGAGAGTAAACTGGCGACTTTAGGACTTCTCACAACCGATTATGACACCTATTTTACTGGCCTCAAGCTCCCCTTATCGACGTCAACTACTTGAAAAACTTGGTCTTTCTTTCGAGACTGAGTCACCCGACATCGATGAATCACCACGACCAAATGAGACCCCCTCTCAATTGGTGCAACGACTAGCTACCGCAAAGGCAGAAACCTTGCGAGCCAGCCACGACAACCACTTGATTATCGGCTCTGACCAGGTTGCCGAACTGGACGGGGAAATCATTGGTAAACCCGGCAACCATGAAGCAGCAGCAGATCAACTGCGCAGCTGCAGTCGCCGAGTTGTTCACTTTCATACCGGGCTTTGCCTGCTCAATAGCGCTAAAGGCACACTGCACTACCACTGCTGTCGCTATGACGTACACTTTAGAGCGCTAACAGAGCCGCAAATTGAATACTATCTGCGCCGCGAACAACCTTATGATTGCGCCGGAAGCTTTAAATCCGAGGGGCTCGGTATCGCGCTATTCAGTGCTATAAGAGGCGACGACCCCAACAGCCTAATCGGACTGCCACTGATCGCGCTCACCGACATGCTCTACAAAGAGGGAGTAGATGTGCTAACTCAGCAATGAGGATGAGTTAGCAAGATGCAGAATCGACTAAACCTCAAGATTCATCAAGTCGATCTTAATCTCAAGCGCGTCGAGCATCTCAAAAGGTTCAGGCTTACCGTGACGCATCATATGAGTCATGCGAAATACCCGTCCCTCTCCCCGCTCCCCAACACACTCGCAGCGCAACTTCACCAAGGGTTTGTCGACCGAGGTCTTCATACCCACGAGAAGAAAGTCTTTTTTTCCGAACTTTGGCCACTGCTGCCCATCGCCATCCAACACTAAACGAATGGTTTCCTCGGAGAAATCCTGCAATTCAGCGGTCATTACTGTTTCTGTACCATTCTTGGAGGCAGTCACACACAAGCGAGTCTCGACTCTCGAATATTTGCGCGGCTCGTGATTGCCTATCGACCCCAGCGACACGCTAAGCAAGGCAACTTGCAGCCCGGCATGTACCCCTCCAGACAACTTCAAATTACGCAACACTTCGGCCTCGAGCTTTAAATGCTCGGTATTGTAGGAATAGGACATAACCGAAAGACGCGCATGAGGCGCAAATGGACCACGCCGACTCATACTGGCCCTAGAGTCATAATCGAGTTTTCGCTCCTCCCCTACCGCACCGGGAACCACAAGATCGAAACTCTCTAGGCGAGTGAATTGCTCCACGCCATCAGGAGTCTTCACGCTTACACCGGCATCCTCACCATCAGCAATCACTTTGACATCTGACTGGCGAAAAACCATCAAACCGTTGATCTGGTAGCCAATCACCAAGCTTTCTAGGGTCGTCGCCTCTTCATACTCCATATGATAGCGAATCCGACTGCCTATCTTTACCGATGCCAGCAGGCGGTTTAACAGTTTGAGCTGTTGCCTAACCGAACCGGACGCACGCGGACTGTCAGTGCGAGGCTTGATCACCGCTTTTTTAGATTTTTTGCTGCCAAAGGAAATCATATAACTAACTCACACCCCATCCACTCAACTGTTCTTTTTTGCACTCATGTGACCCACAGTCACATCACGACCAATCCAGCCTGCCGACACCTTATTTCTGATACGCCCGAGCTGACAAACACAAGCCAAACACTTGGTTGTGCGTGCGCTACTCACCTTTAAGTATATCGGCAATCACTCAAAAGTCTGAAACCCTCTTAATACGAGCCAAAGCTTGTCTGCTCGACCTCACTCCCTTCCCCCAAAAAACCATAAAAAGCCGGTAGAGTTCAGCCAGCAGATTCAGTAGACTACCCAGCGCAAAATAAGCGTATCCATTATCCCTAAGAACACAACTCAAGACACTCTATGAGCAAATCGCTATCCCACCAAGAACAGCATGTTCTGCAGGACAACTTTGACCTATTTGGCGAGACAACCGACAAAGACAAAGCTCAGCAAAAAGCCACGAAGATCAAATCTCCGACGACCGCCAAACCGCCCCACCGCACGCCGCAAAAACAAAATGCAGGTGCCACTGCGAAACAGCCAGAGAACACTACCAAAAGAAGACCTCAAAAGCGCACTCAGGCCAACAAAAAAACGCCCGAAAAAAAACACGTTCCTCAAACGACTGACTGCGCACCTGCGCTCGACCAGCTACACCCTAACGACAAGGGAATAAGCTATCTTGCTATTCGCGCCTCCAGTGCCGATGCAGGCATCAAACAGCTGAAAGAGCTAGGCGTGGGGATCGACAATTACGCCATGGACAAAAGAGAAATCACATTGAAAAATGTAGCCGATGCGCTACTAGATCGAGGCCTGAAATATCGTATCGATCAACAGACCATACACTGGGTTCTCAGCGATAGCGAGATCGACACTCAAACGCTGAAGCAACAGGACTGGATAGAGCTATCCATCAATAAAGCATGGTTCGACGCACAAAAGTTTCGTATTAGGCGCCTCAAGGGCATCGCCTATCTAGAAGCATGCGCAATGATCGCGCAGCAGATAGCACTAAAGAATCAAACCGAAAGCTGAAACCGACCTCCAGCGACGCGACTAAAGCCTAATCAATTGAACGCGAGACTCACCGAAGCGAGCCTCAAAACATCATCAATACAATAGCGTATAAATTTTACGCTGATACTCGGCCGCCAGCGGATCCCCCTTACCAAGACTGGCAATGATATCCATAAAGGCCTTCTTCGCCGCACCTTCCTCAAAACCCAGATCTTTACGCAGCACCGTCATCAACAAATCCAGTGCATCCTTAACGCGCGCATTCTGGCTGTACTGTATAGACAGTAAATAGGCGGTCATTAAATCTGTAGGGTCGGCAGTGTGCTTTTCTTCCAACGCCTTCAGCTCAGGTGATACTGCGGCTTCTCGCTTGAGCTGCAATTGAGCTCGAGCCTGCTCGTAAAGAGCATCTTGATCTGCCATAGGAATAGTATCGAGGATAGCCTCCGCCTCATCACACCGATTGAGATGCAAATACACCTGAGCCAAACCAACCCCTATTTCAGATTGCTTATCAGACTCTTGATAAGCCTGCAGCAACAAGGGCATAGCGTCACTGAAGTTCTGCTGTTGCATCAATTCATTGGCTTGCTCAATCAATCCCGCCCATGGCGCCGGTAGATGCTTTTGCAGCATTTCACGAATGTCTTTTTCCGGCTGCGCGCCAGCAAAACCATCCACCGGCTGACCATTCACCATCACCATTACCGTGGGCAAGCTGCGCACACCTAACTGTTGCGCGATCTGCTGCATTTCGTCCGCATTCACCTTCGCCAGCAAAAATTGACCATCATACTCAACCGCCAATTTTTCAAGTATCGGCATAAGCGTTTTACAGGGCTCACACCAATCAGCCCAAAAATCTACCACGACCGGGCGCGACTGAGACTCTTCAATAAGAACCTGCTGCGCATTTTCCTGAGTCACATCAATAATGTGTGGGCTCATATTTCACTCCAAATAAATTCATACAACTTGGGCGCGATTGTATCACCACTCAAACAAAAAGAACCGCCCAAACAAAATAACCGAAGCCTTGCGACTTCGGCTATCCGAGAGAGCCTTTTATAACCCACCTAGACCAAAACCAGAGAGAACTAAATCGAGGAATACACAATAGACAGCCATACGTCAGTTTTTAGAAAACCATCGCCCCATTCCTGCTCGAAATCAGCCAAAGGCTTTTCAGCAACCACCTGCTCTAGACTTTTACCGCTGGATTTCAAGGCAGCTACACGAGACACAGCCGTCTTCAAGAAATCATGATAGGCCTGTAAATCGGCCTTAGACGCCATTGGGCCATGACCCGGAATAACCAGGGTAGAATCATCAATACGAGTGAGCACATCGGCGACACCGGACACCACTCCCATCGCCGAACCCCCACTGCTCGCGTCGATAAAGGGATAGAAACCGTTAAAGAAAAGATCCCCCAAATGCACAGCCAACAACTTGTCGTCGCGATAAAGATAAACGACCGTATCGCCGTCGGTATGAGCTGTCTCTGAGTGTTTCAACTCCAGCCGCAACGCATTCCAATGCATCGACATGGTATCGCTATAGGTTATGGCCGGTAGCGCAGAGCGATCAGCCGGCGGTATAACCGCACCAAAAGCGGCGATAGTGCCTCCTTCTTTTAACCGCTGCCGAACATTCTTGTGAGCAACGATAGTCGCGCCATTGCGACCCACAGCCGTATTGCCGCCAGCATGATCAAAGTGCCAATGAGTGTTCAACACAAACTTAGGGCCATCAGCTTGCAATTCAGCCAAGACCGTCATCAGCTTGTCTTCCATCTCACTGTAGTCATCATCGATAATCAACAAGCCATCGCTGCCAGGCAACGCAGCGATATTACCGCCAGCACCCTGCAGTAAAACCAACCCCTCGGCCAGCTCTGTCTGCTGAAACTCCACTCCACTAAAATCCCTCTGCGCCATCGAGGACGACATTACAGATGCCGCAATCAACCCTACACAACACTGCTTCACCACAGAAATCACAAGCCAACTCCTTTCCTCAGAAAATCATGGGTAACACTACAAACAAACAATTTACCTCCTAGCCCCCAAAGCCTGCAAATCTGATTGCAGTTTTTACCCAATTAAGGCCTAATCGACGCTGAATTTTAGAGGGCATCTCATGTACGTTTTTTCAGCTTCTGCCACCGCCACCAAATCGTTTGACGACATAAATATTGGCGACAAGGCACCGTTCATTGTCTATATCGATTTCAAAGACCTATTTGGCGCAGAGACTTTATGCAAAGTGCTGGTCATGCGAGAAGGCTTTAAAGATATTGAGATTGAAAAGCGACAATGGCTAACGCCTGAGAAATGCCAAGACCCGAAAATACAGCAAGCAGATAAGGGCCTAAGAGAAGCCTTGAAGGCCGGATTTGCCATTCAGCTTTTCAGCGAATAACTCCAACCTCAACCGTCAGCTAAGCCAGACAACAGCAGATCAATCGGAAGCGACCGACCATGGACACCAAAACAGTTATCGTGTCAGAGGTTAAGAGCATTGCCCTAGTCGCTCACGACCACAAAAAACAAGATTTACTCCACTGGTGTCAGCGGCACATAGACTCGCTTAGCCCGCACAATTTTTTTGCCACGGGCACCACCGGCAACCTGATAGAGAAAGAGACAGGCCTACCCATCACCAAACTGATAAGCGGCCCGCTAGGTGGAGATCAGCAGATTGGCGCTCTCATCACCGAACATAAAATCGACGTTCTGATTTTCTTTTGGGATCCACTGACGGCACAACCCCACGACCCAGACGTCAAAGCTCTCCTGAGGCTCGCCGCTGTTTGGAATATCCCAGTCGCCTGCAATGAAAGCACCGCTGACTTTCTCGTGACCTCACCACTACTGGCTAGCTCCCACCCAAGACAAACACCCGACTACGACAGCTACCTAGCCAAACGCACCTAAGAACAGGCACAAACAACAGCACTCCAGCCGCCTCTCACCTATACTGCAACTACACCGACCTGAATCCGCGACACAAGGGGAAACCACAGACTTTTGGCGTGGTTTTTGTTACAGTGCCGCCCCATTTAACGCTGCCTGAGAGAAATGCGCCTTGTTTGATCAATATGCCCTGCACGACCGCCTACTAAAGGCTCTTGAACCGCTCAACATCAGTGAACCCACTGACGTGCAAGCCCAAGCCATTCCGGCAGCTATAAATGGACAGGACTTAATTGTCAGCTCCGAAACCGGCTCAGGCAAGACCGCTGCATTTCTGCTGCCAACCTTGCACAAATTATTGCAACAGGATGCGCCCAAAAGCGGAACGCGCGCACTCATCCTGACGCCAACCCGGGAGCTGTGTAAGCAGGTTGTTAAACACTGCAAACAACTGGCCGCCTTTACTCACCTTGAGGTCAACGCCATCACCGGTGGACACGACTTCAAGTACCAACGCGCCATTTTTCGGAAAAACCCCGAAATACTCGTTGCCACGCCCGGTCGCCTCAAAGAGCACATCGAACGTGGATCAACGGACTTCAGCGATCTAGAAGTACTGATTCTCGACGAAGCAGATCGCATGCTCGACATGGGGTTCATGGACGAAGTTATGGAAATTGCCGCCAGCTGCAATCCAGATCGACAAACCCTACTTTTTTCAGCCACCATTGGCAGCAATCAGTATATTGGCGACAACCTGCTTAAAGAGCCACAAACCATTGCGCTAGCAGCGCCCAGACAGGCCAACGCAAAAATCACTCAGAAAATTGTGTTAACCGACGACGAAAAACACAAGAACAAATTACTGCAGAAAATCCTAGAAACCCACGAACACGATAAAAGCATCATTTTTGTTAACACCAAAACCCAGACCAACAAACTGGCGGGCTGGCTGCGCTACATGAAACTCGATGTAGGTGTTTTACACGGCGATATGGATCAAGATGCACGTAACAACGAAATGAATCGCCTGCGCCGAGGACGAGTCAAGATTTTGGTGGCGACAGATGTTGCCGCACGAGGATTAGACGTCAAAGGTATCGACTTAGTCATCAATTACGATCTTGCTCGCTCCAGCGAAGACTTCATTCACCGTACTGGCAGAACCGGACGCGCAGGCGAAAAGGGATTGGCCATCAGCCTAATCACCAGTCGCGACTGGGATACCATGGTTCGATTTGAGCGCGAGCTTGAACTGCGTTTTGAAAAGCTCAATATCCCTGGCCTAGAAGCGAAATTCAAGGGTCCCAAAAAGACTAAAGCATCCGGTAAGAAAGCGGGCACCAAGAAGCGTGAAAGCAGCGCCAAGAAAGATGACAAACCTAAAGTAAAAGTTCGCAAACGGGACACCAAGAACATTGGCAAGCGACGCAAACCCAGCGCTGAGAAAGAACAAGCTCAAAAGAGTGCCGCGGAAAAATGGGGCGACGGCTTTTCTCCAGCACCACTCAAAAAGAAATAAATTGGGTGACTCAACTTTTCTAACGCCAACGCTTGAAAAATTCATTTTCGGAAATACACTTCGAGAAACAAAAAAAGGCGCAACATCTGTTGCGCCTTTTTTATTGGGCCAGTCTAGACAGTCAATAACGACTTAGACAATAGCCAACAACTCAACATCAAACACGAGAGTTGCGTAAGGACCAATTGCGCCGCCCGCACCGCGCTCACCATAGGCAAGGCTGTAAGGAATGGTCAGGCGCCACTTCGAACCGACAGCCATCATTTGCAAGGCTTCAGTCCAACCCGCGATAACACCGTTCACAGGGAACTCAGCTGGCTCGCCACGATCAACCGAACTATCGAAGACAGTACCATCAATCAGCATGCCGTGGTAATGGGTGCGAACAGTAGAGCTAGCACTTGGCTTCTCGCCCTCACCGGCCACCAACACTTCGTACTGCAAACCTGACTCAGTTACGGTAACGCCATCTTTTTTGGCGTTTTCATCCAAAAAAGCTTGGCCATCAGCAGACATAGTTTCCGCTTGCTCAGCTTCAGCCGCCTGCATAATTGCTTGAATTTCGCGGAAGGCCTCATTAATTTGATCCGGCTCTACCTTAAAATCAGCACCGCTAAGCGCATCAGTAAAACCCGCCAAAGCAGCTTCAGTGTTGAAACCGGCAAACGGAGCGTTAGCAACCTGATCACCCAACTGACGACCCACACCGTAACTGGCGCGATCTTCCATAGAATCAAAAGTATTGGACATTATATGTACCCAGTAAATGAATAATCGGTGCGACCAAAAACTCGCACCTACTAAATAAGTAGCCACCCAAACGGACAACTACCCTCTCACACAATAAACAAAGAACAGGAGCGCTATAACATCCCTGACCTTGCATGCATAACCTAGTGCCATTGCCGAAAGCGGCGTCCCTTGCAAAACAACTCTATCGACCGACAACCAATAAAACACCACCCTGACGCCTCACTCAAAACCACGAGAATGAAGCTGTCAGAGATAAACTTTCAAAAAACGGCAAACGAAAATCCAACCCACGCACCGCCTTTTGAGCAAAAAGTCTAATCTACAAAAACACGCGCATTGCGGAATAAACGCAACCAGCCGCTGTCTTCCTTCCAATCATCCGGATGCCAAGAATTGTTCACCGCGCGGAACACTCGCTCAGGATGCGGCATCATGATAGTCGCGCGACCATCTTCAGAGGTGACACTGGTAATTCCCTTGGGAGATCCATTGGGGTTGGCTGGATAATCTTCTGTGTACTTCTTGTGATTATCCAAGTAGCGCATAGATACTAAGCCGCTGTTGTGACAAGCATCCAATTCTTCCGGCGAAGCAAACTCCGCATGCCCCTCACCGTGCGCCACGGCAACCGGCATCATAGTGCCCGCCATACCATCAAACAGAACGGAAGGAGACTTCTCAATTCCCACCATGCTAAATCGCGCCTCGAATTGCTCGGAGACATTGCGCACGAATCGCGGCCAATGATCAGCTCCCGGCACCAACGACTTGAGGTTGGACATCATCTGACAGCCATTACAAACCCCAAGACTGAAGGAATCGTCGCGATGGAAAAATGACTGAAATTGATCTCGTGCCTGAGAATTAAACAGGATAGTTTTCGCCCATCCCTCACCCGCACCGAGAACGTCGCCGTAAGAGAATCCTCCACAGACTACCAAGCCCTTGAAGTCTTTCAGCTGAGCGCGTCCAGCCAAAACATCACTCATGTGCACATCAACCGCATCAAAACCGGCACGATCAAAAGCCGCACCCATTTCTACGTGACCATTAACCCCTTGCTCACGCAAGACCGCAACACGAGGACGCACACCTTTCTTGATGTAAGGCGCGGCAATATCTTTATTCTGATCAAACGTTAGAGTGGCACTCAAACCAGGATCAACCTGAGTGATACGCTCAAATTCAGCTTTGGCGCAATCGGCATTGTCTCGCAAGGCAGCAACCTGATAGCTGGTTTCACTCCAGATACGCTGCAATTCAGAACGACTTTCGTCGTAGATAATGTCGCCATTAAATTCGACACGCACACTGTCATGAGAATTTAACCAACCTAGCTTGGCAATAGACACGCCGGCTTTTTCAAAACGCTTAATGACTTTTTTGATGTTTTTAGCCGCCACTTGGATAACACCGCCCAACTCTTCACTAAAGAGAGTTGCCAGCGGATCTTCGCCCAAGCCATCGATATTAATGTCCACACCACAGTGTCCTGCGAATGCCATCTCAGCGACAGTGGCAAACAATCCGCCATCACCGCGATCGTGATAGGCAAGCACTTCGCCGGCAGCCAAACTTTCCTGCATGGCAGTAAAGAAGCCCCTCAGCTGTTCGGCACTGTCCAAGTCTGCTGGCTCTTCGCCCATCTCGTTGTAGACTTGCGCAAATATGGAAGCACCCAGTCGGTTCTTTCCGTTACCCAAATCGATATACAGCAGTTCACTGCCTTTTTGCTCGGTACGCAATTGCGGCGTAACGGTTTTACGTACATCACTAACCGGGGCAAACGCAGTAATCACCAACGACAAAGGCGCGGTAACAGCCTTGTCTTCGCCCTCCTGATTCCACGCCGTACGCATGGACATCGAATCCTTACCCACCGGAATGGTAATACCCAACTCTGGGCACAACTCCATACCGATGGCCTCTACCGTGCGATAGAGCTTTTCATCTTCGCCCGGATGGCCGGCCGCACACATCCAGTTAGCCGACAATTTAACATCGGACAAGGCTTCAATTTTACTGGCAGCTATATTGGTAATCGCTTCGCCAATCGCCATGCGACCTGACGCTGGGCCATCCAACAGAGCGGTTGGATTGCGCTCGCCCATGCTCATGGATTCACCGGCATAGGTATCATAGGCTTGCGTAGTGACCGCGCAATCGGCCACAGGAACCTGCCATGGACCAACAAACTGATCACGAACCACCTGCCCGGTCACCGAGCGATCACCAATGGTGATCAAGAAGCTTTTGCTGGCAACTGAGGGGTGAGACATCACACGCTCAGCCGCGTCATACACCGAAATAGAATCGGTATTAAACGCTTTGCTCTGGTAGCTCCGGCTCTCTCCAGAACGATGCATTTTCGGCGGCTTACCAAACAGCACTGACATCGGCAGGTCAACAGGCTTGGTGTCAAAATGCGTATCGTTAAGCGTGATGTGATCATCCGCAGTTGCGTCACCGACTACCGCGTAGGGGCAGCGCTCTCGCTGACAAATTTCCTCAAAGCGCGGCAAATCTTCCGGCATGATCGCCATTACATAGCGCTCTTGCGCTTCGTTACACCAAATTTCTAGCGGGCTCATGCCAGGCTCGTCATTGTTGATGTTGCGCAACTCAAAGTTGGCACCACAACCGCCGTCTTTGGCCAACTCAGGGAATGCATTGGAGAAGCCACCAGCGCCCACATCATGAATGAAGGCAATAGGATTGTTAGCGCCCAACTGCCAACATTGATCAATCACCTCTTGGCAGCGACGCTCAATCTCGGGGTTCTGACGCTGCACAGAGGCAAAGTCCAAATCCTCGGATGAAGACCCAGAGGTCATTGAAGAAGCGGCGCCGCCACCCAACCCAATCAACATGGCTGGACCACCCAAGGCAACCAATTTGGCACCCGGCTCAAATTCATCTTGATCGACATGCTCTGCCTTGATGTTGCCGTAGCCACCCGCCAACATAATCGGCTTGTGATAACCACGACGCTCACCATCAAAGTTCTCTTCAAAGGTTCTGAAATAACCGCAGATATTGGGGCGACCAAACTCGTTGTTGAATGCAGCACCGCCGATAGGCCCTTCAATCATGATATCAAGAGGTGTGACGATACGATCCGGCTTGCCGTAATCTTGCTCCCATGGCTTCACAAAACCGGGTATCTGCAAGTTGGATACGGTAAAACCTGTAAGCCCCACTTTCGGTTTAGAGCCACGACCCACAGCCCCTTCGTCGCGAATTTCTCCACCAGAACCCGTGCCGGCACCGGAGAAAGGTGCGATGGCGGTGGGATGATTGTGAGTTTCCACCTTCATTAAGATGTGAATGTCTTCCTGACTGTAGCCGTAACTCTTGGTTTCGGGATCCGGATAGAAACGACCCGCCTTGCTGCCCGCAATTACCGAAGCGTTATCCGCGTATGCCGACAACACATTCTCTCCACCCTTTTCGTAGGTGTTTTTGATCATACCGAACAGAGAGTTAGGCATGTCTTTGCCGTCAATGGTCCATGAAGCATTAAAGATCTTGTGGCGACAGTGCTCAGAGTTCGCCTGAGCAAACATCATGAGCTCTACATCGACAGGATTGCGCCCTAACTCAGTGAAGCTCTCCACTAGGTAGTCGATTTCATCCTCCGCCAGCGCCATACCCAAATCGATATTGGCTTGAGCCAGTGCCGGACGACCGCCACCAAGAATATCAATGCTATTTTGTGGTCGCGGTTGCTCATGAACAAATAGCTGTGCGGCATCTCCAAGATCGGTAAAAACTGCCTCGACCATACGATCATGCAGCAATGCAGTTATCGCCTCTCGGTTTTTGCCTCCATTCACATAGTAGGCAATACCTCGCTCCACTCGCTGAACCTTTTCAAGGCCGGCATTGTGAGCGATATCAGTCGCTTTTGACGACCAGGGCGAAATAGTCCCTAGGCGTGGAACCACCAAAAACAACTGACCTTCTTGCGCCTTCACTTCAGCGGACGGCCCATAAGTCATCAACTTCGCCAAGACTTCTTGCTCGGCGTCGGTCAATGAAGACTGCACCTCAGCAAAATGTACAAATTCAGCGTAGACACCTTTTACCGCCGAATCGGCTTGTTTAAGGGTCTGAAGGAGTTTTTCTGTACGAAAATCGGAAAGTGCCGGAGCGCCGCGAAGGGTCAGCATCATCGAATAAAACCTCTTGGTTTTGGTGGTATTAAAGACGGTCATTCAAAAAGAGTGTGTCAGCATTGAGCTTGCTCTGCGAGTACGAAACTCGGGAAAATACAAACTCGGTTGCATACAACTGTGGCGGCCGTAACCTGTAAACACGACCTACAACAAAAAATACAACGCGAACTGATGACACCCTCGAAAAAAGGCCGCTATTGTACTGGATATCCTCAGTGATAGCAGCTGTTTATGACAATTTGGTCGTCGACTCAAGAAGCGCCACCCAACCGACATCTCCCCTTCATGCAAAGCTCCCCCTTGCAAAGCCTATCAACCCAATCCAGACCACATTCAGGCTTGAGTCAGGAAAGTAAAATTACAGTAAAGGCCATACAAATGTCGCCCAATGCATCAGGGACGTACTACACTTAACACTGAAAAACAAGCTAGTCGATCACGCAATAAACGGTTAGAATCGCGCAAAATTTGTACGGAGAGCTACTTTTTCCTCAAGAATGTGAGGTTAGAAGGATTCCAGTCCGCAAGTAGCAGCTGACACAAAAACACCGATTAACGGGAGACTCCAATGCAGTACAGCAAGAAGAGCCTTATAAAAGCATCACGCCTGAGCCTGCTGTTGGCCATGCTGTGCTTACCGTTCATTCTCAGTGCCAGCCATACCCCCACGGCACTTGAGACCGTACTCGCCAGCGGCGAATTACGCATCATTTCCCGCAACGGCCCCACGACCTACTATGAAGGTAGACAGGGACTCGATGGCTATGAATACACCCTAGCCAAAGCCTTTGCCGATCACCTTGGCGTCAAGTTATCCATTACCGAAGAAGAGAACTTCGGCAATATCTTTCACACCGTCGGTTCCGACGCTGGGCACATGGCCGCGGCAGGTCTTACGGTCTCCGAACAACGCCAACAGAAAGTAAAATTCACCCGCCCTTATATGCAGGTAACCCAAGAAGTTCTCTATCGAGCCGGCACTAAACGTCCGTTCAAGCCAGAGGACATGCTAGGAAAATCCATTCTCGTTATCTCAAACAGCTCTCACGTCGAGCGCCTTAAGCAACTAAAAAACGAACTACCAGAACTGCGTTGGCACGAACAATCTGATGTGGAAATGTCAGACCTGATGGAGGTGGTGCACACCGGCAGCATTGATTATGCCATTGTCGACTCCAATGCCTATGACATGAATCGAAGCCTATACCCTCGAGCGAGACGCGCCTTCACCATCTCCGAGGCTCCGCAGGATATTGCATGGGCTTTCCCCAAGGGGGTCGACAATAGCCTCTACGATCTTGCTAACGGATTCATTGCTGACGCAGAAGCGACAGGCATGCTCACGGAAATGAACGAAAAATACTACGGTCACGTCGATGGGATGGACGCTGGCAGCGCCTTTACGTTCGCCCGACGCATCCAACAGCGCCTGCCACGCTGGCAGGAGTATCTTGAGATTGCCGGCGATATGTTTGATCTGGATTGGCAATTGCTGGCTGCCGTCAGTTATCAAGAGTCCCATTGGAACTCCAAGGCCACCTCTTATACGGGCGTGCGTGGCTTAATGATGCTGACCAAAACTACCGCCAAAGAAGTGGGGGTAAAAGACCGACTCGACCCCATTCAGAGCATTTATGGCGGGGCCAAGTATTTTCGTAAGATCTTCGACCGCATCCCAGACAGCATTCAAGGTGCGGATCGCACCTGGCTTTCCCTAGCGGCCTACAACATTGGCTTCGGACACATGGAAGACGCTCGCATCCTAACCCAACGCATGGGCGGCAACCCGAATAAATGGACAGATGTTCGCTCTCACTTGCCCCTGCTTACCAAGCGCAAATACTATCGCACCACCAAACACGGCTACGCCCGAGGCTGGGAAGCAGTAAGATACGTCCAGAGTATTCGCAGCTTTTACAACACCATCGCCCTGTATGAGCAAGTTCAGGCCCGTCGCCTAGCCTCCATTTCCGAGGACGGTTTAACACCCGCGAGCTTTAAGCCCAACTCACGCGACGGCGCCTCACTGCTTTAATCTGACCCGCTCCAGTAAAACAACAGGTCAGCTCTTTTTATTCAGCTCCATTTCCTGACGAGCCTTGCGGGCGGCTTTGGCCTCTTGCCTGCGGCGCTTAAAGAACGCTTGAATCTGATCCGTTGCCTGCTGTGCACAGACGCCTGCGGTATAGTCGACCCGATGATTCAAATCCTCACGCTCGAAGACTTGAGCGCTGCTGACCACCGCGCCAGCTTTTGGCTCCGACGCCGCAAAAACCACCCGCTTAACACGGCTGTGAACGATTGCCCCCGCACACATAGTGCAAGGCTCTATGGTCACAAAGAGTTCCGCCTCTGGAAGTCGGTAATTGCGCTGATGCTGGGCAGCTGCCCTGAGTGCCATAATTTCGGCATGTGCGGTCGGATCGCAACCTGAGATAGGCTGATTCCAGCCCTCACCAATCACCTTCCCATCCAGCACTACCACAGCCCCCACCGGCACTTCTCCTAGAGCCTCGGCTCTCGCAGCCAACTCAAGAGCCAGCCCCATCCAGTATTCGTCACCGATTTCTAACTGCTGCTCAGTCATAAATTCTTGTCATAATATTCATTGAATAAAGAGCTGCCCCACTGAACACTACTGATCATTTGGTTTATAGCGCTGCAGCACGAAACTGGCTGAAACAGCAAGGCTGGCAGCCTCTCGCAATTGACGCTTACCCTCTTCAGAACCACGCCACACAAAGGGTGTCATCTGCAGCAGCTGCTCAATTGCCTCACTGCCTTCTAACGCCATAGTAAACTCTATGGGTATTTCCGAGATCAACTCAAACCCTTCTGGAGACGGTGGAAGCTGATGCAATGTCACCTCATCATAGAGGGCCTGCTTCAATTGGTAGAGATGTGAAGGACCTGGCACCACTCGCCAAAACTCTCCACCCTCAGATAGCACTCGCGCCACCTCGCCCGAATCTCCTGGCGAGAAAATTCGCAGCACCACATCCACGCTGCCATCCAGAACCGGCAACTGAAAACTACTGGCTACGGCAATCGAAGCTTCCGGCAGCGCCCTAGCTGATAGCTTTGCAGCCTCTTTGGAAATATCGATACCATAAGCTTGGAGCCCTAGCCCCCACTGCTGGGAAACCAACAGCAATTGCTGCAGGTAGTAGCCTTCACCACAGCCGCTATCGAGCACAACGGGAGGACTGCTGCGATGAGCACATAATACCTCTAGTTCTGCCGCCAACCGCTCCACTAAGGGTTTGTAATACCCCCCCTGCAGAAATGTCCGACGGCCGCGCAACATGGCCTTATCGTCGCCAGGAGCCGCACTGCGTCTATGATGGGCTGGCAGTAACGGCAGATAGCCTTGTTTGGCTCGATCAAATTGATGATTAGCCGCGCACTGCACGCCACCCTCGCAGGACTTAAGAGGCGCCTGACATAAAGGACAAGCCCAAATCACCCCGCTAGCCCCTCGGCGTTAAACATTGATAAATCGGGGGCTGCCGGATAATCATCTGACACGAATGGCTTTACATAGGCAAACCGAGCAACGGTTTGTCCGTCGATTTCAACGGTTTCTTGAAACATATCTAGCGGTCTTA
>CERE01186663.1_pt1 | contig 45641 bp, 45 predicted proteins | sample 530911 | NCBI WGS metagenome assembly CERE01 (sample SAMEA2621092, study PRJEB7988) | marine metagenome | biome: marine biome (ENVO:00000447); feature: mesopelagic zone (ENVO:00000213); material: "saline water (ENVO:00002010), including plankton (ENVO:xxxxxxxx)" | depth 800 m
GGAGCTGGAGCTGGAGCTGGAGCTGGAGCTGGAGCTGGAGCTGGAGCAGTATCTTGTTTTTCTGGCAGAGGTGTATCTTTTTCTGCTATTTTTTCGCCTTCGTCAGTTAGGCTAACACCGACTTCGGTAATTGGCTCGTCTCGTTCTGGCTCATCGTCTAATGGTTCGATAACAGAGTCAAAAGGAATAGGCTTTTCAACGATATCTTCTATATCTTTTTTTGCAACGGATGCTAATAAGAACCAGGCAATGACACCAATCACTAAAACTAATAAGGCGGCGCCAATTAAGCGTTGCTTTTGTACTAGTGTCATTACCTGCTACTCCATTACTTAATGATGATTAGGTGAGTTTACCTCATGATACTTATTTTTATCACTGGTAATCACGCCCGCATCATCGGAAGGTGATGGCATATGCTGCAGAGCAACGTCCAGCACTTCATAAATCCATTTCACCGGTGTAATAGTCAAACCTTGTTTTACATTTTCAGGAATTTCTTTTAAATCCTTGATGTTATCGTGAGGTATCAGAACTGTATCGATACCACCGCGATGGGCAGCAAGTAATTTTTCTTTTAAACCACCAATGGCTAAGACTTCCCCACGTAGTGTGATTTCGCCGGTCATAGCCACATTGGCTTTGACAGGAATACCTGTAATCGCTGAAACAAGTGCTGTACACATACCGATGCCAGCGCTAGGTCCATCTTTTGGTGTTGCGCCTTCCGGTACATGTACGTGCAGATCATGTGTTTGCAAGAAATCATCACTTATCCCCCAGTCGGCAGAACGTGAGCGCACAACAGTGGTTGCTGCTTGAATGGATTCTTGCATAACGTCACCCAGTTTACCGGTATAGGCAGACTTACCTTTGCCCGGCATAACCGCTGACTCAATGGTTAAGAGCTCACCGCCAACTTCTGTCCAAGCTAGACCGGTTACTTGACCTACACGATCGCTCTCTTCGGCCATTCCGTAACGGTAATGATAGACACCAAGGTAGGTTTCAATGTTTTCAGCAGTGACGACAACTTGTTGTTCTGGCATTTCCGTCAAAATCTGTTTAACTAATTTGCGACAGATTTTTGAGATTTCACGCTGTAAGTTACGCACACCAGCTTCACGCGTATATCGGCGGATAATTTCCATTACCGCATCTTCTCTGATATCGACTTCTTTCTCTTTAAGACCGTTATCTTTAATCGCTTTCGGCAAGAGATATTTCATCGCGATATTGAGTTTCTCGTCTTCTGTGTAACCCGCAAGGCGTATGATTTCCATACGGTCACGCAAAGCGTCAGGAATATTAAGTGTATTGGCTGTACAGACAAACATGACATCAGATAAATCATATTCAACTTCTAAATAATGATCAGCAAATGTCGAGTTTTGTTCAGGATCTAACACTTCTAATAATGCAGAAGCAGGATCACCACGGAAGTCTTGCGCCATTTTGTCAATTTCATCTAATAGAAATAATGGGTTTTTAACTTCCGTTTTACAGATATTCTGTATCACTTTACCTGGCATAGAGCCGATATAAGTTCTACGGTGCCCGCGTATTTCAGCCTCATCTCTAACACCACCCAAAGCCATTCTTGTAAATTTACGATTAGTGGCTCTGGCTATTGATTGAGCAATAGATGTTTTACCCACACCAGGTGGGCCAACCAGGCAAAGAATCGGACCTTTTGATTTTTTGACACGCTTTTGTACAGCCAAGTATTCAACGATTCGTTCTTTGACTTTTTCCAGACCATAGTGATCTTCATCTAGGACATTTTCAGCCTTGTTTAAATCAAGGGTCGCTTTAGAACGTTTTTTCCAAGGGACTTCTAACAAAGATTCAATATAGTTTCTGACAACAGTTGCTTCTGCAGACATCGGTGACATCATTCGAAGCTTTTTAAGTTCAGCATCAGCTTTAGCGCGTGCTTCTGCCGGCATTCCTGCCTTCTCAATGTTCGCAGCCAGTTCGTCAGTTTCGTTACCAGCCTCGTCAATCTCACCGAGTTCTTTTTGAACCGCTTTTAACTGCTCATTAAGGTAATATTCGCGTTGGCTTTTTTCCATCTGCTTTTTAACGCGGTTACGAATACGTTTCTCGATTTGTTGAATATCGATTTCACCTTCAAGGAAAGCCATCAATTTTTCGACTCTGGCTTTAACGTCACTCATTTCAAGCAAGGCTTGCTTGTCTTCAAGTTTTAACGTCATATGCGCTGCGACGGTATCAGACATCCGCGAAACATCTTCAATACTGGAAAGCGACGAAATAACCTCTGGTGGTATTTTTTTGTTCAGTTTTACGTACTGCTCAAACTGTCCTAGCAAGGTCCGCATTAAAACATCGGCTTCTCTATCGTCATCAACTTCATCTAAGAACGGCGCGACTTCAGCCTCTATGTGAGTTTCATGGTTAGTGAAGTAGGCCACACTGGCACGCTGAACACCTTCAACCAATACTTTAACTGTGCCGTCAGGCAGTTTTAATAATTGTAAAATATTCGCGAGTGTGCCGGTTTCATATAAACCGTCGGTGTCAGGTGCATCTTCAGAAGAATCTTTCTGAGCCACCAGTAGAATCTGTTTACTCTCGTCAGTCGCTTGTTCGAGGGCTTTGATAGATTTATCTCTCCCTACAAAAAGCGGTATTACCATATAGGGATATACGACAACATCACGAAGTGGTAAAACGGGGACAACCTTCATACTGTTATCGCTAGAAGTGGTGGTTAATTCATTTTCCATTAAGGCAAACCTCATACATGTGTCTGTCGACACCCAATTTTCAACATAAAATTAATATGGGGACAGACAATAAAAAATCAAGCATATTGAGAAATATGCTTGATTTAGTGTGTAAACAGAATGGTTCGTTTGACCGATTATTTGTCGCCGGATGCTAAGTCCGTATTTTGATCTTCATAAATCAAAATTGGTGCATTTTCACCAGCGATGACACTCTCATCAATCACAACTTTTGAGACATTATCGGCTGATGGTAGCTCAAACATGGTATCAAGTAAGACATTTTCGATAATCGAACGGAGCCCACGTGCACCTGTCTTTCTCTCCATTGCTTTCCTTGCAATCGCACGTAATGCATCATCTCTGAACTCAAGCTCAGCATTTTCCATATTGAATAATTGCTGATACTGCTTGGTTAGCGCGTTTTTCGGTTCAGTCAAAATCTGAACTAAGGCTTTTTCGTCAAGCTCATCCAGTGTGGCAACAACAGGTAAGCGACCTACAAATTCAGGAATAAGCCCATACTGAATCAGATCTTCAGGCTCGACAGTTCGTAATGACTCGCTCAAAGGTCTATTATCGTCAACACTTTTCACTTCAGCAGAAAAACCTATGCCACCTTTCTGAGTGCGGTTTCTGATCACTTTATCAAGACCAGCAAAAGCGCCGCCACAAATAAATAAGATTTTACTGGTGTCAACTTGCAAAAATTCTTGCTGAGGATGTTTCCTTCCGCCTTGAGGAGGAACAGAAGCAATCGTGCCTTCAATCAGCTTGAGGAGTGCTTGTTGTACACCTTCACCGCTAACATCACGTGTGATAGATGGATTATCAGATTTACGAGATATCTTATCTATCTCGTCGATATAAACGATACCTGTTTCAGCCTTGTCGACATCATAGTCACATTTTTGTAGAAGCTTTTGAATGATATTTTCAACATCTTCCCCGACATAGCCCGCTTCAGTCAGGGTGGTTGCATCAGCCATAGTGAAAGGCACATTTAGCTGTCTTGCTAATGTTTCTGCTAGCAATGTTTTACCACTACCAGTCGGACCAATTAAAAGTATATTACTTTTAGAAAGTTCAACATCACTTCCCTTGTGCGCCGTACGGAGACGTTTGTAGTGATTGTAGACTGCAACAGAAAGATAACGCTTCGCTCTTTCTTGCCCAATAACATAGTTATCAAGTGCTTCGTTAATTTCACGTGGCGTTGGCAGTTTTGATTCAGCCTCTTCAGTGGCCATTTCCTGCATTTCTTCACGGATGATGTCATTACATAGTTCGACGCATTCATCACACACAAATACGGATGGACCAGCGATTAATTTCTTGACTTCATGCTGGCTTTTTCCACAAAAAGAGCAATAAAGCAATTTATCATCGTTATTTTTGTCGTCACTCATATTTTTACTACCTTACGCGTCATCTATAAATTTTATCGACCAATACTACTTATTCTGTAGGTCGGCTTGTCAATACTGAGTCAATTAAGCCGTATTCAACAGCTTGTTCACCATTCATGAAGTTATCACGATCAGTATCTTTGCGAATAGCTTCTATATCTTGACCAGTATGTTTTGCGAGAATTCCATTTAGACGATCACGAATACTCAGAATCTCTTTTGCATGAATGTCAAAGTCAGACGCCTGTCCTTGGAATCCGCCTAATGGTTGATGAACCATAATACGAGAGTTAGGTAGACAATAACGTTTGCCTTCAGCACCACCGGCTAACAATACTGCCCCCATACTGGCTGCTTGTCCGATACACAATGTGCTGACATTGGGTTTAATAAATTGCATCGTATCGTAAATTGCCAAGCCAGCTGTAACAGCGCCGCCAGGTGAATTAATGTATAGATGGATATCTTTATCAGGATTTTCCGATTCAAGAAATAGTAACTGTGCAACAACCAAATTTGCCATTTGGTCTTCTACCGGACCAACTAAAAATATGACACGTTCTTTTAATAAGCGAGAAAAGATGTCATACGAGCGTTCACCACGAGATGTTTGCTCTACAACGATAGGTACCAATGCATTCTGAATCATACTGGTTTCATCACCAGAAAATTTATTTGTCATAACCATCCTAATTTCAAGGTCCCAATAAAAAAACAGCCCATACCCATTTCACATGAGTACGGGCTGCATTCAGTATCAGCGTTGTTAATTAGTTAGACACTGCATTAACGACGTCTGAGAATGTTGATGTACTCTCTTCTACTTTAACATGGTCGTAAATCCATTCAACCACCATGTCTTCAACGACTGTCATTTGAATTTCAGACAATCTTTCTTGATTGTTCATGTAGAAAGTAACCACTTCTTCTGGATCTTCATAGCTCGCAGCAATTGCGTCAATAGCTTCTTTAACGCGATCTTCATCAGGACGAATTTCGTTATCCGAAATAATCTTACCAATCAAAAGGCTTAACTTAACGCGTTTTTCTGCATTATCTTTAAAATTATCTGGATTAAATGGCAAGCCTTCGACATTCACGCCTTGATTGCGGAGATTGTTCTTTGCTTGTTCTACTAGATATTGAGCTTCACGCTCTACTGGCGCTGATGGCAGAGCGATGTCATTATTTTCTGCTATCGAATCCATCGCTTTGCGTTTGTTTAACGTTTTTAGTGCAGACTTAAGTTCACGTTCCATATTAGCGCGAACTTCTTTTTTCAATGCGGCAATACCCTCTTCAACACCGCATAGTGCTGCAAATTCTTTATCTAGCTTAGGTAGCTTTTTCTTAGCGACTTGTTTAACTGTCACTGCGAACTTAGCTTCTTTACCTTGTAAATGCTCAGCGCGGTAGTCTTCAGGGAATGTCAATGTCACATCTACTTCTTGATCCGCTTTTTTGCCAATCAATTGCTCTTCAAACTCTGGCAACATACGGCCCTGACCAAGCTCAAGAAGTACATCCTGGCCTTTACCACCTTGGAATTCTTCACCATCGATGGTGCCAACAAAATCAATGGTGACGCCATCACCATCTTTTGCACCACGTTTTAAAGGTTCCCATGTCATACGTTGTTCGCGTAATGTTTCAAGCATCCGGTCAACGTCTTCATCAGTGACTTCAGCAACTGTTTTTTCCAAGTTGATATCGTCTAGTTTGACATTGTCTACTTCAGGGAAGACTTCATAGTTGAGTGTATAGATGAAGTTGCTGCCTTTTTCATCCATGCTATCTATATGAGGAGGACTTGCTGGGTTGATTCCTTCTTGAGTGAAGGCTTCACGCATGCTTTCTTGTACAAGAGAGTCGATTACTTCGCGACGAGCTGATGGACCGTGTGTTTTCGCGACCATGTTCATCGGTACTTTACCTGGACGGAAACCGGCCATTTTCACATTAGGTCTAATTGACTTAAGGCGATCCTGTACTGCTTGTTCGATATTGGCATCTTCGACTGTGACGGTCATACGGCGACCAAGTTCGCTCACGTTTTCTACAGTAACTTGCATTCTCTAACCTCAAACATGGGGATTTAGGCATGGCGGTTTCGCCATCCGCCTATTTGTAGTAATGGTACGAGAGGAGAGACTCGAACTCTCACAGGTTACCCTACTGGAACCTAAATCCAGCGCGTCTACCAATTCCGCCACTCTCGCATATTTATTTATCAGACATGCCTGATGCCTGAAAGAAGTCGGCTATTATAGCGATAACATTCCGATAAAACTAGCCTTGAATTGCTAAAAAACTAATTCCCATGTTTGTTTGTTGGCAAAACTGCTGAAATGCAATGAATTCTTGTTGAGAAATTTCTCGCTGAGTTTGATGTCGATCAGCCATAAAAATACCAATAACTTTGTTTTTAACCACGACAGGCATAAGCAAATGCGGCGGATTACCTAATGTGGTTTGTATCTGCTTGGAAAGCTGACCTGCTTCGTCAACTGATAAAAATACGGCATGGCGCTGCTCTACGCATTGACTAAAAGCTGGATTCTTGTCTAAAGTGATGGTTAATCGCTGTTTGAGATATTCTGTCTGCTCACCTAAAACTGACTTACAAATTAAGTCAGTTTTAGCCTCATTCAATATCATGAATATGGCTCGATCCATGGCTAAGCCACGTATCAATCCTTCTAGAGTCATCTCAAGCATGATGTTAATCGAGGGTAATGGTATGTCTTCAAGGGCTTGTACCATTTCCTGAGATACTTTCATCAGGTAATCAAAATCAGCTTCCAACTTTTTATTATGATTATTAACGTCGGGCACATCTGTCTTTTCATGATGCTCATCTAAGTAATCTGGGAGCTGTATAGCACGGCTTATTTGCTCGCTACCGTATAAAATAGTGAGTTCTTTTGCTTTATTGACATTTAATAGAACCAGGTTTTTCGCTTTTTCAATTGAAAGCTCACAGATACTTGAAGCCTGTATCGCGACAAGCTCAAGCTCAGCTTCATTCCAGCCATGCTGGGCAGATTCAGCCACATCAATGGCTAATGAAATAAGCTGGGTATTTTTTTCTGATAATTGGTTATTAAGATAATCATTCAGCAAATCGCCTAAAGCCCAGTCATGACACAAAGCTTTGGTTAAGTCGACAATCCTGAACCCTAAGACCTTCAGTTCTGCTTGGGTGGATTCATTACCTTTTTGTAAATCATTGAGTAAGACCTGACTTTCTTTATCAGCAAATGCCCAAAAAGCCATATAGCCCAGACGCGAAAGTAACGTTGCTATAAAGATATCTTCAGCATCATTGCGCTTTAAATGCTTAGCAAATTCTCGTGCCTGAGTAGCAGCATGAAAAGCAAATGCCATTTCTTGTATCAGTTGTGTACGCTGTTCACCTGCTTGTAAATTGTCAATCAGGGCCATTGACAGGGTTAAGACCTTGATTTGCTCAAAGCCCATGACCATGACTGCACGAGATACCGTACTGATACTGTGCTTTGTTGGATTGAAATGAACAGTATTCACCGCTTTTAAAACCCGGCTGGTCAAAGAGGCATCTTGAAGAATAATATTGGCGACATCTGACGCTGAACTTTTTCCGCTATTTAGAGCTTTTGTGACGTTGGCAACCGTTCCCGAAAAGATCGGCATATCCACTTCACTAAGTTGTTTGACCCAATCAGATAGCGCAGTGTTTACCATTCAATATTAATCCAAAGACTTTTTCTGATTAGCTACACCATGTGGCACATGGCCTGTAGCGACATGCTCAAGCGCAGATTGACAATGCTTTTCTTGATCATCAAAAAATATGTCAGCGCCAAATGATTTCAAAAATGGTCCTTTGTCCATGCCACCTAAAAATATTGCTTCGTCGATACGGATCTCCCAAGCCCTTAGGGTTCTGATAACACGTTCATGTGCTGGTGCAGATCGCGCAGTTACCAGTGCTGTTCTGATCGGTGAAGCATTTTCACCATATTCCGTCTGAATTTGATTTAGCGCCATTAAAAAATCTTTAAACGGCCCACCAGGCAGAGGTTCACGTGCGGTCTGTTGTTCATTTTCAGTAAATGCTTTTAATCCCTTTTCTTTGAAAATTCGCTCCGAATCGTCAGAGAACAGAACGGCATCACCATCAAATGCAATTCTAAGTTGATCGCTATCATTATTATTCCTAATGTGTGAAGGCAGAATTGTCGCAGCAGCAATACCTGCTTCTAACGCCATTCCGACATCCTCAGGACTGGTTGATAAAAATAAATGTGCATTAAACGGCGCCACATAACGATACGGACTGCTTCCAGATGTAAATACTGCGCGGGTAATGGCTAATCCATGATGTTGAATAGAATTAAAAACACGAAGCCCCGTATCAGCACTATTGCGAGACAATAAAATAATCTCAACCTTGGGTGTGTTTGGGTTGTTGTCATTTAACGCGAGTAATTTACGTACCAGACTAAAGGCACCGCCTGGCGCTAAGGGGACATCTTCATTTTCTATTTGATAGCGACAATAAGCTTCTGTGCCCTGATCTTCATAGATGCGATGACTTTCATCCAAGTCAAATAAGGCGCGAGATGAAATAGCGAGAACAAGCGGTTTTGTATCCATCATGGTTCAAACATCCCTTAATAATGACTGTCCATCAGTCCGTGCAACTCGGATAATACGCTCCCAGGCAATCTGCCCTTGTTGATTTATACTGGGATATTCAGAAAGACTTTTGAGGTCGTCACTCAAACTATCAATGACAGACACCTCCTCGGGTTTGCCTTTTGGAAAGTTACTATTTTCAGAAAACACGATTCGGCAAAAAATAGGAATCTTCGGTGCCAGTGTCTGAAGTGCGTGTTTGGAGTTATAGATTCTATGCAGTGGGTTAGTAAATTTAAAACTTCTGCCATCAATGATCTGGGTCCATTGATCGATATGATCAGCCCCAAACAAGTGACCTGACATGGGATAAGTTTCAATAATTAACAATCCTTGTTCAATCAATACTAAACGTTCAATTTCAATCATTCCCCCCAACCCGTCAGGAATGATTATCGATTTTGCTTCTTCTTTTTTGACAGTCTGTAATGCGCGCTCTAATTTGCGAGAGTAAAAAGAACGCTTTCTTTTACGTCTAATGATGAGTGCAATACACAACAGGAAAAAAATCGCTGTAGCAATGGCTACTTGAATGGATAAATCTAAATTAATAATCGTACTGGCCTCAATATTGTTGTGTACTAATTATACGAAATCATCGTTGTATTGTATTCATTTTATGTTAAGGCTACAGCGGTAAATGTGTAATAGGATCTTCATGAATGATGACTTCCGCTTCATCAAACAAATCAGCTATCTCTCGTTCAAGTGCATCCGCAATGTCGTGAGCTTGCCTCAAACTCAATGTTTCATCCAATTCAAGATGAAGTTGAATAAACACTGTTGTCCCCGATCGTCGTGTACGAAGATCATGTAAGCCACGCGCTTGAGGATGTTTTAAAATCAGTGCACTAATTTTTTCTCGTTCATTATCAGGCAACTCATGATCCATTAGTAAATCAATCGACTCTCTTACAATCCCCCATGCACTGTGTAATATGAATAAGGCAATAGCAATAGCGATAAGCGGATCTGATAATGTCCAACCATTCAGACTCAATACAAGCGCCAGAATAACACCACCATTGACCAGTAAGTCGGTTTTGTAATGTAAGGCATCAGCTTTGATTGCCGTCGAGTCCGTTTGTTTTATCACGTAGTTCTGGAATACCATCAACGCAAACGTGGCGATGATAGAAAACACCATCACAGTGATTCCGATGGTCATACCCTGCTCCATAGCTTCAGGTTTAAACAATCGGTTTATAGCCTGAAGAAGCAGTATGCCGGCTGAGCCTGCGATGAACATAGATTGGCCCAGTCCGGCCAGAGACTCTGCCTTGCCATGTCCGAAACGATGTTCTCTGTCTGCGGGCTGTAACGCATGATGCACAGCAATCATATTCAAAACAGATGCGAGCACATCAAGACTCGAGTCAACAAGTGTTGCCAGAATGCTCACCGAGTCAGTGAGAAACCAAGCAAATAGCTTAACGATTATCAGAGTAATAGCCGTAACAACAGATGCATAGGTGGCTATACGCATCAATTGGGCTTTATCAATGTGTTGAGGCTTATTCATGGACTTAGTATAGTGGATTCAATTCAAGTAACGTGAGTTTAGTATTTATGATGCTCACATAACTCATTTTAGGAAAGCTTTATGCCAATCTCGACGATCAATACCAGCCCATTCGAAGGACAAAAACCGGGCACTTCAGGTTTACGAAAAAAAGTCAGTGTCTTTAAGCAATCTCATTATCTGGAAAACTTTATTCAATCCACTTTTAATGCGCTAGGTGATTGTGAGGATAAAACCTTAGTGGTTGGTGGTGACGGTCGCTATTACAATCAAACGGCGATACAAATCATTCTAAAAATGGCTGCAGCTAATGGTTTTTCGCATGTTTGGGTCGGTCAGAATGGTATTCTCTCTACACCTGCCGCGTCATGTGTTATCCGGAAATACAAAGCGTTTGGCGGTTTGATTTTGTCGGCAAGCCACAATCCGGCAGGTATTGATGGTGACTTTGGTATCAAATTTAACACCAGTAATGGTGGGCCTGCCCCGGAATCAATTACTAGTAAAATTTATGAACATTCTGCTGAAATTACTGAATATAAAATCTCTAATGCAGCCGATATTGCACTTCACAAATTAGGGCAGCAAACGCTGGGCTCAATGACAGTTGAAGTGATTGATCCCGTCTCAGATTATGCACAGTTAATGCAGTCTATTTTTGATTTTCCAAAAATCAAAACATTTATCACCACAAGCGATTTTTCAATGCGATTTGATGCAATGCATGCGGTCACCGGACCCTACGCCATTGAGATATTAGAAAACTTGCTGGGAGCACCTAAAGGGACTGTCATAAACGGCATTCCATTACCTGATTTTGGTAATGGCCACCCAGATCCGAACCTAACCTATGCTGAAGAACTTGTGACCGAGTTATTCTCAGATAACGCCCCGGATTTTGGTGCTGCCTCAGACGGCGATGGTGATCGCAATATGATCCTGGGGAAACAATTTTTTGTGACCCCTTCTGACAGCTTGGCTATTCTTGCGGCCAATGCTCAGCTCGTACCAGCATATAAAAATGGTATCACTGGTATTGCTCGTTCCATGCCAACCAGTCAGGCTGCAGACCGCGTAGCCGAAAAATTAGGGGTTGAGTGCTTTGAAACGCCGACTGGCTGGAAATTCTTTGGTAACTTGCTTGATGCAAACCGCGTGACTTTATGTGGCGAAGAGAGCTTTGGCACAGGTTCTAATCACATTCGTGAAAAAGATGGCTTATGGGCTGTACTTTTCTGGCTCAATATTCTGGCCGTGAAACAACAATCGGTGGCGGAATTAGTTAATCAACATTGGTTAACATTTGGACGTAATTACTACACTCGACATGATTATGAAGGTGTACCCACTGAACAAGCAGAAGCCCTGATTGAACACCTACAGCTTCAACTAACGACATTACCTAAACAGCAGCTTGGTGAGCGTATCGTTAGTTATGCAGATAACTTCAGTTACCATGATCCAATTGACGATAGTGTTGCAGAAAAACAAGGTATTCGTATCGGTTTTGAGGGCGGTGACAGAATCATTTTCCGGCTATCTGGGACAGGTACTGAGGGTGCCACCTTACGGGTTTATATTGAATCCTATCAAGATGATCCTGAACAATTAAACAATGACACGCAATTCGCACTAGCTGATCTTATTCAACTCGCTGATGAACTAGCCAAAATTACTGAACTGACAGGCAGAACAGCGCCAACCGTTATCACTTAAAATTTTATAATCATGATACAAACTCTTATTCTTGGATCAAGCTCACCTTTCAGAGCTGAACTACTTAAAAAGCTGCAGATTAATTTCATTCAGCATTCACCTGATATTGACGAGACACAGCTGGAAGGTGAGTCAGCACCGGCATTAGTCGAGCGACTGGCTCAAGAAAAAGCACGGGTCATTGCTGAAACCTATCCGCAAGCACTCATTATCGGTTCAGATCAGGTTGCTGTTGCGGATGGCAATATTTTGGGTAAACCAGGTAACCATCAGACAGCGATTCAGCAATTAATGATGGCTTCAGGAAAATCCGTCACTTTTTATACTGGCCTTGCCTTGTACAATGCTGAAAATCAGACAATGCAGCATATTGTTGAGCCATTCACTGTACATTTTCGAGAGTTAACGGAAAAGCAGATTGAATACTATCTGAATCAAGAAAAACCCTACCAATGTGCGGGCAGCTTTAAATCCGAAGGGTTCGGGATCAGTTTATTCAGTCATTTAGAGGGTGATGATCCTAATAGCTTGATAGGTCTACCACTCATAAAACTCATTGAGTTGTTGAGTAACGAAGGTGTCGATATTCTTCAACCCAATGAGTAGTGGATATCGATTATTCTTGATTTTCTGGTTGTTGTTTCAGTTTTTCAGCATTTGCCATTGCTGATGCCTGAGCCGCATAGTTGTTCATTGTTTTTGTCATCAGTTGACGAGCTGCTTTAGAGCGCATCGATTTGGCCATACCTTCAACAAGACTTGTTTCAACATTATTTGATGATAAATGCGTTTTCAATTCATCAAGGTGTGTTTCACAACTCTGCAAAATACTTTGTGCGGCTTCTTGTGGATTGTTGCCTTGATAGTTGCTAGTTAGATGTCCTTGCATCATACATTTATTGTAGTCAGTCAAAATAGAATACATTTTTGTTTGTGCTTGTTCTGGCATATCAGCAGGTGTGACATACTCTTGTGCAAGGACAACTGATGAGGCTGTTATTAATAAAGCAGATACTAAAATTTTTTTCATGGCGACTCCATTGTTGCAAATACTATGTTGAGTTATGAATATTGATTGACTCAACCAGCAGGAAATAATTCCCGATAATACGCCAGAACAGCATAATTTTCATGCATGACTTTTACACAGCTAAATAAAGTGCAATTCAATACCTGATTCACTCAAAAAAACTGTGTCATATATTCGAGTAAAACATTAAATGATTAACACAACCGATGATAACCGACTTAATCAGCTTACTGATTGGGTAAAAAAACTATTCCCTGATGAGCCATTCAGCATTACTGTTGCTTCAAGTGATGCCAGCTTTAGACGATACTTTCGGCTACACACAGTTAACGATACATATATTCTGATGGACGCCCCACCTGAGCATGAAAATATAAGTAGTTTTATCAATATTGATGAGTTTCTTGCAAAGTTTGATGTTGCAGTGCCCCACATTTTCCACAAGGATGAAGATAACGGTTTTCTGATGCTGAGTGATCTGGGTGATATTTCATTTTTGAAAGCATTAGCACACGGGAATTCAGACATACTCTATCGTGCAGCGATTGATGAACTGGTTAAAATGCAACAGTCCAGGCCACAAGAGGCAACGGCTGGATTACCGCTATACGATGAAAAAAAATTACGTGATGAAATGTCACTGTTTCCAGATTGGTTTTTAGGTAGACATTTATCCATCAAAGCACCGGAGTCATTATCAATTATCTACGATTTTTTAATCGAAGAAATTAAACATCAACCAGTGTGCTTTGTGCATCGTGATTATCACAGTCGAAATCTGATGGTATGTAAAGAGAACTCACTTGGCATTATAGATTTTCAAGATGCCGTTATTGGTCCCATTAGCTATGATCTCGTGTCTTTACTAAAAGACTGCTACATTCAGTGGCCGTATGAACAACAACAGTCATGGCTTGAGTATTATAAATCAGTGGCCATTGAGGCTAAGTTGCTAAATTATGAGGAAAGTCATCACTTGCAACGTTGGTTCGATATGACAGGTTTACAGCGCCACCTTAAGGTGCTTGGTATCTTTTGCCGCCTAAACTATCGTGATGGTAAAGCTAATTACCTCAATGACTTACCATTAACTCTTCAATATGTTTTTGACGTCTGTGAACGTTATGAAGCGCTTGCTCCTTTATATGAATTTATGAGTAACACCCCAGAAATAGTGGCAATTAAATGAAAGCAATGATTTTAGCAGCTGGTCGCGGTGAACGTTTACGACCATTAACAGATCACACTCCTAAACCGCTTGTAAAAGCAGGAAAAAAAAGACTGATTGAATACCTTATTGAAAATCTAGTGGCAGCTGGTGTTGATGAGATTGTGATTAATTATGCTCATCTGGGCGAGCAATTCCCTGTCGCTCTAGGAACTGGTGAACGCTATGGTTGCCGCATCACGTATTCACCGGAAAATGAAGGTAGTTTAGAAACTGCAGGCGGTATAGCTCAGGCATTACCTTTATTGGGGGATGAGCCATTTATCGTAGTCAATGGTGATATATGGACTGACTATGATTTTTCTAACTTGGCAAAGTATTCACTTCAGCATAATTGTGACTGCCATTTAGTCATGGTGAATAACCCAGAGCACAATGCTGATGGCGATTTTGCACTCGCCGAAAATGGCTGTGTGATGCTTTCAGGAAATAAAAAGTTCACGTTTAGTGGAATGGGACTTTACCATCCAAGATTATTTAAACACTTACAGGTTGAACGTAAAGCACTTAAGCCTATTTTCGAGAAAGTGATACAAGATAACAGGATGACTGGAGAACTCTATAAAGGGCAGTGGTCAGATATTGGCACACTGGAGCGTCTGACAGCCTTAGAAAAAGAGCTTAGTTAAACTAAGCTCTATCCGCACATAAAAATTCTAATAATGCTTTTTGGGCATGCAGACGATTCTCTGCTTCGTCCCAGACAACACTTTGATCACCATCAATCACTTCAGCGGTCACTTCTTCACCACGATGAGCTGGCAAACAATGCATAAATAAAGCATCTTTTGCAGCTACTTTCATAATGTCGTTATTCACTTGGAAATCGGCAAAGGCTTGCTCTCGTTTGCGTTGCTCTTCCTCTTGTCCCATGCTCGCCCACACATCGGTGACGACTAGGTCGGCATCTTTAGCAGCCTCAGCAGCACTGTTAAATAACTCGATTTTCGCTTCAACAGCAGACACAACTTCAGACTTAGGCTCGTATCCTGCTGGCGTTGCTATATGTAATTCAAACCCAAATTGCTGTGCAGCGTTAATGTATGAATGACACATATTATTGCCATCCCCAATCCAGACCACTTTCTTACCTTTGATGAAACCACGATGTTCCTGATAAGTTTGCATATCAGCTAATAATTGGCATGGGTGGAAATCATCAGTCAACGCATTAATAACAGGGACTGAAGAATACTTTGCAAATGTTTCTAGCTTGGCGTGTTCAAATGTACGTATCATCACCGCATCAACCATAGAAGAAATCACGCGTGCTGAGTCTTCTACTGGTTCACCTCGTCCAAGCTGAGTGTCATCTGGCGACAAGAAAATAGAGCCACCGCCAAACTGAATCATGGCTGACTCAAACGATACGCGTGTGCGAGTAGATGATTTTTCAAATATCATCGCTAGCACTTTATTCTTTAAAGGCTGATAAATTTCGCCTTGATGCTGCATTTTTTTGAGTTCAGATGCGCGATTGATTAATGCTTGTAGCTCTTCTGAAGTCAGGTCTTTTAATGTCAAAAAATGTCTCATTGCTAGGCTACACTCTCAACCTGTTGTGATGATAAAAAATCGAGTACAAGCTTACTTACTTTTTCCACAATCATGGATGCTTCTTCAGAGTTAATGATGAGTGGTGGTAGTAGACGAATAACTGAATCAGCGGTGACATTGATTAATAATCCATCGGCTAACGCTTTTTTAACTAATTCAGCACAAGGCATAGTTAACTCTATACCTAACATAAAACCATGAGCACGTACGTCCTTTACGCCAGGCTTACCGACAAGTTGTTTTTGGAAAGCCGTCAGCATTTGCTTGCCTAGGTCATTCACATGACCTAACACCCCTTCTTGTTCAATCGTATCTAAAACACTCAATGCTGCACTACATGCAAGAGGATTACCGCCAAACGTAGAACCATGGTTACCAGCCTGTAGAATCCCCACAGCACTACCAGCAACAAGGCAAGCACCAATTGGCATACCGTTACCTAGACCTTTGGCCAAGGTCATCACATCCGGTATTAAGCCATCATTATGCTGATAGGCAAACCACTTCCCGGTTCTCGCGATACCTGTTTGGACTTCGTCCAGCATCATTAAGAGTTTGCGTTGAGTGCAGATGGCTCTCACACCTGCCAAATACTCAGCATCAGGAATTTTGATACCACCCTCACCCTGAACAGGCTCAAGCAAGACCGCTACAGCCTCAGGCCAATGACCAATTGCCATTCGTAAAGCATCAAGATCGTTATATGGAACACGAACAAATCCAGGAACGAGTGGATCAAAACCTACTTGGACTTTTGCATTGCCTGTAGCCGACAATGTTGCCATGGTGCGTCCATGGAAACTGCCATCCATTACTATTACTACAGGCTTATCGATACCTTTACTGTGGCCATATTTACGGGCAATTTTTATGGCAGCTTCATTGGCTTCTGCACCAGAGTTAGAAAAAAACACCTGCTCCATTCCAGACAAAGCGGTCAACTTATCAGCCAGTTTTTCCTGTAACGCGATATGGTACATATTAGAGGTGTGCACTAATGTTTCAGCCTGATGCTGAATAGCTCGCGTCACCGCAGGATGGCAATGCCCCAGATTACATACAGCAATACCGCTTAACGCATCGAGATAGCGTTTTCCATCTGTATCAGTTAACCAAGCGCCTTTACCTTCACTAAAAGTGACGTCTAGACGTCCGTATGTGGGCATGACCGATTCTGTCATGGCTTGTACTCCTTGCCCTGACGGCATTAAAAAAAACGGCTTTTTAAGGCCAATAAACGAAAAATGGCAGTTTCAAATGAAACTGCCATTTATCAAAAATCGTGTATTTTATAATGTTATAGAGTAATAAACAAATTTACTCTAAGTCACGACTTATTAGTTAGCAAAGTTTTCTGCGACAAAGTCCCAGTTTACTAATCCCCAGAAAGCTTCCAGGTATTTAGGACGTGCATTGCGGAAATCAATGTAATATGCGTGTTCCCAAACATCGACAGTCAATAGTGGTTTTTGACCATCAGTTAATGGGCAACCGGCATTGCTTGTATTAACAATAGCGATACTACCATCAGCATTTTTTACTAACCAAGTCCAGCCAGAGCCGAAGTTTGTTGCAGCTGATTTACTGAAAGTTTCTTTGAACTCATCAAACGAACCAAACGTACTGTCGATAGCTGCAGCGAGGTCACCTTCAGGTGCGCCTTTCGCATTCGGTGTCATGCAGTTCCAGTAAAAAGTGTGGTTCCAAACTTGTGCAGCGTTGTTGAAGATACCGCCAGAAGCTTTTGTGATAATTTCTTCTAATGACTTACCTTCAAATTCAGTACCCGGTACCAAGTTATTTAAGTTAGTCACATAAGTTTGGTGATGTTTACCATAGTGATATTCAAGCGTTTCTGCTGAAATGGTTGGTTCTAATGCATCCTTAGCATACGGAAGTGGTGGCAATTCATAAGCCATATTTTTATCTCCTAATATGTGAAAAATAACCGAGTAATTGAGTCAATTATTCTAAAAGAGCACTCAGATGATATCAAGTGCTACCCGTTTGAGTTTACTTACACATCACCGAAAATCGATAACATGGATAAATCCAACCCCATCAATATTGCATCTTCTCTACCATTTTCAGCCGGGTAATAACCTCTGCGGACAGACATTTCGTTAAAACCTAACTGCTCATAGAGATTTTGTGCTTTTTTATTTGACTCTCTAACTTCTAAAACCACAATCGAAGCTGATCGTGCTTTAGAAAAATCAATGATATGTTCTAAAATGAAACGACCATATCCTTGTCTTTGCATATCTGGTCTGACACAAAGGTTCAGAAGATGTGCTTCATCGAGGACTAACTGCAAAATGGCGTAGCCCAGTACCACATCATACGTATCAGAATAGACCCATGCATAATGTCCGGCATCAAGACTATCCGAAAAGTTCTTAAGCGTCCACGGAAACTGATTTGCAGAGCACTCTATATTATGGACAAGTTGCAAGTCCTTATCCGTCATTACTCTTGGAGAAACCATAGCCTTGTCCGTTAATTTAAAGCGTTACCGTGAGTTTTTAGCTGTTGCCAGGCAACCGCTTTCAATGAAGGCTGCCTTATCATAGCTTCTAACGATGGAAGTTGAACAGCATCAATACCTTCAGGCAAACGCTGTTCACTCTTCATCATTGTGAGAATTATTTTGCTATTAAGCTCATCTGGACTCAATCTCACGACTTCTGATGAGGCAATTATGTATTGACGTCTGTTATCTAGCCCCACTGATTTTAGAATGCTTGTTAATAAACGTCGTTCTACAGCGTTTAATGCCGTCGCTTCAACGACAAGAACGACTTGCACATCATCAGGAATTTTCTGCTCCTGAGTCTGTAGAGTGTCTGCAGGTATGGTCTCAGTAGACGCTATATCCTGAGTACTTTTGCTCTGACGTTTTGTCCAAACGGGTATACCCATTTCAGTCAAGACTGAGTATTGATATTCAGTCAGTGCCATTAGACTTGAGGATGAGCTCTATCAACAGGACTTAAGATTTTGTTCAAAGCGTTCAGGTAAGCTTTGGCGGATGCAATAACGATATCCGTATCCGCACCTTGCCCACTGACTATCCGTCCACCTTTCTCAAGTCTTACACTGACCTCGCCCTGAGCATCAGTACCGGTAGTGATACTGTTCACTGAATAGAGCTGTAATTCTGTTTGACTTTGCACAATTGACTCAATCGCTTTATAAGCAGCATCAACAGGGCCTCCACCACTCATTTGTGTCTGCACTTCTCGACCATCAACGGACAATGTGACAGTGGCAAAGGGTGTTTCACCTGTTTCACTATAGACCTTCAATGAAATTAGACTGACACGCTCATCTGCAGTCGCAACGGTATCACTAACCAGTGCCTGAATATCCTCATCAAATACCTCATGCTTTTTATCCGCTAATTCTTTAAAACGAGTAAATGCGGCATTTAGATCAGTTTCAGAGGTTAACTCAATACCAAGTTCTTGCAGGCGGCTACGGAAAGCATTTCGGCCAGAGTGCTTGCCAAGTACCATTCTATTGGTATTCCAACCGACATCTTCTGCGCGCATGATTTCATAGGTTTCACGATTTTTCAGAACACCGTCTTGATGGATGCCTGATTCATGAGCAAAAGCATTGGCGCCAACGATAGCTTTATTTGGTTGTACAACAAACCCTGTGATACCAGACACTAATCGTGATGCCGATAAAATATGCTGCGTATCAATACCAGTATCACATGGGAACATATCCTGACGCGTTCTGACTGCCATCACGACTTCTTCTAAGGCAGCATTACCAGCCCGTTCACCCAAACCATTGATAGTGCATTCAACTTGCCGTGCACCATTCATCACTGCTGACAAAGAGTTTGCAACAGCCAAGCCCAGATCATTGTGACAATGCACGGAGAAGATGGCTTTGTCTGCATTTGGTATGCGTTCACGTAATGTTGAAATCAATGAGCCAAATTGATGTGGCAAGTTGTACCCTACTGTGTCGGGTATATTTAGTGTGGATGCCCCAGCATCAATGACCGCCTCAAGGATTTGGCACAGAAAGTCTGTTTCACTTCGACCGGCATCTTCAGGAGAAAACTCGACGTCATCTGTATATTGACGAGCACGCTTGACTGCGCGAACTGCATTTTCTATTACCTGTTCAGGTTCCATACGCAGTTTCATTTTCATGTGAATAGGTGATGTTGCAATAAAGGTATGAATGCGTGACGCATTAGCTAATTTAAGCGCTTCACCGGCTCTGTCGATATCTGCATCTAATGCTCGGGACAGACCACAAATACGACTATCTTTAACTGCTTTAGCTACAGCTTGTACAGCTTCAAAGTCACCTGTACTGGCGATAGGAAATCCAGCCTCAATAACATCTACACGCATGCGCTCAAGTGCCTTGGCAATGCGGACTTTCTCATCTTTTGTCATCGATGCGCCCGGGCTTTGCTCACCGTCACGTAATGTCGTATCAAAAATTATTAGCTTGTCAGTCATAAATGTGTGAACCAGATTATTAAATTATTATTTATTAGTCTTCTTTATATTATTTATTAGTCTTCTTTAGCCTGCGCACGCTCAGAACGATGTTGACGCAGTTTAAGCAATGTAAAAACAGGACCGGATAAACCGTAAATTAAAAATACGCTAAACAAAATGGTAGGTGGGTCAATAGCCACCAGAGCAAAAATAAGTACCAGTACCAGCATTACAACAAAAGGTACTCGGTTTCGTAAATCAAGCTCTTTAAAACTGTGATAGCGCATTGAGCTGACCATAAGTATAGCCGCTCCGAAAGTAATTGGTATGGTGAAAATAGCAATCATGCTCTCACTGAAATCATTGCTCGTGCCTGCCCATACCCAACCAGCAATGATGGCGGCCGCAGCAGGACTTGGTAGACCTTGGAAATAACGTTTATCTTGTGTACCTATCTGGGTATTAAATCTGGCTAGTCGCAATGCACCACAGGCTGCATATATGAACGCAACCATCCAGCCGAACTTGCCCATATCAGTCAGAGACCACTGAAAAATCACCAAGGCAGGCGCCATACCAAATGAGACCATATCGGCTAGACTGTCATATTCTGCGCCAAATGCACTTTGAGTGTTGGTCATTCTGGCGATACGACCATCTAATCCATCCATGATCATCGCAATAAATATAGCAATAGCAGCTGTCTCAAAGTCACCACGAATGCCGGCAACAATGGCATAAAATCCAGCAAAGAGCCCCGCTGTCGTGAATAAATTCGGTAGTAGATAGATACCACGATTTTGTGGCTTTTCACTATTAACCATAACTAACACGCTCCTATTGTTTCGGTTCTACATTATGACAGCTAAGGCACACAAACAAAACGGGGGCGATTGTTTTCACAACCGCCCCCGTCTTTTTTCAATCAATATGCTGATTAGTTTTTAGACTTATCAACAATTTTTTGAATCCAAGGCATCATTGAACGCAATTTTGCACCTGTTTGTTCGATTGGGTGCTCAGCATTGATACGACGCATGGCTGTCATTTCAGGATAGCCACTTTGACCTTCTTGAATGAATTGTTTTGCGTATTTACCTTCCTGGATGTTTTTCAATGCTTCACGCATTGCCCAGCGGCTTTCTTCGTTAATGACACGTGGACCTGTGACGTATTCACCATATTCAGCATTATTCGAGATCGAATAATTCATATTAGCGATACCGCCTTCGTACATCAGATCAACAATGAGTTTCAACTCATGCAGACATTCAAAGTAAGCCATTTCTGGTGCATAACCTGCTTCAGTCAGCGTTTCAAAACCTGCTTTGACAAGCTCAACAGCGCCACCACATAAGACTGCCTGTTCACCGAATAAGTCTGTTTCAGTCTCATCACGGAATGTTGTTTCGATGATGCCAGTACGACCGCCGCCTACACCTGATGCGTATGATAGAGCAATATCTTTCGCCTTGCCTGAAGCATCTTGCTCTACAGCGATTAAGTCAGGAATACCACCACCTTTAACAAACTCACTACGTACAGTGTGGCCAGGTGCTTTTGGTGCAATCATGATGACATCAAGATCTTCACGCGGCAGAATCTGGTTGTAAAGAATAGCGAAGCCGTGAGCAAAAGCTAAAACAGCGCCTTTTTTCAGGTTAGGTTCGATTTCTTGTTTGTATAATTGAGATTGGAACTCATCTGGTGTCAAAATCATCACCAAATCAGCACCTTTCACTGCTTCACCGACATTGTCAGAAACAGTCAGCCCAGCAGCTTGAGCTTTAGCAATAGATGAAGAGCCAGCACGTAAAGCAACAGTGACATCTACACCTGAGTCTTTCAGGTTGCAGGCATGGGCATGGCCTTGTGAACCATAACCAACGATTGTCACTTTCATGCCTTGGATAATAGACAAGTCACAATCTTTATCGTAATAAATGTTCAAACTCATGATTGAATTCCTTAGATTTTCTTGAACGAATATAAATTCAGTTTACAGGTGCAAGCTTTTCTCGCCGCGAGCAATTCCTGTGACACCTGAACGGACAGTTTCAATAATTTTATGTTCAGCAAGTGCTTCAATAAAAGAATCCAATTTGCTTACAGCACCTGTCAATTCAATGGTATAGGTCGATGAAGTCACATCAATAATGTGGCCTCGAAAAATATCACACAGACGTTTCACATCTTCTCTCTGAGCCATGGTGGCTGCTTTGACTTTTATCAGCATCATTTCACGTTCAATGTGAGGCCCTTCGGTCAAATCCATTAGTTTTACCACATCGATCAATTTATTCAATTGCTTCACAATCTGCTCGATGATGCGATCAGTGCCTGTCGTGACAATGGTCATACGGGATAATGATGGATCCTCTGTTGGCGCCACCGTTAATGATTCGATGTTATATGCACGCGCAGAAAACAACCCTGCCACACGAGATAAGGCCCCTGCTTCATTTTCAATCAGGATAGAAATAATATGACGCATGGTTACGACAGCTCCCTTTCTGAATCTTGTGCAGGTGCGCTATAGGGTGACATATGCATATCATTATGCGCCTTACCTTGAGCAATCATTGGGTATACGTTTTCTGTTTGGTCAGTAACGATATCAAAGAACACCAGACGATCTTTCATCGCAAAACCACGTTCCAACTCAGCTCTAAGGTCCTCCGGTTTCTCGATACGAATACCGACATGACCATAGCTTTCTGTTAACTTCACGAAATCAGGCAGCGACTCCATGTAGGAGTGCGAATAGCGATTTTCGTAGAAAAACTCCTGCCATTGACGAACCATTCCCAAATAACGATTGTTCAGTGCAACAATTTTAACGGGAAGGCCATACTGCAGACAGGTAGATAATTCCTGAATACACATCTGGATGCTACCTTCGCCAGTCACACAAATCACCGTACTCTCAGGGTATGCTAACTGAACGCCCATAGCAGCAGGCAAACCGAATCCCATCGTGCCTAGACCACCCGAGTTAATCCAGCGGTTTGGCTCATCAAATCCATAATACTGAGCAGCCCACATTTGATGTTGGCCTACATCAGAGGTGACATAAGCTTCGCCTTTCGTGATTTCATGAAGTAACTCAACAACCGCTTGTGGCTTAATTTTGTCACTATTGCGGTCATAACTCATGCATTGCTTCGAACGCCAACCTTCAATGATATTCCACCACTCTTCCACCGCTTTTTTCTGTGGCTTTTTATTGCTGTTTTTGAGTAAGTGGTTCATTTCCTGTAATACATCAGGAACACTTCCAACAATAGGAATATCAACAGTAATTGTCTTGGATATTGAAGACGGATCAATATCGACATGAATGATTTGAGCATGCGGGCAAAACTCGGCAATTTTACCTGTCACCCGGTCATCAAAACGTGCACCGATAGCGATCAAAACATCGCAATCATGCATCGCCATATTCGCTTCGTATGTACCGTGCATACCCAACATGCCAAGGAACTGTTTGTCGCTGGCAGGATAAGCACCTAAGCCCATCAAGGTACTAGTGATAGGAAAACCTAGATGACGAACAAATTGACGTAACTCATCTGAACCTTTACCTAGGACTACACCACCACCAGTGTAAATCATCGGTTTTTTGGCTGATAGCATCAAATCAACAGCACGCTTAATCTGACCTGTATGGCCTTTCACTGTTGGCTGATAAGAACGCATATTCACTTTATCGGGATAGTGATATGGCACCTTCACAGTTGGATCAGTAATGTCTTTAGGTACATCAACAACGACAGGGCCAGGACGACCAGTAGAAGCGACATAAAATGCTTTTTTTACTGTTTCCGCAAGATCGTTAATATCTTTAACTAAAAAGTTATGCTTTACGCAGGGACGAGTTATGCCAACCGCATCAACTTCCTGGAAAGCATCACTACCGATAACCGCAGTGCTGACCTGTCCAGTGATAACCACCATTGGAATGGAATCCATATAAGCCGTCGCAATACCGGTGACGGCATTTGTAGCGCCGGGACCAGACGTGACTAAGACCACACCTGGTTTACCTGTGGCACGAGCATAGCCATCTGCAGCATGCGTTGCAGCTTGCTCATGTCGAACCAGAATGTGTTTGACATCTTCCTGATTGTATAGCGCATCATAGATATGCAGCACTGCACCACCAGGATACCCGAAAAGGTATTCAACACCTTCGTCTTTGAGACATTGAACTAATATCTCGGCACCACTTAATTCCACGTGTTCCCCTTATATGTATGCCGTTCTTTTTAGTGAGCTAAAAAATTGTAAACGTGTAAAGTTACTTGTAATGCGTGATAAGGTCAAGAATAAGGTCTGTCGCCTTTTCTGCCCATAAAAGATCTATTTATCCTTAATGCATTTGCTGTGGCATAATTTAACGCTATGACACAATTAAAAACTAAGCAAATTACATTAACTCGTCCTGACGATTGGCACTTACACTTGCGCGATGATCTGGCACTAAAACGCACCGTTTCTGACACAGCTCGAGTCTTTGGCCGTGCCATCGTCATGCCAAATCTCCAACCACCTGTAACGACGACTGCGTTGGCTGCTGATTACAGAGCCAGAATAATAGAAAACAGGCCTGAACACAGTCAGTTTGAACCTTTAATGACATTGTATCTCACCGATAACACCTCTGCCGATGAAATTTATCGTGCTCACGAGAGTGGAATAGTCCATGGCGTAAAACTCTACCCAGCAGGTGCCACGACAAATTCAGATGCGGGTGTCACTGAACTTAGTCATTGCTATCAGGCATTAGAGGCGATGCAAAAGCTCGGCATACCACTACTTGTGCATGGTGAAGTCACTTCGCCCGAGATAGATGTATTTGATCGCGAGAAAGTTTTTATCGATCAGATATTAATGCCTCTGATAAAAGATTTTCCTGAACTGAGAATCGTCTTTGAGCATATCACTACATCGAATGCCGCTGAGTTTGTCGCTAACGCTGCTGACCATATTGCAGCAACTATCACCCCTCATCACTTATTATTAAACAGAAATGACCTTCTGGTGGGAGGTATAAGGCCACACCACTACTGCTTGCCTGTATTAAAGAGAAATACACACCAACAGGCTTTGATTAAAGCAGCGACCAGTGGCAGTAAGAAATACTTTCTAGGCACAGATAGTGCGCCTCATCCTCGAGCAGGTAAGGAATCCAGCTGTGGTTGTGCCGGCATATATAGTGCTCATGCTGCGATTGAGTTGTATGCAGAAGCATTTGAGGCAGCAAATGCATTAGATAAATTAGAAATGTTTGCCAGCTTTAATGGACCTGATTTCTATCACTTACCTAGAAATCAGACTCAAATAACGTTAGTAAAAGAAAGCTGGGACGTCCCTCAAACATTATCTTTTGCAGACAGTTCATTGGTACCCATGCGGGCGGGAAATCAGATAGCTTGGAAAGTCGTTAGTTAATCTAACGGCTTTGCTTGCGTTTACGTTTATACATCAGGGCATCACCCTCAGAAAGTAAATCTTCAATACCTTGATGTTTGTCTGAGTCCATCAATACGACACCGTATGAAAAAGTAATATCGTAAGCAAGTTCGCGCTGTTTATTAGATGCTTCAACTTGCTTTGAAAAACGTTTCATCACTTCATCAACCGCTTTTTGATCAGCATCAACCAGTAGAATAACAAATTCGTCTCCCCCCATTCTCGCGACGATATCTGAATCTCTGCCAACGTCATCTAAGATCGTTGCAAATTGGCGTAGAGCCTTATCCCCCTCTGCATGACCAAACTTATCGTTGATTGGTTTAAATTTATTCAGATCAAGAAAAGCCAGGGCAACGGGTAGTCCACCACGTCTGCATATATTCAGAGATTTTGCGGCAGACATATTAAAACCTCGACGGTTTAATATGCCTGTTAGCTCATCCATAGTGGCCAACTCAACGGCTTGAATCTCGTGTTCAACTATGGTTGCCAAGTCTTTAAGTAGTGCTCGATCTTCGTCACTGAAGTGTCTTGGCCTCACATCTTTAATACACAACGTACCTAGCTTACTGCCATCAAGATAACGAATGGGATAGCCAGCATAAAAGCGTATATGCTTTTGACCTATTAACAGTGGATTGTCGATGAAGCGTTCATCCTTATGCGTATCTTCAACAACAAAAGCGCCATCGCCCAAAATTGCGTGTCCACAAAAAGACAGATCACGTGGCGTCTCAGTAATATCTAATCCCTGGCAGGACTTAAACCATTGGCGATTTTTATCAACGATACTGACGAGTGCAACTGGCACTTCAAACAATTTAGTGGCGATTCTTGTGAGACGATCAAAGCGTTCGTCGGGAGCCGAATCAAGGATAGTCAACGATTGTAATGTCGATAGTCTTTCTTGTTCATTTTGAGGTAAATCTGGTGTTTTCATTCAAAACTCCAGTTTTTATAGAAGCAGGAACATCATAAAGTAATACACAAGCTTGTGTATACAAACAGCTTGGCTATTCACGCATCAGAAATATATATTTGAAAAAAGGTTCATTTCGCATACAACGAAATGAACCTTGAATGACTTGAACCTATAGCGTCACACCGATACGTTGTGCCACTTCTTCATAGGCTTCAATGACACCACCCAGACCTTGTCTGAAACGGTCTTTATCCAGTTTTTTACGTGTTTCTGCATCCCACAGACGACAGCCATCTGGACTAAACTCATCACCTAAAAAGATCTGACCTTTGAACAAGCCAAACTCTAGTTTATAGTCCACTAAAATCATGCCGGCATCGGCAAATAGCTTCTGTAAATGTTCATTAACTTTAAACGTTAACTCTTTCATTTTGCTTATATCTTCAGCTTTAGCCCAACCGAATGTTTCGATGTGGTACTCGTTGATCATCGGATCATGTAACGCATCATTCTTAAGAAAAAATTCAAATACGGGAGGATTGAGCGCAAGTCCATCTTCGACGCCAAGGCGACGAACCAAGCTACCAGAGGCCACATTTCGTACCACACATTCAACCGGCACCATTTGCATGTTTTTCACTAAGGATTCTGTATCGTTCAACAGCTCTTCGAAGTGAGTTGGAATGCCTTTATCAGCCAAATATTGCATGATGAACGCATTAAACTTGTTATTGACCATGCCTTTACGATTTAACTGTTCGACTTTTTCACCATCAAATGCAGACGTATCATCACGAAAGCTCAGTACGACATAATCTTCATTATCTGTAGCAAAAACACTTTTGGCTTTACCAGAATACAATTCTTGTTTCTTTTGCATCAGCTATCTCTTAGCGGTTAGTTATTTCACGCCAGTCAAAACCGGCCTCTTGGTCTGCAATGCCAATCCAATCATGCTCACAAGTCAGTGCATCAGCAAGTAACGGCACAACGAGTGATGGACAATTGTTTTTTTCAGAAATATGCATTGCCATAATATGCTGCAAGTTTGTGGTGTCAATTTTCTCAAGTAATGAGGCGGATTGCACGTTATTTAAATGTCCCAGTCTGCCACCAACGCGCCGTTTAAGATGTTCAGGATATTCACCCTGCTCCAGCATCATCATATCGTGATTGGCCTCTAACAGTAAGGCATGACAGCCAGATAATGTTTCCTCAATCAACGGCGTGATGGAACCGACATCCGTCAGCAAACCTAAGCGGTGTTGACCATTACCAAAAACAAACTGGCTCGGCTCTCGTGCATCATGTGGCACGGGAAATGGTTCAACTTCTAAATCATTAATGCTGAATGTTTCATGACAATTGAATGTCTTGATATGTGGTGCTATATCAACCGGCAAGCAACCAGCCGTGCCGGGTGTGGTATAGACAGGCAAACGAAATTTTCGAGCCATCACACGTATACCAGCCATGTGATCGGAATGCTCATGTGTAACTAATAAAGCAGATAGCTGGTAAGGATCGACGCCCAGTTTCCGTAAACGTTTCTCCGCTTCACGAGCAGAAAAACCACAGTCAATCATGACTGTGGTTTTTCCAGCTGTTACCAGTGTCGCATTACCACGACTACCACTTCCAAGGGAAGCAAATCGCATTATGGCGCAAGTTGTTCCTGAATCAGATCTAACAAACGTTTGGCAGAGTCATCAGAAGTACGTACTTCGTTTGAGTCTAATACCATTACACGTGTTTGATCAGCATCAGACAGCAACTTAATGTAGTAGTATTCGTTTGGTTTTTTCTCGACATCATCACGCCAGAAGGCCAGTTTATCCAGCATGCCCTCATCATCTTCTTCGGCTTGCTTGAATGGATCAATGTAGCGGACAAAATACTGACCTTTGCTACGATCACGATCTTCAACTGAGAAGCCTTTGCTATCAAGGACACGTCCAACTCGTCCCCAAACGGTTGAGAAATCCTGCTCGATTAATAAACTTTGCTGACCATTACTATCATCCATCAGTAATACACGAGCAGTTTCTTCTGGTGGTGGCGCTGGGGTTGCCAGTTTGAATTGCTCCATATCTTGCTGGTACAACGTGCCTAAATAATCAGCTAATTGACGAAGCATCGCTTCATCTTTCTGATTATTAGCTTGTTCACTATCAGCATTACCTAAATAGATATTGGCCATTTTGGAGGTATCACCACGCTCCATTCGGATGCGGTAAACATAACCATCTGCATCAGCTGTGGTATCCATCAGACCAATACGGTCATCAGCACGTGCAATCCCTAAATCTTTAGTCGCCCAAAAATCGATGATACGTTGCCAAGTCACTTCACGGTCACCAGGCACAACAAGATGACGGTCTGCACCTTCACCTGATAATGCAGGTTTGGATTCAGGCGTAATATTGTATTTTGCAGCTAATGGGTTGGTTGCCGCTTCTTCAAATTCAGAGTATGTCGCTGTATTTGTCTGCTTACCAGAGATGTCATCTTTAATTCGACTAGTGCTTAAATCGGGCGGCACATCGAGAGGTGGCATAGTTTCAGCTTTACGGTATTTCTGTGTGTTATCTGGAACCACTTCATCTAATGATGAGAAAGCACCACAAGCAGTTAGAGCAGTCGTCATCATGACAACCAGCGATGTTTGTTTAAATAATTTTACGTTCATTTAATACAGTTCACTCACTTGAATTTAGTTGAGAACACCGGCAGTGTTCAATGCATCACGCACAGATTGATGATAATTCTCTGACAATACCGTCATTGGCAAACGAATGCCACTAGAAATAAGTCTCATTTCGTTCAAAGCCCATTTTACGGGTATGGGATTTGACTCGACAAACAAGAATTGATGCAGAGCCACTAGTTTTGAATTAATGTCGCGAGCCAAAGTCTCATTCCCAGCTAAAGCAGCCTGACACATTTCATGCATGAGTTTGGGCGCGACATTTGCGGTGACAGAAATCACCCCCTGACCGCCTGCCAATATGAAATCGACAGTGTTGGCATCTTCACCAGTGTAAAGAGCAAAGCCTTCTCGTGATAATTGTTTAATTTGCTGAACACGAGAAACATCGCCAGTAGCTTCTTTGATGCCGATAATATTGGAAAGCTCTGATAATCTTCCAACCGTTTCAGGTAGCAAATCAGATGCAGTGCGACCTGGCACGTTATATAAGATTTGTGGAATATTGACTGCTTCAGCAATGGCTTTGAAATGGAGATACATGCCCTGCTGAGTCGGTTTGTTGTAATAAGGCGCAACAAGCAAAACAGCATCAACACCAAGATCTTTTGCCGATTGAGTCAGTTCAATAGCTTCTGAAGTCGAGTTGGCACCAGTACCAGCAATCACCGAGATACGCCCATTCACTTGTTCCACCACCAGACGAATCACGTCACAGTGTTCTTCTACGCTCAAGGTTGCAGATTCACCGGTCGTACCGACAGCGACAATGGCATCTGTGCCCTGGCTGATATGAAACTCGACCAGCTTTCGCAGGCTGTCAACATCCAAGGCACCATCTGCCTGCATGGGTGTGACAAGAGCTACCATACTGCCGCTAAACATATTTAAATGACTCCGAAAAAATAACAGGCATGGTACTTTGCCTGCCTGTTGATGACAAGATCCGACTGAATTGTGTAAGGTACTTTTCTTTCTCAATCTAATCAAACAGGACGACTAAGATGTCACAAGTTAAAGTAGGTGAAGCTGTCCCAGACTTTACATTGCCAAGCACAGGCGATAAAACTTTCCAACTTTCAGCCATGAAAGGCAAACGCGTCTTAATTTATTTTTATCCGAAAGATAATACGCCCGGCTGTACACTCGAGGGTCAAAATTTCCGCGATAATATCGACTTCTTCACTGAGCACAACACCGTCATTTTTGGTATTTCACGCGACAGTCTTCGTATGCATGAAAACTTCAAAACCAAACAATCATTTCCATTCGACTTGTTATCAGACTCTGAAGAGGAAGCTTGCCGCTTATTCGATGTCATCAAACTCAAAAAACTCTACGGTAAAGAACACATGGGCATCGTAAGAAGTACATTTCTCATTGATGAAAATGGTGTACTTCAGCAAGAATGGCGCAATGTAAAGGTCAAACAACACATTGATGAGGTTAAAGACGCCATATCGAACTTATAAACTCATCCATCAGAGGACTTGGCCATATCTCTACAGCGCCACAATGGATCGCTTTCATAGCTCGTTCGCACTTAATTCGTGCACTTTTTATTAATACCTCTTTGTAGGTATACCAAAATAGATACTATTCGTATTTGGTCTGTTTTTTGCTCTGGCAGTATTGAATAACACTGTTAGGGGTAACAATGAGTCCATTACGAAGTACTTCAATGAATTTAAGCCACAAAGAAAAAACGTGGTTACCTTGGTTCGGCCCGACCGGGAAACTGGCCATGTCCTGGTCATGCCGACTTAATCGACATAACTACCATAAAGTAGAAAAAACATTTGAGGGAATCGCGGCAACACGCGTCAAGATTCTCCACCAATGGGCAGACAATCATTGGAATCAAATGGCCTTTCTCGCAGAACAGTTGACAGCATGTTATCCAGAATTACCCTCATCGTTATTACTGGATAGGCTCCATGCAGCGCCTGATTTCTCTGAAATATTCACGATTGATATCCATGGTACGGTCACTCAATCAACCTATTCACCTCATATCAATAAATCCGACTTGTCTTCTAAGGCTGTAAAACAAGGTATTACCCATCAGTTTTTGCATGGACCTTACATCGATAAATTAACATTGGATATTGGTCCTTCAAGTTCGAAGTTTCATGATGAAGTCACGCTCATGTTCTATCATCCATTGATTATCGATGGAGAAACAGTGGGTGCTGTATGTGGACGTGTTCCTAATGATGTATTAGGAGACCTTATTCAGCGGGAAGCGGGTCACATCTATCCCGAGTCTGGCGATAACTACATCTTTATGGTGGAATCCAACTTCGAATCTGGATTACAACAAGGCATTGCCCTATCTCGCTCTCGGTTTGAGGATGATACATTTTCCCATGGGGAAAACCTGAAAAGTGGGATTCATACACGCTTCGGTACAGTAAAAATCCAACGCCACACTGAATTTGAAATTCGCTTTACCGATCCGGCTACCAACGAACTTCATCCCGGTGTCCGTGAAACTATTCGTAACGGTGAAAACTTATTTGTTACCTACCCTGGTTATTCTGATTATCGTCATATTCCGGTCATTGGGAAAGGCGTTACTTTCCAGCTTAGAGGTTCGCCAGATCGCTGGGGCATGATGTGTGAAGGTGATTTAGAAGAAGTCTACAGACGCCGCTCGGTCAATGTCAGCCTAATGAAAGGTTTTGTCACATCAATGTTTGTTTTGCTAGGGACCAATATGGCACTACATGCCTTCACCACACTGCCTGTAATTGGTGTCAATGCTATATCTATAGTCATGATCGGTGTCATTGCAGTTATGTACAAAAAGTTGACAACTAACCCTCTCGCCAATCGTCTTGATGAAATGACCCACGTTATTCAAACCATCGCTGAAGGTGAAGGTAATCTTGCACAAAGGCTTGATAACACCACATTTGTCAATGATGAAACTGGTGATATGGGACGTTGGATTAATAGTTTCATTGATAATCTTGATGGCATAGTTGGCCAAGTCATTAAAACCAGCACCAATGTCAGTCACACCAATGAAGCCATGCTCGAAACAAACCGAGAAGCGTTTCATGTTTCTAATGAAGTCGCGACAGCAATAGAAAGAATGCTGCAATTGTTAGAAGACCAGATCCGTGACATAGGTAATGCGTCAACCACTGCTGAGGCTATGAAACAAGCCATGGATGAAGTCGTTCATGAAGCCAGAGTGCAATACGAGTCCGTTCGAAGTGGTACACAAGAAATACGTGATGTCGTCGAAACCTCTGCCAAAGCCGTACAATCACTTCATAGTCGGACAGCCGAAATTGGCAATATCATTGGTGTCATTACTGAGATCACTAATCAAACCAACTTACTCGCACTTAATGCCGCTATCGAGGCAGCACGTGCCGGTGAACATGGCCGGGGATTTTCAGTAGTCGCTGATGAAGTGCGAAATCTTGCACAAAGAACCGCCACATCAGCTGATGAAATCCAACAAATGATTGAAACTATTCAGTCGGAAACATTAGATGCCTATAAATTCATGGAGTCTGGTGTAGAGAATGTCGACCGTAGCTTAAAGAAAACAGAAGAAGCCTCGTCAGAAAATACACAACTTCATCAACTTGTTGAGCAAATGTTTTCCACTATCAAACAACTGGATCAAAATAGTCAGTTGCATGGTGTGACAGCGAGAGACGTCGGCCAGTCAGCTAGCCTGATGACGCAGGCCATTGATGCGTTACAGCATCGCTCAGTGATGGTAAAAAATACCGCACAAAAACTCAGTCAGCTCGTTGGTGTTTTCAGCGTCAGTACACGATAAATTCCAAAAAATATAAGCAGATAAGGATATCTGCTTCATTTCTATTGTCTCCTTTATTGTGTTTACCCCAAAAAGGAGATTGCCTTATGGATATGCAAATCAACCAAGAAAGTAAACCAAGCAAGCTGGCTGCTGTATTTGATGATGAACAAAAAGCGTTAGAAGCTAAGCAAACCCTGGTAAGTGACGGTCACTTCAACCAGCAAGACATCGAAATGATTCAACCCAAAGACAACCATACCAGTGAAAAAATCGAACCTGAATCCAAAGCGATTGCACGTTTTATCACCCGTTCTCACTTTATCTTTGGTGGTATCGGATTATTAATTGGCTTGGCCATCGCCAGTGCTCTGGTGGCATCTGGCCCAATGATGACGCAGTCCAGTCCACTCTATACCTATATCGCACTCGCGATTGTAGGTACATTTGTTGGTATGTTATTGGCTGGATTAGTCTCATTACGCCCCGATCACGATCCGCTAATCAACGATACGGTTTCCGCAAAGCGTCATAATCTATGGACGTTGATTGTTCAGACAGATGGGCGCAAGAATCTTAAGAAAGCACATCAACTGATGCACCCGACAGCCGTCTCTGTCACAGAAACATTCTAGTTCTTAAGCGTTTAGCGAAAAGTCTTCTGGTGCTGGTTGAACAAAACAATCAGCACCAGTATGATGCCCGTCCCCCTTGGACCAGACTCGGCAAAATTTGTATTTTTTATCGTAATAAAAAAAGTTTTTTCGAGCACCAAAAAGTCACAAAAGCTGTGATCCCGCATAGGCGCTGACTTAGCTCTAAACCTACAGCAAGTTATCCACAAAAAGTGCACAATTTATGTGCAAAATCTCCACTTGCCAAGCCTTCAAAAACACACTATCTTGTGGTTCAATCATTTCAAAACCACAACCTCTAGTGGTTTTATGTTTTTTTGATTATTTAAACATTATTGCAGGGATTTCAATTATGGCGAGCGAAACAGCACAACCCGTTTATACCTCATCAGCATCCGAGAGTGGATACAGCGTTATCCGTCGTAACGGTAAAGTCACCGAGTTTGATAGCAGCAAAATTGCTGTCGCTATCACCAAAGCCTTTTTGGCTGTTGAAGGTGATTCAGCAAAAGACAGTCGTCGTATTCACGACACAGTTGCCAAGCTGACCAAACAAGTTACCGACAACCTTTTGCGTCGTATTGATGATGGTGGCACCGTTCACATCGAAGATATTCAAGATCAGGTCGAATTGGCCCTGATGCGTGAAGGCGAATACAAAGTCGCTCGTTCTTACGTTGTATATCGTGAAAAACAAGCAGAAAAACGTGCTGAAGAAGAAAAGAAACATCCCCAGCCTGCTAACGAATCTCCCCTGCACGTCACAGCAGCTGATGGCTCTCGTCAACCTCTAGACATTGACCGTTTACACAACCTGATTACAGAAGCTTGTGAAGGTCTGGCAGAAGTAAACCGTGATGCGATTTTACGTGACACTCAACGTAACCTTTTCGACGGCGTAAAAGAGGCTGACGTCGAAAAAGCATTGGTTATGGCTGCACGTACTTTTATCGAAAAAGATCCTGCTTACAGCACATTGGCTGCTCGCCTGCTGATGGATGGTATTCGTCGTGAAGCACTGACATTTGTTTACAAAATGCCAAAACAAGCATCCCAACAAGAAATGGGTGATTTGTATAGTGACTATTTCAAAACCTACATCTCAACAGCGATTGAAAAAGAACTGATTGACTCTGAATTAGGTTTGTTTGACTTAGATCGACTGGGTAATGCACTTAAACCTGAACTGGACTTTGAGTTCACCTACTTGGGCCTGCAAACGTTATATGACCGTTACTTCATTCACTTCGATGGTACGCGCTTTGAATTACCACAAGCCTTCTATATGCGTGTCGCAATGGGCTTGGCTATCAATGAATTGAATCGTGAAGAGCGCGCTATCGAGTTCTATAACTTGTTATCAAGCTTCGACTTTATGAGCTCGACGCCTACCCTGTTCAACTCAGGCACACTGCGTCCACAATTATCGTCTTGCTACCTGACAACCGTTCCGGATGACTTGAGCGGTATTTATAACGCCATGCGTGATAATGCGCTGTTATCAAAATATGCGGGTGGTCTGGGTAATGACTGGTCACGTGTTCGTGGTCTGGGCGCGCACATCAAAGGCACCAATGGTAAATCACAAGGTGTTGTACCGTTCCTAAAAGTCGCTAACGATACTGCCGTTGCCGTTAACCAAGGTGGTAAACGTAAAGGTGCGGTTTGTGCTTACTTAGAAACATGGCACATCGACGTCGAAGAATTCCTGGATATGCGTAAAAATACCGGTGATGACCGCCGTCGTACGCACGACATGAATACCGCTAACTGGATTCCAGACTTATTCATGAAGCGTGTAGCTGAAGAAGGTCAATGGACCCTGTTCTCTCCAGAAGAAGTCGAAGACTTACACGACTTAACCGGTCTTGAGTTTGAAAGAGCCTATGAAGCTTACGAAGAAAAAGCCGCTCGTGGTGACATTCGTAACTTCAAACAATTACCTGCCACAGACTTATGGCGCAAAATGTTAGGTATGCTGTTTGAAACAGGTCATCCTTGGATCACATTTAAAGATCCATGTAACCTGCGTAGCCCACAGCAGCATGTTGGTGTCGTTCACAGCTCAAACCTGTGTACAGAAATCACGCTGAACACATCAGATAAAGAAATCGCGGTGTGTAACCTAGGTAGTGTCAATATGGTGAAACATATTGATGAAAACGGTCAGCTCGATAAAGAAAAACTGCAAAAAACCGTTCGTACCGCAATGCGTATGTTAGACAACGTCATTGAGTACAACTACTACAGCGTACCGCAAGCACGTCACTCAAACTTACAGCACCGTCCTGTTGGTTTAGGTCTGATGGGCTTCCAGGATGCACTGTACAAACTGCGTATTCCTTACAGCTCTGATGAAGCCGTTAAATTTGCAGATGAGTCAATGGAAGCGATCAGCTACTACGCGATTGATGCTTCTTCTGATTTGGCTGCAGAACGTGGTAAATACCAAACCTATGAAGGTAGCTTGTGGAGCAAAGGTATTCTGCCTATCGATTCAATCAAGTTATTGAAAGAAGCGCGCGGTGAATATCTGCAACAAGACGAAAGCAAAACTATGGATTGGGACATGCTGCGTGACAAGATCAAACGTCAAGGCATGCGTAACTCAAACACTATGGCGATTGCACCAACTGCCACGATTTCAAACATCTGTGGTGTCAGCCAATCAATTGAGCCGACCTATCAGAACTTGTTTGTGAAATCGAACCTGTCAGGTGAGTTCACCGTTATCAACCCATACATGGTTGAAGACCTGAAATCACGTAACCTGTGGGATGACGTGATGATTAACGATCTGAAATACTTCGACGGTAGCCTGCAAGGCATCGACCGTATTCCAGCTGAGTTGAAATCACTCTACACCACCGCATTTGAAATGGATGCACGCTGGTTAATTGAAGCCGCATCACGCCGCCAAAAATGGCTGGATCAGGCTCAAAGCCTTAACTTATACATGGCTGAACCATCAGGTAAGAAGATGGACAACCTCTATAAACTGGCTTGGGTACGTGGCTTGAAAACCACTTATTACCTCCGTTCTATGGGGGCAACAGGTGCAGAGAAAACCAGCACAGCACCAACAACAGCAACGGAAGCGCCTGCACCAAGCAAGCCAACACCCGTTGCTGCCGCGAGCACGCCAGCGCCGGTTGCCAGCTCATCATCAAGCATGGACGATTTAGTTCTAGGTGAAGGTATGGAAGCGCCAAAAGCGTGTTCAATTTTAGAACCAGATTGTGAGGCATGTCAGTAATGTTGAATTGGGATGATCCATTCTCAGCGCCGATAGCCGGTACTGCGGAAGCAAAAAAACAAAACGAAGAAAAAGCAGCAGAACAACCTGCTGCACCAGCAGCTAACGATCTCAGCGAAGCACCTGCTTCAGCTGAGATCAAGCAAATGCCATTATCAAACGCCAAGCCCGTCAATGCTGACGACAAACGCGTCATTAATGGTGAAGCTGATATTAACCAGTTGGCCCCGTTCAAATACCCTTGGGCATGGAACTACTTCCTTAATGCCAACAAGAATCACTGGACACCGCTGGATATCAACATGGCGCAAGACGTTCATGACTACCGTCATAAACTGACGCTGGAAGAACGCCATGTCTATGAAAACGTACTGTCATACCTGACCACATCAGACATCTTAGCGATGCGTAATATTGGTCTGGCGGTAATGGAAAAAATGACCGCGCCTGAACTGCAAATCTATCAGGCTCGCCAAGTCTATGAAGAATCACTACACACATGGACATACCAGCACTGTATCGAAACCATTGGTCTTGATCAGTCAGAAATCTATAACCGCTACCGTGTGGTGCCAGAGATTTACCAAAAAATTAAACTGGCCAATGACCGTTTAAACACCGTCATGCGTAGTGATATTGATTTACGTGATCCGGATGAACTCGAAAACTTCATCATGTCATATGCCTTCTTTGCCGGCATTTTTGAAGGTTCATGGTTCTACAATGGCTTCAGTCCGATCTTTGCTCTGCAACGTCGCGGTTTGATGAAAGGTACAGCAGAACAGCTGCAATACATCATGCGTGACGAAGTCATGCACGCCTCTTTCGGTATTCGCGTCTGTAAGCAGATCATGAAAGAAGAAAACGTCACGCTGGACCCGAAAAAAGTCCAACAGATGTTTGAAGAAGCCGATGCCGCTGAAGAAACCTACGCGGGCTACATTCTGCGTGACCCAATTTTAGGTTACTCAAAAGAAGTGCATCACGGCCAGTTCCGTTACACAGCAAACCGTCGTGCGAAACAGCTAGGCTTTGAAGAACCCTTCCCAGGTGCTGAAGCTACCCTGCCTTGGTTGGATGAGCAAGCTAACATGCGGAAAGAAAAGAACTTTTTTGAGACTAAGGTCACCGAGTATCAAACTGGTGGCGGTTTGAAATGGGATTGATGATGTCGCTTAACTGATTTAGTGACCGTAATGTAACCATAGGTGACCCTGAGAACTATTCTTAGTTGTCTATGGTACAGATAACTACATCATTACCAATTTAAGGTGGTGACTGGTGTTATGAAGTAAGAATGCTCAAGGAAGAGCAAAGGCTCATCATCGTCGGCTCAGTCAACCCCGAAAGGTGCTGTCGCGATTTTGAAAATAAGTAACGATCGGAGGCAGCTACAATGACGCAAAGATTTGAACCATCACTTCAAAAGCTAGACGATATTCTTTTGTCTCTGGCTACTCTTCTGGAGTTAACTGATCAAGATCGCAAGATTGCCGAGTCTAGATACGAAAGATTAAAAAGTCACTTATCACGAGAGAGTTGCGAGTTTTCTGAACTCCTGGAGCAAGAAAATTCACTTATCTACGCTCAAGGATCTATGGCCACAAGTACTACGATTGTAAGTGGTACTGATGATGACAGATTCGATGTAGATGCCGTTGTGGAAATAGCAGTCCCCTCAGATTGGACTCCTAAGCAAGCGTTAGACAAGTTATATGACGCTCTTGAAAATTTTCCTCACAAGACTTCCATTGAAAGATGTACACGCTGTGTGCAACTACAGTTTGCCAATATGCATTTGGACGTGACCATTATCGACAATAGTGAAAACATTACCGGCGAGCGTCCAGGCAAAATTTTTCATTCACCTGATAATGGCAATTCATATTCAGTTCCATCAAACCCTTGGGGTTTTACTGACTGGTTCCGAAACTCCCTTGTCCAAGACCAGCTTCAATTTAAAGATACATTAGAAAACAAGCGTCAGTTGAACACATCACCATTGCTTCGTGTGAGTGATGATGAGATGACCTTGCTAAAGGCAGCCGAGCAGGAAGATTTACCACCCATGATACCGGCGCGAGTTGACACTCAAGAATCTGTCGCACTGAAATTACTAAAAAGATTTATAAACATTCAATATGAAGATACTGAGGCAAAAAGACCGCCATCAATTTATCTAACCAAAAAAGCTATTGACTGTGGGTATGCAAGTTCTGGGCTCTCAGCTCAGCTGTACCGACTTGCAAATCACATTTCTGGTGAACTCGAGGTACACATTAACAAAGGCACTCGTCCTGATGAGCGTAATCCCAGCTACCACCCAGATATAATTACAGATCGTTGGCCAAGGTGCGGAACTGACGGAGATACAGACATACAAACCACCATTGATAAAATGGAGGTATTAAAGGCTCAGTTGATTGCTGTTTCAACCATGCCTCTACCTGAAGCCAAAACTGTTATGTCTGAATTGTTTGGTGAACGCATTACGGAAAGAATGCTACAACAGCTAATTGATGCAGTAGACACTTCTGATAAGAATGTCAGCTTATCCCACGCTTCTCCAGTGGGCAGTGTAATTACCTCTCAATCTGAACCTTCCGTTGCACCGAGAACTCACAACTTTCATTGTTCATCTAATCACGGAAATAGATAATTGGGCCGCCGATCTCCATCTGCTCAACTGCGAGCAATGCAGTTAAGGTATCCGCAATTTGAGAGTGAAAAATTGCCAAATGGTACGATACGATGGGTTGGTGTAATTCAACCTATACTTCAACCTTATCGAATTGGTGTACTGTGGAATTTAAATATGAAAATTCCACAAGTAGTAGTTTTGAGTCCTAGTTTAAAGCCGAGGCCCGGTGGCAAATACGAGGATATTCCACATCTACTTTTTGATGATGAAAACCCAGAATTCTCTGGATTGTGTTTGTTCGACCCAGAGACAAGAGAATGGACTAATGAAGATCTCATAGCTGATACAACAATACCATGGGCTTGTGAATGGTTAATGTATTATGAATTTTGGCATCTGGATGGCATCTGGCGAGGGAAATCAGTTGGTTATGAGAGTGTCGGCGAGATAAGACGGTTATTAGGTGAGTCATCGGATAAGGAATCCGAAAAATGTTTACAGCTAGAAGAGAGAATTCGAGTCAATCTCGAAGAGTAAAACAGCCATGGCCGAAAGGTAAAGCATTCAAGATTTTATCGTTAGATGGTGGTGGTATTCGAGGCTATTACACTGTTGAATTTCTTCGCCATTGCGAAAAACGCTTCCTAAAGCCTAATGAAAATATTGCCGATTATTTTGATCTCATTGCAGGCACATCTACAGGAGGTCTTATCGCTCTTGGTCTAGGGAACAACATCCCAATTGATCAAATTAAAAAATTTTACGAAGATGATGGTAGAGTAATCTTCCCTCCGTATCCACGCTCTCTCCTCGGTAAGATCAGGCAAACTTTTAACCATTTTCTTAAACCAAAGCTATCTGCTGATAAACTTGAGGCATCCCTAAAAGAAATTTTTGGTCTTAAGTTATTAGGACAGTCACAAACTCGATTAGTTATTCCTTCCTGCCTAATGCCGACAACAGAAATAGTCGTCTTTAAAACTGACCATCACGCAGACTATAAGAATGACTGGAAAACGGAGGCGTGGAAAATCGCTCGTGCGACCAGTGCCGCGCCTACATATCTTTCTGGTATTGAAGAGGATGAGTCTGGAAAAGTTTTTGTTGATGGTGGAATTTGGGCTAATAACCCTATCATGGCCGCAGTAATAGATGCACTTACATCCTATGATATTAGTGTCGAACAAATACACATATTAAGTATTGGCACAGGAAACCCTCCATATAGATTATCTAAGAAAGCTGTTTTTGGTGGCCTGTTCAGTTGGCGTGAAGTGATTAAGGCTTCAATGTTCTTATCTACTGACAATGCACTAGCACAAGCAATATTGCTCTTGGGTCCAGAACAAGTGCTGAGAGTTGAGCCGGCGGGCAAGGCAGCGGATATTGAGCTGGATGACTATGACACTGCAATGATTTTATTACCTGATGCTGCAAGGAATGCCGCTGACTTGAATGAAAATGGCATCAGTCAGTTTTTTCAGGTGCCAGTGAGCCGACGTGAGTTTCACTATTTCAACTTGGTTACCTGAACCTGAAAATTAGAATTTCTCGCGAGACTTCGTATGGTAGTACCCAATATCCAGCTATATATTAAGAATATGGCAGCCTTAAATGATAGTGATATTGTATATTCCGTATCCACTCATACAAACATTGGAGCCATAAGCTAGTGCTACATGGTATGTTTATGCGAAAAAACACACTATGGTGAATGCACAAGCTATTGAATCTCACTCCTTATGCACTCTAAAAGTTTTATCAATCATAAAACTGCATCTCAACGCCATCAATCAAGTCGTCGAATGTATGAATAGATAAATCTTGATTATCCGCTGCTATGGCTCGCCATTCGGCATTAGTAAGCTCCCATCGACGTCCGATAACTAGATGTCTTCTAGGTTTGTAAACATCGAATCCGTACTTTTCTTTAACGTATACCTTATTATTGGTGGCTATTCAAATTACTCGATATGGACTAGTTATAGAACAATGACTTTTCCAGATTGAAATATCCCCGGCACTTTTTCATTCTTATAACCAGCTTGATTTGAAACAAGCCGGCATTTCCCTACATGAATATCTAGATTTGAATGTGTATGACCATAACACCAAACATCTGCCAAAATCACAAATTCATCAAGATTCGACACAAAGCCTGGACTATATAGGTTCATGCCAAACTCGATGTGATTACATTTAATAGACGGGCCATGATGGGAGATGACAACAGTTTTACCGTCAAACGGTGTCATCAAACGTTCTTTCAGCCATTGAATTGATATGATGTGCTCTTCATAGGCCTTTCGTGCAGAAAAGATTTCATTTCCATACTTAATAACCCTGTGGTCATAGAGCGCATCATCCAGTATGAAGATATTCTTATCCCGCTGATCCTCGCCCAATTCATGAAAATAATTCGTCCATAGCGTCGTCCCTAAAAATCGAACGCCATCAATGATGACCTCGTCTTTTTCCATGAAGATCAAGTAATCATAATTGGCTGCAAAGTCACGCATTTGCTGTGTCAACGCGATATAGTCGTGATGGTAGTACTCATGGTTGCCTGCAATATAAATCACCGGCTTTTTATGTAACCGCGTCAACTCTTCAGCCCAGATAAGGCCCTCCAGACCTACATCAATATCACCTGCTAAGATGATCAAATCCGAATCTAATTTCGGTATAGAAAAATAGCCGCGAGTTTCAATGTGAATGTCAGAGTAAAGTTGAAACTTCACTTGCTTTCCTTGTCAAAACCTGGCGTTTGAAACATCACCATGCCCTCGACCTTGTATGCTCATGACAGCGCGTCATGTAAATACCTTCGATGACTCGTAACTGACCGGCTGCACCACACACATCGCAGATGCCAAAGGACTTTTGTTGTGCCTCTTCAATCATGGCGTTGATTTCATAATTACCATGCTCAATGTAATAACGCAGACCACCTAGTTTCTCTTTTACTTGGCAAACTAAAGGCAGCTTATCGTCATCAACACCTTCTGCTTTCATTGTTGAAGCTATTTTTTCTATTGATTCTGATAGTAATAACAGCATTTCAAACCAGCCCGATCCGCACTCGAATCCATAACTCATGATGTTCTTATGACGCTCATCCTTTGCTCCACGAAAGATCGTTGGACAGCGCTTTAAGATCCGGTCAGATAAATCACTTCTCATGACTGATCTACTTCGAATTTGAGTGAGACCTCAACTTCATCCCACGCATTCAGTTTGTCGAAGACCTTTTGAGCTGAAGGGTGTAGCTTTCCGGGGGCATCGATGAACTCATAAACTGAGCCTGATTCGGTCAGGCCTCGTTTGTTTTCGGCATCATACTCAACTATCTGGCTACTGATTCTGTAGGTATAGTCAGTAAGGCAATACCCCAGAAATTTTTCTATCGTTTTGCCTTTATGGATAATCACGATAATGTTCCATTCGGACATGGTTACATGAGCTGGTGCTGCGGGAATAATCATGCTTGCCTCCATTTGAAATATTCACACTGTTGATAAACAGATAAATGTGCCGTTCTGCTCTTTGTTGTATTCATGAGAGGTTATTCGTCTTCGTCATCGGCTTCGCTGTAGGGCACGCCCGGAATTCGATGCAATTCACAACAGGTCGTTAGAAACCGCCCATATGCAGCCATCAGCTTTCCTTCAGCGCCACATTCTTCACATATATGCAATGAGTCCTCTTCGGCTTTACTAATCAGTTCATCCATTTCGTTTGTGCTCACGGTGAGGTAAAAACGCAAACCACCGTACTTTTCTTTCACTTGCGTAACCATGGGCAGGTAGTCAGGCTCTACTCTTTCATCTCGTAATTTTTCTGTTAACTTTTCTATCTGAACGGATAAAGTCAGTATCAGGTCATACCAGCCTGAACCGCACTCAAACCCGAAACACATTAAGTTCTTATTGGGTCCTAGGTATCTGCCCCGGTAAATAATCGGGCACTGCTGATAAATGTTTTCTGCTAGTTCTTGACGCATAGCCTAGCTCTCGTACTTCAGTCGAAGACGTATACCAGGGTGCTTCTTGAAGTCATCGAGAAAGCGCTTGGCAACCGGGTGTAGCTTTCCTGGTCTGTCTAAAAAGACGTAGGACGAACCGGATCGTGTCTTACCAGTATTTGACACAGGGTCATACTCCACGACATCTGAGCTAAACCTGAAGTGCTTTATTTCATAGCAATAGCCAATGAACCTTTCGACCACATGCCCTTCGTATTCAATTACCACGATATTCCAGTCACTCATCGTGACTGAACCTGGTGGAATTGGCTTAACCATGTTCGCCCCTTTTCTCAATTGCTAATGTCTCTGCTGCGAAGTTGAGAAGGCAGCGTAGGTAGTTCTTTGCTGTTTGTGATAATGTCATTTCTCATGCTCCTTTTCGTAACGTTTAGGAGCATTCAAACACAAAGGCACTTGCTTTATACAATCAAATTGTTATAGTAAACCGTATAATTATCAATGAGTTAAAGTGTATTATGTACATAATACACAAAGAGAGAACCAAAACTTCAACGATGATTATCCGCACCCCACTTAGCAATTTACATCGACATGACACACATCACTCTCGCTCTAGATCTCGAAGGCGTCTTGATTACAAACGCCATAAGCCAATTCCCCCGGCCGGGCTTAAAGTCATTCTTGGAGCAATGCGAGGCACTCTTCGACAGGAGCAATATGTGTATCTTCACGGCCGTAAATGAAATGCGCTTCAGAACGATTGCAGAGCGTTTAGTTGCGGACGGTTATGCACCTGTTTGGTTTGCAACAATCCGATATATTGACTGGGTGGGAGAGCATAAAGACTTGCGTTTCGTCAGGGAAGACATCGATAAGGTCATTATCGTGGATGACTATCCTCCGTATATAAAACAGACTCAGAAACACAGGCTGATTGAAATTAAACAGTATATGGAGCCATATACGCATGCGATGCCTGACATGCAGGATAACGAACTAGATGTTGTCTTGCACAGACTGAAGGAGTTTCTTTCGAATATGGACTAGACTCAGTCGTGAGCTTTATCAAAAGTAAAGCTGACGTTGAGCTCATCTTCCGAAGCATTGAACAACTCATCAGCGGCCAAGCGTGAAGCTTTTGAGGTCAGTCTGTGATAAAGCTCATCCTGCTCTTTCTCTGAAAGGACGGGACTTTCTGACTTCTCTTTTTCATCACTCATAGTTGCTGACCTCTAGAGCAGTTAATCTTCATATTAGCCCTAAATGTGAAACTACCGCAAAGACTCTACATTGAGAAGTGACTGCGGGGTACCTACAGCGATACTAGCTAGTTCTGACATTGTTCACTGACAAAGCGATTTTCATTACCTTGAATAGCTGCAATTCTGTCTGCTCTTTTGCACTCCACTGAGGTGACCGGATATTGAGAATTCCAGACAGTCATAAGTTGCTTTTGACTCTTGCTCATCCTATAACGTGGGTAACGTTGTTCCATGTAAAGATAAGTTCTGGCTATCTGCCCACGGGACTCCATTGGTGGTTCTACCTTCTTTCCATCAATTTTCACCTGACATGTTCCAAAGACTGTTGCAGCATCTGGAATCATGGTGAAGTTATAGTTACTTCGCATCGCATTCACAGCCCCTATAGCTGGATAAAGGTTATATAGGTCACTTTGCATATAGCGGTATTCTTTGTTGACCTTACTGGCGCAGTTTCGGCCCTTGAATGCTTCACCTTTTGAGTCGACACAGTTCGGATGACCGTTTCGCCACTCAGAAAACGTTCGACCAAAGTTTTCTGCTGGCACGACATGTTAAGGTGACTTTTAAGTGTTACTAATACTTATTTGGTACAGTT
>CERE01026978.1_pt1 | contig 44119 bp, 34 predicted proteins | sample 530911 | NCBI WGS metagenome assembly CERE01 (sample SAMEA2621092, study PRJEB7988) | marine metagenome | biome: marine biome (ENVO:00000447); feature: mesopelagic zone (ENVO:00000213); material: "saline water (ENVO:00002010), including plankton (ENVO:xxxxxxxx)" | depth 800 m
ACTTCTCGTATCATTCGATTGTTTATCAATGATCAAGGTTGCACGGTAACGGATGTGGCGCAGGCACTTGATCTCCCTGTGCGTACGCTGCAGTATCGATTGAAACAAAAGCAAACCAGCTATCAGAAACTGTATGATAGCGTGCGTTTTGATTTGGCAAAACACTATCTGTCTCAATCTGAGTTATCCATTGGTTCGATTTCTGAGCGACTTCACTTTACCGATGCGGCGGCCTTTTCACATTTCTTCAAGCGGCGTCAGGGCACAACTGCGCGGCAGTTCCGTTCTTACTAATTGCGCTTACTCTGGCTAACGCTCACCGGTATTGTTGGTGCGTCTATACTGCTGATGTCGACGATGCATCAAAGCCGAATTTACTGATCGTTGTTCATCTCTTTCAGTCGGCAACATAATATTCCGAATAACACCATCATTCGGAATCATTGGCTGAATCTCCTCGGATTAGAGCAAAATATTCTGCTGCTTATTCGGTATATTTCCGCATATTAATTATTTCACTGTGAGAGGGCGGATATGTCGTTTGTGGGAGCTAGAGATCAAGTCAATGCCGATATAGAGGTCATGCGCAGCTACTATCGTAGGGATGAGAATACGGTACTCGATGAGTTGATCACGCGAGCTGAACTGTCACAAGATGACCTTGCTCTGGTTGCCGAGCGCACTCGCGCTCTAGTGTTGGGGATTCGACAAGCGCAGAGCGGTAAAGGCGGAATCGACGCTCTATTGAATGAGTTTTCGCTCTCGACAGAAGAGGGCATTGTCTTGATGTGCCTAGCAGAAGCCCTGCTGCGAGTCCCGGATCAAGAGACCAGTGATGCGTTAATTCGCGATAAGTTAGCGCTGGGCGATTGGTCCTCTCACTTAGGCAATAGTGATTCGCTGTTCGTGAATGCATCAGCTTGGGGTTTGTTGTTGGCCGGTAAGGTGGTTGATTACGGCTCCGAACAACGGCGACAGCAACAGCTGGGTTTGCTAAAGCGCACGGTAAACCGTTTAGGTGGTCCGGTGGTTCGCGCGTCGGTGCGCTACGCCATGAAAGTCATGGGTACCCAGTTTGTGATGGGGACTGATATAGACACTGCCCTAAATCGCGCTAAGGTCATGGAGCAAAAAGGCTATCGTTATTCCTATGACATGTTGGGCGAGGGCGCTCGAACTCAGCGAGATGCCGATGGCTATTTTGAAAGCTATAGCAATGCTATCGAGAGTATCGGTAAAGCAGCCGCAGGGCGCGGACCACAAACGAGCCCTGGTATATCGGTAAAACTGTCGGCGATTCATCCCCACTATCTGGTCGCACAACGCCAACGCGTTTTGCAGGAGTTGATCCCTAAGCTCAAGGCATTGGCGCTAGCCGCTCGTCGATATGATATTGGTTTCACGGTTGATGCCGAAGAAGCGGATCGCTTAGAGCTATCTTTGGAAGTGATCGAAGCCGTCTTTGTCGATGAAGAACTCAGTGGTTGGCAAGGTTTTGGTTTAGCGGTTCAGGCCTATCAAAAACGAGCGAGCTTTGTCATTGAGTGGGCCAAGAATCTGTCGCAACGCGCAGACCGAAAAATGATGGTGCGTCTGGTGAAAGGCGCTTACTGGGATTCCGAAATTAAATGGACTCAAGAGCAAGGCCTGAAAGACTATCCGGTGTTTACCCGAAAACCCTCTACCGATGTTTCCTATCAGGCCTGTGCGAAAAAGCTCCTCAGTTACCGAGATTATTTGTATCCCCAGTTTGCCACTCACAATGCCTACACGGTTGCGACCATATTGACGTTGGATAATGACGGGACTGACGCACCGCGTCAGGGGTATGAATTCCAAAGACTGCACGGCATGGGGGAAGAGCTCTACGATCAAGTGCTACAAAACGAGGGTGTCGCCTGTCGAATCTATGCCCCTGTGGGTGAGCACGCCGATTTGCTCGCCTACTTGGTTCGACGTTTATTAGAAAACGGGGCCAACAGTTCCTTTGTAAACAATATTATTGATGAGTCGGTTCCTGTTGAATCATTGTTGCAAGATCCGGTGGCCTTGGTGCGCAGTTGGGACGATAAACGCAATTCTGGAATCCCGTTGCCGGCTGAACTTTATCGCGACAGTTCGCTAGAGGCTGGGACGAGGGAAAACTCTATGGGTCTTGATCTTTCGGATGCGACACTCTTGAGTGAGTTGGGTAAAAGCATGGAGTCCATCTGGCAGACGATGACGGCTACCAAGCACACCGGCGTTGAGCCGGTAACTAACCCCGCTAATGTTCATCAACTCATCGGGGGATTGAATTACGCCAATGCAACGGACATTGAACGAGCATTGTCGATTGTTCATGAAGGATGGGCAGATTGGCGCAATAAACCGGTCACTGAACGAGCAGCACTGTTGAGAGAACTCGCGGTTGCGCTAGAACAACACAGGCAGGAACTGCTGGTGCTTTGCACTAAAGAAGCGGGGAAGACCATTCCAGATGGTGTTGCTGAAGTTCGCGAGGCGGTGGATTTTTGTCGCTACTACGCTGACCGCGCTGAAGAGTTATTCAAGCGCCCCAGCGATGATCGCTCTAAACTTGAAAGCCGTGGTGTAATCCTCTGTATCAGCCCTTGGAACTTTCCCATCGCGATTTTCTTGGGGCAAGTCGTTGCGGCCTTGGTCACAGGCAATACGGTGATTGCCAAGCCCGCCGAACAAACGAGCCTGGTGGCTTTGCGAGTCATTGAGATTATGGCTGAGGTTGGATTTCCCGAATCAGCCATACAGTTGTTGGTCTCACCCGGAAAGCCTGTTGGTGAGCTTCTGGTTCCAGACGAACGAGTGCAAGGGGTAATGTTCACCGGCTCGACCGATGTTGGCCGCTGGCTAAATCAGAAACTGGCGCAGCGAACCGATGGCAATATTCCTCTAGTGGCAGAAACCGGTGGCCAGAATGCGATGATTGTCGATTCCACGGCCTTGCCCGAGCAAGTTGTGGATGATGTGATTCAGTCCGGCTTCCAAAGTGCCGGCCAGCGCTGTTCGGCATTGCGAGTATTGTTTTTACAAGAGGACGTGGCCGATAACATTATAGACATGCTCAAAGGAGCCATGGATGAGTTGTCGATCGGTGATCCTGCGTTGTTGTGTACGGATGTTGGCCCCGTCATTGATAGTAAAGCTCTAACACGTTTACAGGATCATGTGTCCACGCTCAGCACTAATCCGAAAGCGACGGTACTGCATCGTTGTAACCTGTCGACGTCTTGTGAGTCGGGATACTTCTTTGCTCCCCATCTGATCGAATTAGATGATCTTAAGGTGTTGGAGCAAGAAGTGTTTGGCCCGGTCGTGCATGTGATTCGCTACCAGTCTGAACATCTCGATGCCGTGGTAGATCAAATAAACAGTACAGGGTTTGGCTTAACCCTAGGCGTGCACTCACGCATAGAATCCGTTGCTCAAGGAATTACTGAGCGTGCAAACGCAGGTAATATCTATATCAATCGCAATATGATCGGCGCCATTGTCGGTGTGCAACCGTTTGGTGGTTGCGGTTTGTCAGGAACTGGACCAAAAGCCGGTGGGCCAAACTATCTGACGCGATTGGTTGATGATACTGAATTGACACAAGCGAATGATAAAAACCTACACGCTAGTGAAATACTTAAGCCGAGCAGCGCATGCACAAGTTTATCAATAAAAGATATTCAAGAGGCGAAAGCCTTATGGAACGCAAAGACGGTAGCCCAACGAGAATCCATTTTTCGGTGCTTTTCCAAGAGCTTGGTTAAGAATCCGCAGCCAGTAGATCGCAATAATAGGTTTACTCACTGGATCAGTCAGCAACTGGATGCATTGCCTCCAAAAATTGAAAAAAATTATGTCCTTCCTGGTCCGACGGGTGAAAGCAATCAAATGGGGACGCGATCTCGTGGTCTGCTAGTATCGTTATTGACTGATGAAGACTGCTTCATCAGCAACATCAAGCGCATTCTGGTATCACTTCTGGCGGGTAACGCAATAGTCTGGCTTGTGTCGGAGTCGCATCGCACAACTGCTGAAATTTTTGTGGAAAGACTGAGTGAGGCAGGACTATATGAGGCGGTAATTACTGTAGATTCTATGAGTTGTGCCGAGCGCGTTCTTTCGTCTGATCCGATTGATGGTGTTCTCATCAACAAGGCGTCTGCATTCGCTCGCTCGGCCGGGGTTATGATTTCCGAACGTGAAGGCGCTTTACTTCCCCTAATTACCGAAGTGCGTACTGACTTATTGTTGCCACGGTTACTGTTAGAAAAAACAGTGAGCGTGGATACCACTGCGGCAGGAGGCAATGCGTCTCTGATGACCATGGATACATAGTTAAAAACGACACGCGGAGGCTAGATGGAATATCAAGGAGTTTTTACACTGGTGTTTTTGAGTTCAGATTATCGAGAGGTACGAAAGAAGCATAAGCTCGGATTTTCTGTTGACATTAATAAACTAGAAAATCCCGGTTCTAAGTTGAGGAATATTGCATATAAGGCGCTTTGTGACAGCGATGCCAGTGGTTTGTCGATTGAAGGTTATTCTTCGTGTTCCGGTTCTGAGTAAATTCTCTCTACTTTCAGCTCTCTTCTCTCTGGTACTACTAGGGAGTTTCGGTCGCCCAATAGGCGGCCCTTTTTATAGTGTGGTTGACTTTGAGATACCGCATCTAAAGCAACGGTTATAAGTGGAATATTGAGCTATATAGTAACTGTTTAGGATTGTTGTTGGTAACAACCTGCTTTGACTTGGTTTTTGTCGGGAGATCAAAATAGTATGCTTAGCAATAGTTGTTTTACGATTCTTAGTGTGCTTGGTTAGGCTGGTCATTGTGGCCTGCTAAGATAGCAGACCACAACAGAAGTGAAAATCGATACCTAAGCAACTTGTGAATTATTGCTGATACAGTAGATTACCGTGTACATAGGTCTTAACAATTTCAATATCCCGTAATTCGTTGGGTGCAACCTTTAATGGGTTCTTGTCGAGTATTACCAGATCGGCATATTTCCCTTCCTCAATAGAGCCAATATTCTCATCCATATGTAGCTGCCAAGCGGCGTTAATGGTTACAGCCTTTAATGCTTCCCAAACGGGTACTGCCTCGTTTTCTCCGACTAACAAACCGCTAGCGCTGGTACGAGTAACAGCGGCCTGAACCAGGCTTAAAGGCTTGCCAGGGAATGCAGGCGCATCCGCATGCAAGGTAAAGCGAACTCCATTATCCAGAGTGCTTTTAATCGGTAGCATTGCCTGTGTACGGGGCTCACCAATAACGCTGTCTTGCAGAATACTACCGTAATAGTAGAGATAGTTAATTTGAAAACTAAACGTTAATCCGGCATCTGCAGCGGGTGGAATATGAGCGCTAGGCATCAGCACGACATGTTCGACACGATGTCGGTGATCTCTTTTTTCAGCGCCATTGACTACGCGAGCAAGATCTCTGATAGTTTCTTTGTTGGCTCGGTCACCGATTGCGTGTACGGCAAGCTGCCAGCCTGCATCATGCAGCGGCTTTATTTTGTTATACAGTTCACCCTCATCGTATATGTTCTTGCCTTTGTAGTCTGGTGCAATCCGGAAATTATTTTGGGTGACATGACTTACGAGATAAGGTGCGTCATTGTACATAGAGCCAGTAGATCCAGATCCGTCATACCAAAATTTGACACCGAGAACCTTGAAGAAATCATCCCCATTGTCAACTGAATCTGGTAGAAGGTGTTGTCCCTCGTCTGTGACATAGACAAAATGTCTTACAGTTGGCTTTTTCTTCGGCAATACCCCAATAAACTCCAACAGACTGTGGTCTAGGCTTTTCTTTTCGGATGATAGGTGATCGTACAAATACATTAACTTACCGTCATTATCCATCAATCCCAGAGTAGATATTGTTGTTACGCCGCTATGAGGGTAATCGTCAAGGGCACTTACGACGTTCTCCTTAATGTCGATGTTTTCGAGAACCCACTTTCCTATCGGCTTAATTGCCGCGGTTTCATGAATATAGCCGGTTAAATTTCCATGGGTATCTTTTTCGTAGTAACTGTCAGCGGCAGGGTTAGGTGTGTCCCTAGTAATCCCCATTTCTTGCAGCGCTTGTGAGTTAGCCCAGGCTGAATGTAGCATTTGAGAAAAAATATACAGAGGGTTGTCGGGCGCTATTTTGTCCATATATTCTAAACTGGGTGCTGTAAGCTCCGGCATCATTAATACATCCAGCCCCTTGGCGAAAACCCACTCGCCTTTTTTGGCTGATTTGATAGCTGACTCGAGCTTTTCCCAAACTTGTTCAGGTGAATCATTTTCGTAAGCGCTAAGATCTACAAAGCTATAATGGGCAGCCTTGACGTTAGGGTGACTATGCACGGCGATGAAACCGGGCATTAGTGTTCTCCCATTGAGGTCTATAACTTTTGTATCGGCAGGCTTACTAGCCATAATGTCGGCTGTAGCCCCTATTGATTTTATGACTCCGTTCTCTACCAGTACGGCTTCTGGCATGGGGTTATACTCGCTATCCATTGTGAGGATGTCTCCGCCGTGAAACACAAGGCTTTCAGCTTGTAAGGGTGCGTGTGTGAGTCCTATAGAACAGAGTGTTACGAGTAGTCCGCGGTGAGTCAGTTTAGATATTATTTTCCTGCTTTTATTTATTATTGACATGATTTTTCCTCTTCTTTGGATTTTCTAAGATATTATCTCGTTTTATATAATCATAATGCCGACGATCTGAATTTTGTCGATGAGCTACTTGAAAGAACTCCTAAATTATTTCTTACCGAATAGGTGCGAAGAGTAGTGTGTTCCATTTTTTGTACTTCTATCCTCGCTATTATTTGTAAACTCGTGACAATTTCTTTGGTCACTTGTTGTAAGAAACATATATAGATTGAAAAAAGCCGCCCTGAAGGCGGCGCAAACTCTCGGAGAGAGACGAGAGGAGATCCGTGTTTAGCTAGATCGGTTAACTCAAGCTATTTTTCGTTTCCGTGAATGGGCTAGATCCATGTTTTATGCAAAGCACAGCATAAAAGTTTAAAGCTAGTCCAATTATATTTATTCCAATGCCTGCGATCAGGGACGAGACTGAAAAATACAGAGTAGGCTCTTTTGCATAGTTCAATGCATGCACAACTATCCCTCCATAGCCATATACGATGATTGCAATACACATTAGACACTTATAGATAAACACTCTTTCCAAGAGTGCGGGAATCAAAAATAGCCCGTAGATCATCATGGCGAAAAAGCCAATGACTGGAGGGGTTGTGGTTAATGCCTGTCCAGTAGATTGTAGGAAATTATAGCTAACGATGTTGTAGCTTATTCCAAGCAAGCAGTAGGTTAGTTGTAATAGCAGTAATTTCTTTAGCGTCATAGGGAGGCCATTATTTGGATGTTAGTTGACGGCATCTATTGCCGCGGTTTTTGAAGCCAGTAAGAACAATATCGAGGCTAAAAGTGGGGCAATCAAAGATAGCTTCAATGCGTAGCCTAGAGAAACGCCGTCATTGGCCGCTAGACCGCTTTCTATCAGCAGATCGCTACCAACACCGACAAACAGAGGTCCACAACCGTAGGCAATTAATGACGTAGCCAACAACATGAAGCCGACTGCGGTTGCTCTCATGTTTGATTCGGTTACAACCTGTAGCGAAGACATACTCGCTCCCATGCCTGAGCCGGCGATCAAAGATGCGATAAATAGGCAGTAATAGCTCATCGATGTATCGTCTAGTGAAAAGGCGGCCCAATAAATAGGAATTGATACAAACGCCGCGAGCGCTGGTAGCCAAAATTCCCATAGTCGATTGATATTGATCAGCTTATTGGCGATCACTCCACCAGCTAGCGTTCCTATGAGGTAGCCTGCGCCTAATGCTATACCGCCGGTTCGACCAAACTCAGCAATAGACACGCCGTGTACGCGAACATAGAACGAAGGAATCCATATGCCTGCGCCACCGATAATGAAATAGAAAAGAGGAATGCCTAGTAGGAGAAGTTGTACGGTACGCTTACTAAGTAGCTTAGTCGCAGATTGTGAAAATGTATCTGAGTGAGTAGAAAGTCCCGTTTCGAATTGAGCTCGACTGGGTTCTTTGATTAAAAACACGACGACAAGCGCTAATGCGACGCCAGGTAGACCAAAGATCAGAAATACGGATCTCCAGCCATAGGCTTCAGCCAGTGCTCCGCCGACAACAATGCCCACAATCGAACCGATGGTTCCGATACCGGTAAAAACTGAAACTGCTAAGGCACGCTCTTTTGGCGGGAAATAATCGCCTATGATTGAGTGCGCTGAGGGAACACACCCAGCCTCGCCGATACCCACTCCCACGCGGGCCATAAAGAACTCTAAAAAACTCTTTGCTAGACCGCAGGCGGCAGATGCAAGACTCCAAATGCCGAGTGCTATCGACAAGAGATAGACTCGATTTTTCTTGTCGGCCACTCGGCCAAGAATAATTCCAAATACGGCATAGCATAGGGCAAAAGAGAATCCACCAAGAACACCTAGCTGGGAATCTGTAAACTGTAAATCTGCTTTAATCTGTTCCAATAGAATTGAAAATAGATTTCTATCCATGTAGTTGAATAGATTAATCAGCCCCAATATAGACAGTACAAAGTACTTGTTTGAGCGTAGATCTCTATCGTCAGGTTCAGTGTAAGGCGATGTTGGGGCTTCGGTTTTCACGATTTTCGATTCCTTGGCAAGACGCTAAAGGTTCTTAATGGGCAAAGTAAGTTCTTCCAAGGTTTCGGGAGCTTTCGTCATTTTCAGGTTTCCGGACTCAGTGACTAGCACCGTATCGGAAAAGCGGAATCCACCAATACTCGGTAAATATATGCCGGGTTCAATGCTGAATATCATGTTGGGTTTTATTTCATGCTCGTAGCCTTCGGCCAGAAAGGGGGCTTCGTGGTTAGTAACACCGAAGCTGTGTCCGGTGCGGTGCAAAAGATTTTTTGCATAACCACGGGACTTAAAGAAGTCATTAACCTTGCGGTCAACCTCGGACATACAATTGCCGGGGATAGTTAATTCATAGGCTAGGGCTCGCGCTTCGAGCATGTCTTCAAACGGCTTTTTAGCCTTTTCAGGCACATGACCTAGAAAAAACGTACGTTCTAGCTCTGCGCCATAGCCGTTAGCTTTACCTGCAACAACAGTTACATGTGGGCCACCTTCGACCATTGTGGTAAGCACATCCGTAAAGTTATGAGGATCATGAGACAAATTTGGGGGCTGTGAGACAGCGGCGAAGTTGGTGCAAAGTAAGTTAGAGGAAAGGTTGTCCGTGATCATGCGTTGAGTCATCGAGCCGGAGATCTCTTTGTGAGAAAGGACTGGCATATGTCCGGGCGCTGCTTGTTCGAGTAACGTGGCGTGGCCTTCATTGAGTAGTTGACAGGTATAAGCAATTCGATTGATTTCGAATTCTGATTTGATCATCCGAACATCATCGACAATGTCGCTAATGATGGCTTCTCCGGGTACGGCATTGTGAACATTCACAGGACAAAGACTCTCAATACCTACACGATGCGAAGGCTTTAATACATCTTGTAGGCGGTCAAACCACATTTCCCCTTTCGGCGCTGGGAACTCAAAATAGCTCAAATAGTTTATCTCGCCAACAGATCTGATTTGTACATGGGGTTCCTCCAATTTGGGTATCAAGAATGTGATTGCTCCACTTACAGGTACTATGACAATAAAGGGTCTTTCGTGAATAAAGTTGGCAAAGTTGGTGAGATAAAAAATGTTGTCGGGATCGTGGCAAAGGTAGTAGTCCAACCCTTGTTTATGCATCTCTTGTTGTACTTTCTCAAGGCGAGAGGCTATTTCGCTTTCATTAGGAAATTCATTGGTAGGTGTTAAGTTCATTGGCGGACCTATCTCTATGTTGTCTTATTTCAGCTATTTGTTTTTTTGCTCAGAAATGCTGTTTCTGAGGCTAGTAAATACAGCCGTACCGAAAGATTGCGAATCTCGATCAGGACAGTGATAACCGTTTTCGTCGTAAAAATAAGTGATGTTGGAATAGTGATGATCTGGCTTAACACCCAGATGTATCCAAGGGTCACGCCTGCCGGAGACGACCGTGATGGGAATTGATAGCTGAGCTAGCATACTAGCGACATCCCAGCGGGGTCTGTCAAAGAACTCTGGATTGTTGCCAAAAGTGGCAATGCAGTCCTCAACGTGATCTTGTTTTTTGTAGCTAAAGGCGCCTTGATCAAAGAAGGTGCCGAGTTCGTTGCACTGCTGGTATTTCCAGGTGTACCAATTAAAGGCCCCTGATCGTGCGGCCTTATGATCTAGAGGGGCGGCAATACGGTGCAACGACCAGGCGTGGGCTTCTTCAGGGAGGATTGCGTGCAGTGCTTTTAAAAATACGGAAGTTGGAAGGTAGCTAAGCGCGTTTATATAGGGCTTATAGGTTTGTGAGTCTGCGTTCTGGCTAAGACCAACCGTCAGTGCTGTAAGCAGTTCTCTATCTTGCCAGTTCTGGTCAAACAGTTTCTCTGGGGTAAGGCTTTTCGAATGTTGATGTAAACGCGAGGTTAGGCCTTGCCCCAAGCTTTTGATAACCTGTTGGTCGTATTGAGGGATCTGAAAGGGCCAATGCACAGGGGCGCTAGAGGCTAGAATAGCGTCCGCAGTCTCTGGGTATTGATGGCCAAAATTGATCGCCAGAGCGCCGCCATAACTGTAGCCCGCGACCATCCAGTTACCGGTGTATGTCTTTTTTAAGTCGACGATTAAACGGTTGTAGTCTTGTAGGGCTGCATTAGCAGAAACATACCGTGGAATCGTTTGTGGGCCTCTACTAATACTTTGTCCGTAACCGCGATGCTCCGCAGTTATAAAGATCACATCTTGTGGGCTGCCATAGGCACGGTACAGTTTTACCAGATTCTCCTGGGTCGCGTCAGTCTCATTTCCAAGTACAAATAGAACATCAGATTCGTTATCCACAGTTTTTGGGCTGAGCATAATAATCTGTTGTTTGTATATTTCATCTTGAGGTTTTGCGTGATCGACCGGTTGTTCATACCATCGCTCGGCGATAGTAAAGGCTGAATCTTGAGCCATGACGGGAGAAATTATCAAGTTGCTCAAGATAAGTAGGGTTAACGTCCGTAGACGTTTTGAAAAATGGGATAGTTTCATAGGCGATATAAATTGTCGGTTTGCCGGCGGATAATCCGCCGGCAATAGAAAATTAGAATTTATAGCTAAGAGATGCGCCCAATGTCTTAGGCGTATTGCGGTAAACGCCAATTACACCAAAGGACGAGACTTGACCTATGTAGTTGTTAATGTAGGTTTCATCCGTCAGGTTGTTAGCAAAAACTGCCACTTCCCAAGATTCATCGTCGGTTAACAAAGATACACGGGCGTCGACAAGCTCATAGGAGTCTTGTTCAAAACCTTCTTGGTATAGGTGGTCGCCTTTGTAGGAATAGCTGACGTAACTGCGAAGCTCTCCGATGTTTTCGAGTTGATAGCTATGATCGAGGGCTATGCTACCAGCGAAATCTGGAGAAAAGAGTAACGGAGTACCGGCCAAGTCTTGTCCGTTAGCGCTGTATTCATCGTACTCTGCATCCATCCATGTTGCGTTAGCAAGAACGGTTAGGTCTTGTGTTAGTTGGTATCTAAGCTCAAGCTCGAGCCCCTCATTTGAGGCTTTACCAGCATTCGCTAACTGCACAACGGTTCCATTAATTTGACGAACCTGGAGGTCGTCATAGCTGAGCGAGAAGATCGAGGCGTTAACCATCAAACGATTATCAAGCCAGGTGGATTTTATTCCTATTTCATAGTTGACCACTTCCTCAGGGTCAACACTTGCAGTGGCCACTGGTGTAACAGCAAGGTTGTTGAATAGGTCCGTACTGGGTGTTGAATTAAAACCGCCTGACTTATAGCCTTTGGAGATACTTGCATAGATCATGGAATCGTCAGCTACAGCGTAATCAATCACTAAGCGGGGCGAGAAGTCGCTCCAGTTGTCATCACGCTTGGCTTGAGATGCGTCAGGGATCCCATTGGCATCAACGAATTGCCCTAGATTGGGTAGAGTAAAGCCTGCGCCGAAAAAGTTTGCTGCCCCATCGGCTTGTGTTAACGGTGCGCCCCATTCAATCTCTTTTTTGTCTTCTGAGTAGCGAGCGCCAAAGGTAATGTTTAAGTGGTCGGTAGCATGCCAAGTTGCGTCACCATACACGGCGTAGCTGTCAGTACTGGTATCCACATGAGTGATTTCGGAGAAATTTTGACCTCCATTTATTTCAGTGAAACCCAAATCTTCGGAAAGTCTGCCAAAATCTGCAAATCCCAGTTTAAAGTCCAGCGCGTTTCGTTCATGAGTAGCGCTGGCACCCACAAACCAAGTAAGGTTATCTGTGTCGCCGTTCAAACGAAATTCTTGACTGATCGTCTCATTAAACTCGGTTGAGCCTTCATTGTTGAGTAGGTAGTACTCGGTTCCATCGTAATCTGAGGAGCTAAAGGTGCTGTAGGTTCGGTATGACGATAGTGATGACAGCGACAGGCTGTCATTGATATCCCAGTCGACCGTAACAGAGTGATCTCGCAGGGTACGCTCTAATCGAGGTTCAAGCGGTGCTACATCTAAGGCTGTGGCGCCAAAGAGATTTTGGCCGCCGCTAACGACTTTTTTATCGTTGATGTCAGAAGTTTTGCTATTCAAAGGGAAGGGAAGCGCGAATGACAGGTTGTCAGTATAGCCCGACGTTTCATCGTAGCGACTCCAACTGTTGGCAAAGTTGACTTCAACAGTGTCAGTTGGCAACCAGGTGAACTTTAATCGCCCCGTTGCGCGATCCCGGTCATAGCCATCTGCTCCGCCGAGGACATTCTCTTGCCAGCCATCACGCTTCTGAATATTTCCCGAAGCTCTCATGTAGAGAGTATCGTCTATGAGTGGGACATTAATAATTCCCTTGGCTACACGGTTGTTATAGCTACCGACTTCCGCAGAGACTTCTCCTTCAAGCTCTTCTGATGGCTTTTCGGTGACAATACTGATGGCTCCGCCGATTGAATTACGGCCAAAAAGAGTACCTTGCGGGCCTTTTAGAACTTCTACGCGTGCAACATCCATTAAATCGGTGAGTGCGCCACCATTGCGTGAGGCATAAATACCATCAATGTAGACACCAACACTGGGATCAACGCCTACACCGGTGTCATTGGAGCCGATACCACGAATGTAGGAGCGCGGAAATGCGTCACTGCCGCCCGCGACACTGAATCCCGGTGTCATTGTGGTCAAGCCCTTAAAGTCGGTTGCGCCAATTTGCTTTAGTGTGTCGCTGCTAAAGGCTGATAAGGCGATGGGGACGTCCTGCGAGCTCTGGGCTCGTTTTTGTGCCGTGACAACAATTTCTTCCATTTCCCAGCGATCACTCTGGGCGTGAGTGGCTGAACTAATTGCGCAGGCCAGCAAACTGGCAGCAAGAGTCGTTGTGGCTTTGTAATTGCTCATGGTGAATCTCTCCTCGCATTTATAGATGCTTTTATTAGGGTATCAATGCGTCGCCTCAAAAAAATTGAAGGCTAGTGCGGGCATTAGAAACAAACGATACGCAACCAGCTTGACCTGTGCGTATCATTTTGCGACGCTATGAATACCAATTTACGACAATTTGAAAGATGTAACTGAGCTGCTCGGAGTGGCTTGATAGTCAGAGGGTACGGTGAAGGTAAGCTCGATAGATAAAGAATATGGCTCGGATAATCCGCTGTTAACTGACAGCGATATCTTATTGGGATCTCTGGAGGCTGCGGAGGCTTTAGGGATTGATTTGAGCGATTCATTAGCTGTAGCAGGAATTAGCCGATACCAACTTATGACTCCGAAGACGTTTCTTGAGTTCGGTCAAGTGGTTAGCTTTTTGGAGGATGTCGCTTCACGTCATGATTGCCCATTGTTTGGGTTTTATGTCGCTCAATACCAACCCCCTATGCGTTTTGGCGTTATGGCAAAGCTCCCTAAGTTGTGCGCTACGGTAGGGGAGGTTGTAACAAAAACTCTAAAGTACAGTCGTCTTTATAATCAGGCATCAATGTGGCAGGTGTGTGAAGATGGTGAATATATCATTATGAAGCGGCAGCAACGTACTGCCTATAGCGGTTCAATGGTGCAGCTTCACCTGCTGGCTATTACATTGATGATTAAGGCATCTAAAGCCCTATTAAAAGACGGCCATCCTTTGACATCAGTGTCTTTTTCTCACTCAGGCCCAGATAACAGAAAAATATTTAGTCGATATTTTCAGGCCCCGGTTTACTTTGAGCGAGACTATGATGGTTACACCTTTCCCAAAAGCTATCTGTCGGAACCTATCGATACCGCCGATCCAGAGTTATTGAGTATTGTTGAAGAGCATCTTGATGGCATGCTGTCTGAAGACTCTGAACAGGACTTTATTTCGAATGTTCGTGCCTTGATAAGAAAAAATTTGGGAACAAATCTATGTAATCTCGATGGTATCTCCCAATTATTGGGAAGGCATCCAAGATCTTTACAGAGGGCTTTGAAGGATCATGATGTGGGGTTTCGTGATCTACTGAATGAAGTTCGGCAGGAGGTGGCAGAGCACTATTTATTGAGTTCAAAGATATCTCTTATCGATTTGGCGGATATCTTGGGTTACAACAATGTAAGTGCGTTCTCTAGAGCGTTTAAAGTGATTTCTGGGGTATCGCCTCAAGATTGGCGCTTGGCAAATTCTTGAAAAAATACTAGGAGAGTGGAGTTGTAAATGATGCTCTAATAAAGAACTTGTATGCTTGGATGTAGAGGTGGATGTTGTCGAGTCGCCTAGCTCAAGAATGCCCTCATTCATTGTCGAAAGGGAAAGTGAGAGTTCTGTTACTATATTATTCGATGAAAATTTGGTTAAGGTTTATAAGACGCTTGATCGTTGTTGCAAAGGCGATTCATCTATCTCTGGTATTGGTTGAACTAAACTTATCGAGCTTTCATATCTGAATAGGGCTGTTAGTCCAATTTTCACAGTGGTGTAGACGTGTCGTCTGTTGTACTTGACTCTTCTGCTTTTAGTCGAGCGGCTTTCGAAACGTATTTAGGTTTCCCGCCTTTCTGATTTTCAGGTTGTAACTTGGCTCGGGCTTTCTTGAGCTTTTTGTTGAAGATCTGTTTGGCTTTTTTACGACGATTCATAATCGGTACTACCCTCGGGCCATGGCTAATAGTTCAGTGACTGAGGCTGAGTCCTCATAGCGACACAGGTCGGTTTCTCTTTTTTCAACCGCCACTACCGACATGCGATCTGCCAGTTCATTACCTTCAACACCAGCGTGCCCCTTCACATGAGCAACTTTTATCTTCTTAGCGATTTCAAGATATAGAGCGTGAGCGGGTTTGATAATGTCGAGATTTTTGATTTCGCCGTTAGCCTTCTTCCAGCCTTTCGCTTTCCAGCCGATGGCCCACTTGGTGACGCAATCAATCGAGTATTTGGAGTCGCAGTAAATCGTCACGCTTTGACCAGCCTCTACAGCGGTCTGAGCAAACATCAGCGAATGATGAAGGCCTAGCAGCTCGGCGGTGTTATTGGTGCCCGCGGGGTTGTATAAGCCGTACCAGAGTTGATCCAACTTATCTTTGTGATAGATGGCGATGCCCGAGCCGGCTTTACCGGGGTTGGGATCGCAGGCGCCGTCACAGAAAATATTGACATCGGCTGTGAGGTCTACGGTGGTGATGGACGACGCTGGCGTTTTCTTTGGCGATGAATTGCTTGCCGATCTACTGGGGGCTGCTTTGGGTTTATTGGCAAAAGCTCTTTCAGCCTCCGCTTGGCTCGGAAAAGACTTGTAGCGAGCTTTGGGGAAGCCCTTAACTTGTCGCTCGGTTTCAGCCCAAGTGGTGTAGATACCAGGCTTCTGACCGACCCAGACGACGTAGAATTTTTTGGTGGCCATGGTTGGTCCTGTGTTAAGTCGGTATGTAGAGTCACTATAAAATGGTGAGCTATCTTGGCCCCGAGAGACTCAAATGTAGCCGAGGAATAATACCATATTTTAGCTATGCCCGAACTGAGAAGTGATGGAAACAAACGTAGTTCCTGTTGCCGACATCAAATAGGTAAAGGGAGTTGTATTGGAAAACACGTTTTTTACTGCTGGTTCAAGAGCTTTTGTTTAAGTCGTTTGAACAGGCCGAGCGGTTTCTGACACTGCACTTGAGTAAGGTGGTACAGCCAGTGCATATCGCCGTAAGCATTGGCCGCCGTGGTGCAGTGGTACTGTTGGTATTCAGTGATCTGTTCTGTGTCTTCCATTCGTCGGCTAGACGGCAACTCCCCAAAATAATAATTGAGCTGCTGTACGAGTTTCATCCTCAGTACTGTGTCTGTCGTAAGAAACTCGACAGGAAAGACATTATTAGAAGCCGCTCCAAAATGGGCAACAGGTAAGTCGTCATTGTCGGCATCATTTTCCGGCTTAAAGTAAATCGTGAATAACTTGGGCGCTGCTAAGGTTTCCGCTCGTGACCAAAAGGCTCTATGCACAACAGGGGTAACGTTCACCCACTCCCAATGTAGCAACTGATCTTTTTGAGGCCTTTTATCGGACTTGTTTTTGATGTGTGCCCACAGGGCGCTCATGTCATCAAATTGCGTTGAGAGAGTATTTAAATCATCGCAGGCCAGTTGTCGCCACCGCCTCCAATGCTTTTCATCCGGCACGGTAAAGCTGATGCACAGAGTATCGTTTGCTCTATAAATCTTGGCCAAAAGTACTAAAGGGTTGCCGTCTTCCACTGTGCCGTAACGCAACACACAATAATCACAGCTTCTGTCGGTAGTGTCAGATATCTTCCATTCTATTGTCATTGAGTACTATGGTCTCAGCTCTATGAAGGGGTGCAGTCTAGCGGGGCCAGTGATGGTCGCTTCAACAGTTTTTTGTTTATACGACCATGAATTGGCCTCTTCTTGTTAGCATAGTTAGGCCACAGTTAACTTAAAGCGGGCAGTTAGTAGGGATTATTCAAGCGCCCTAATGTTCATCTGGCCCAACTTAGTTAAGGGAAGATCAGCCTGAAGGGTAGCTTTGGGCAGCAGGATAATCTATTGCTAGCTGGTGAGGTTAAGGGACTTATTACATAGGAGAGGTTAGCTCGCGGAGCCGTTGATAGATGTTATTTCAAATTAAACCAGTATTCAGAAGTCTTTCTATAACACATATAATTTCCGTCATTTTAATGAACTCAGTAACCGACGAGGTACAGGCGAAGCTGGTATGGAGAATCGTATAATTCAGGCCCGTCGGGCTTCTTTTGAGCTTTTAATAGGCCCATCGTGATGAGTGAAAACAAAAAGATAAGTAATAAGCTAAAACTTAGGTCATTCACAGTGACTTAATCCTTTCCGTGTGTATGAGACTTTTGGCCCTCAAGAGGTATCAATTCATGGGCCGTTTGAACTTTACACTGCGCATGATAGTTTCGCAATTTACAGTCATTCTGCCGAATGAGAGGGGTTAGATGAGTATAAAGATGTCAAAATTATACTGATCCAATGACCGCTTTAAGCGCACTAGAGGCAGTCATTATTAACGTTTAGCACTCGGCCACTTAAGTATTTTAAGAAACGATAGTGTGTTCATATCAACCAAGTTATGGTCTCAGCAACACTCTGTTCGTGGAACCATAGTATGGCCACATTTTGTTAGCATAGTATGGTCATGATTATAGATCGCCTTGAAACGGTTGTGTCTCGGTATTAAAGGTGAGTTTCTCTCATTCTTAGTTGGCTACTCGAGCTCCGCAGGTTGTCTGCTGTCAGCATTAGGTACTGTACCACCACCTTGTCGCAGGTTTGGGGGAGTAGCTAAACAGAGTGTGCTTTCCCTGGCTAGATGGATCTACAGCGTGGTTCTTATATCCTCAAACTGTATTCCATGCTTACTCAATAGCTGCTTAACTCGGTGGGAGTCGTTGTTGGATTTCTTGGTTGCCCTACTCACATTGAATAGCTTTCTTCCGGCCTCTGCCATGGAGTTGGAGTTGCGGCATACCTTTACGAGGCTGGCAAGCTTCAATTGGTCGTAGTAATCAATCTCTTCGGCGCTGCCAGTCCCTAATACCTGCTCAATCACTATTCTTGGATCTAGGTCTGAGGCGGCTGCAGATTGCCACTTCTGCCCCAGTCGGTGTATCTCCTCTTCAACCACGGTGGTTGTGATGCGGCCGCCATCGGCGAGTGTGCCCATGCGGGTGATGCTGGCGTTGAGGTCTCGGAAGTTGGCAGACCAGATGGCGTTGGGTGAGTGGCTGAAGGCTAGGTACTTTTCCCGGGCTGCTTTGTTGAAGCTGACCAGGTAGCCTGACTTGTCGGAAAAGGCCTCTAGCTCAAAGTCGATGTTGGGTTCCAGGTCTTCTATCCGTTCCTTCAGGGATGGGAGTTGGTAGGTCCACAGGTCGATTCTAGCGAGCAGATCCTCGCGAAACAGCCCCTCCCGGGATTGTTGGGTTAGGTCCCTATTGGTGCCTGCGATCAGCTGAAAGTAACTGCTGACCTCTTTGTCCGAACCAAAGGGCATGAAACGCTTGTCTTCGATGGCTCTCAGTAGCATCGCCTGCTCGTCCAGGCCCAGCTCACCCACTTCATCCAGAAACAGCAAGCCGTTGTTGGCCTCCATCAATAGCCCTGGTCGATCGGCGGCGGCGCCGGTGAACGCTCCTTTCTTGTGGCCGAATAGTGCGGACATAGCGTTCTCGCCACGCAGTGTCGCGCAGTTTACGGCAACAAGTCGGCCATTAAGTTTGCCGCGCTGCTTTCTGAGTTCGTATACCCGCTGGGCAAGCTGGGATTTACCAGCACCCGTAGGGCCGGTGATCAGGATGGGTTCATTGGAGCGGATGGAGACTTGCTCCAGTTGCTCAATCATCTTGTTGAAGGCGGCGTTATTGGTCTCAATGCCGCCTTTTAAGTAGGTGGTGCCTTCCTGGTGTTCCTTTTTAAAGCGCGAGGCAATCTGATCGTACTTCGATAAATCGAGGTCGATGATTTGGTATTGGCCTGCCGCGTTGCTATCGCGTTTGGCGGGAGAGGTTTGCAGCAGCTGGCCGGGCAGGTAGCCCGCTTCGGTGAGCAGGTATAGGCATATCTGGGCAACATGGGTGCCCGTAGTGATGTGCGTGAGGTACTTCTCTTTGCCAGGTTTAAAGTCGTAGCCGCGGGCAAAGTCGAGCAGGTCGCTGTAGACCGTTTCAAAGTCCCAGGGGTCGTTGAAATTAACGCGGTGGTGCACGACCTCGGTCTCGGGTGAGACGCGTGCTATATCCTCGGTCACCTGATTGGCAAGGTTTTCGGAGTGGTTATCAAATAGCAGCTCGAGACGATCAATCAGTAAGTCGTCGTGCTGGCACATTGAAATGGTCGGTCGCCACTTATCCCAGCGCTTTTCGCCTTTGCCGCGCCGATCCATGGTGGTGCCGAGAATGCTGATAGCTACTGTTTTCATTATATCAAATATAATAGATTTCTATCTAGAAAGATATCTACATTATAGTCTGGGTGGTGGTCTTTTACTCCAGTTATTATTCAAAATATAAAAAATATGTTTTTAAAACAATGAGATAAGAAGTAATTGTGGGCGGTTTGAAGAAGTTGGCACTCTCTTCGCTATACATATAGTAAGAAAAACGAGAACAGCGAACTAAGAACAGAGAATGAAAGGAATAGAGCAATGACTCAGCAATCTTACGAAGTAATGCAGGACGGTGGCGTGCCAATCAAATCCTGGACTGTAGGTGTCCCTTTTGAGACTGAGGCGAAGGAGCAATTGAAGAATATTTCACGGATGCCCTTTATTCATCAGTGGGTGGCTGCAATGCCCGATGTACATTTGGGTAAAGGTGCAACCATCGGTAGTGTCGTACCGACACTGGGGGCGGTGATCCCTGCGGCAGTGGGTGTGGATATTGGCTGCGGAATGATGGCGGTACGAACCAGCCTAAAAGCTGGCCAGTTACCAGATAACCTGGCGGGGGTGCGTAATGCTATAGAGCGGGCTGTGCCTCATGGCCGTACCAGTGGGCGCTCACGCCGGGGAAAGGGACAAGGGCGAGATAAAGGCGCGTGGGCAAATTTACCTGATGATGTGATGGCTGCATGGGCGCCACTGTCAGCCCAGTTTGATGTGTTGAAAGATAAGCATGGTGTACTGAAGAACACGAACAACATCAATCATCTGGGGACGCTGGGGACAGGCAACCATTTTATTGAGGTGTGCCTGGATGAGCACGATAGTGTGTGGTTGATGCTGCATAGCGGATCACGTGGCGTGGGTAACCGAATCGGAACGCATTTTATTGAAATGGCGAAGAAGGATATGGAGCGTTGGCATATTCATCTCCCTGATTCGGATCTGGCCTACCTGCCAGAAGGATCGGATCACTTTGATGAGTATGTTGAGGCGGTAGAGTGGGCTCAGAACTTTGCGCGGATTAATCGCGAGGTGATGATGGCTCGGGTTATTCAAGCAGTGAAGGGATCGCTGGGAATGGACTTCGAGGCGCGTATGGAGGCGGTGAACTGTCACCACAACTATATATCCCGCGAGAACCACTACGGCAAAAATGTTCTGGTGACTCGAAAAGGAGCCGTGCGTGCGCGATCTGGTGAAATGGGAATTATCCCTGGGAGCATGGGGGCGCGTTCATTCATCGTGCGAGGCCTGGGTAACGAGGAGAGCTTTTGTAGCTGTAGTCACGGTGCGGGGCGAGTGATGTCGCGAACCAAAGCTAAAAAACTGGTATCTCTAGAAGAGCACCGTTTAGCAACCGCTGATGTGGAATGTCGAAAAGATGAAGGTGTAATTGACGAGACGCCATCAGCTTATAAGCCGATCGAAAAGGTTATGGAAGCACAGAAAGACCTTGTTGAGGTTGTATACACGCTTAAGCAAGTCGTGTGCGTTAAGGGATAGAGAGAAAAGGATAAAGGGATGTTTTTGTCGCCAAGGGATGGCGATATTTATATAGGTTATCGGGCGTGCTGATGCGTAGGGAGTGTCACCACCTAAAATGATTGACATGGAGGTGGCCAGGTAAAACTGGTGGCAACGTAATCAGTGCTAGGCCTATGGTTGAGGATGCAGGCTCGATGCTCTAACGCGGGTGTCAGCTGGCGCGCGTTTCCAAGTCTATTGCTGACCGGAAGTAATGCTCCGGTTGTTGTGCTCTTAATAATAGAAAATACGGGTTCGACAAAAGCGGAGCTTTTGAACCCCCGATATATCGGGCGACCCGAAGGGCGAGGAGCGAGTAATCCCGTCACGTCCACCAAATGAAAATTGAAGGAATATAAAGTGATTGTAATTGATGGTTCGCAAGGCGAAGGTGGCGGGCAAATTTTCCGAACAACTCTGACCTTGGCGATGTGTTTAGGAAAGTCAGTTCGGATTAAAAATATCCGCGCGGGAAGAAATCGTCCTGGGCTGTTGCGACAGCATCTTGCCTGCTTGCGTGCAGCAAAAGAAATTAGCGGTGCAGAAGTAACAGGTGATGAGCTTGGCTCTTCAGTTGTGACTTTCGAGCCCGGTAAGGTTAAATCAGGGGAATACCGGTTTGCGATTGGCTCTGCCGGGAGCACCACCTTGGTATTTCAGACAGTTCTGATGCCGCTGCTGTTGGCAGAAGATGTGAGTGAGTTGTATCTGGAAGGTGGGACACATAATGGTATGGCGCCGAGCTTTGATTATATTGAGCAATGTTTTTTGCCGGTGCTGTCAGGAATTGGATGCCGTATAGAGATTGACCTTGAACGTTATGGGTTTTATCCGGCTGGCGGAGGCGCGTGGCGTGTGAGGATTCATCCTGCGAATAAAATTCAGCCGTTGACCCTAGTGGAGCGTGGCGAAGTGATCAATGAGGAGGCGGTAGCGCTTTCGGCTCGTATCCCAGCGCATGTTACTGAAAGGGAGCTAAGCCAAGTAAAGAAAAAATGCTATTGGCCTGAATCTTCGCTGAAACAAAAGCTCGTTAGCTCAGAGGGGCCGGGGAATATGGTCTCGCTTCGAGTGAATGTTGGAGAGGTTACAGAGGTATTTGAGTCTGTGGGCGAGCGTAACGTCAGCGCAGAGCGGGTAGCTGGTCGTGCGATCAGAGATATGAAACGCTATCTGGAGGCCGGGGTTCCCGTGGGGGAGTATTTGGCAGATCAGCTTGTATTGCCGATGGCGCTAGGTCGTGGTGGGCGCTTTCGAACGTTGAAGCCTAGTCAGCACCTTTTGACGAATGTTGAGGTTATCGAGGCTATTGCTGGTGTGGAAATTGTTCTCACTGAAAGTGGTGATGATGACTGGAGTGTTGTAGTAAGTCAGAAAGTTGATGGTTCAAATCATTAAGTGGAGCTGGGCCTTTTAAATTTCATTTATGAGTTTTAAAAGGAAATAAACTTTGTTAGAAACTGGTTGACATTGTTTTTGTGAGGTCTAATATTGCGATCCAACAAATGATTAATTGTTAAGTTCCTAATGTTTTAGAGAACAAGAAATTATTCATAAGCACTGGTTTTGAAAACAGCTGAGAGCGCAATGAAACAGTCCATTAAACAAATACAGCAACAACCGATGACGCACCATGGCGTGTGTTCGGATAGTTGTGCGTTTTCCCTCTTGTTCATAAACAATGAGCGGCAGGGGATGGGCAACAATACATAGTCGCGTCTTTCTTTATGGAAGGCGTAACGGCCTTCTGAGAATTTAAGAGTTAAGAGTAAGCTCTTTAAAAACCCGGTAGGTCATCTCTACAGTAGAGATAAACTACCGGGTTTTTTTATGCCTGATGAAAGGTGATAAAGGTATGAGGTTTTAGATTGATACGAATGAGTAGCTCTATTCTGATGAATAATTGTATGCAAACAAATATTCATATGCCGAAACAACAATGCCCGAATTTTTTTTTACAAAATCGTGGGCAGGGGGAGCGTGCATTTAATGTAAATGCACTTTCAGTTATTGGTCAGACAGAGCATCGCTGTAATCAACAAATACAACTCATAAATAAATTAAGTATGTAGTCCTTCGGAAATCCCGGAAGGCTGCTGCCAGTCGGGATAATGAGAAAAGAAATTTTCGAAACCCCGGCTAGCAACCCTAGTCGGGGTTTTTGTTTTTTAGTAGAAATTTTTTGGTCTGTAGCTGAGTGGTAAAGCGTCCGGCCGTTAACCGGAAGATCGTAGGTTCGATCCCTACCAGACCAGCCAGTTCCTTGATTGGAAGAGTGATGGTGATGTTAGCTCAGCGGTAGAGCGCCTGGCTGTGGACCAGGTCTCTCCATAAAAAGATGGGGCTCGACAAAGCCGAAGACTTTGAACGCCTGTTTTTTAAGGCGGCCCGAAGGGTGAGTCGCGTAGCGGCGAATATTCCCGGCATCACCCCAATATTTTGAAAGAAGTAGAAAGAGGTGAAGAAGTTTAGCGGATGTAGCTCAATAGGTAGAGCCGGTGCCTTCCAAGCACCAGGTTGAGGGTTCGAGACCCTTCGTCCGCTCCAGGATTAATGAATGTATGTGGGATAGCTTAGATGGTAAAGCACTCGCTTCATAAGCGAGGATAACGCCCTCTTTAGCTATAAGGCGGGAGTCCCGCTCTCACGACCATTAATGCGGTGTGGCGTAATGGTAACGCATCGGACTTTGACTCCGAGACCCCTGGTTCGATTCCAGGCACCGTAGCCATTTAGAAATGTGCGTGTGGCAGAGAGCTGCCAGTAGAGATGTGAGGGCAGCGGAACTGCAACTTCCGTATGACATCGGTTCGAATCCGGTCGCGCACTTCATATTTGGAATGTAAAGAAAAAACTACAGAGTGTAGCGCAGTGGTAGCGTGCCTGGTTTGGAACCAGGAGGTCGATGGTTCGAACCCATCCACTCTGACCATTTTTGGGGTATGGCATAGCGGTTGTGCACCGGCCTTTTAAGCCGGCTTAGGTGGGTTCAACTCCCACTGCCCCAACCATACAAGCCCGCGTAGCTCAGTTGGTTAGAGCAACTGCCTTGTATACCCAAGGCGCTACGCGGGGCACGCTGAGCAGTAGGTGGACGGGTCGAAAAAATGCGGATGAGCATCTTAGACGCCAGTATTTTATGGCGCCCGAAGGGGCAAAGCAGCCTATAGGCTGCTTTGATCAATCCAGTCCGTGGGCTCCAGAAAAAATACCGCGAAAGTACGAGGAGCGGAAAACAACAAGGTGTGAATAGCGCCTTATTAAGGAAAGGGAGAAAGGAAATGACAAGCCAAGTTCGGATTCTGAGATTGAATAAATCTGGGTTGCCTCAGGCATGGGTCAGTCGCGAAGACGCGGCAACTTTATATGCTAAAGATCAGGTGTTGTGGAGCTTGGGAAGCGAGTCATTTCGTTTGAATGGTGGCTATAACCAAATCGGTGAGCGCTCCCATTTAATGCTAGCTCCAATTATCGCTTGCACAGGCAAAACAGGGAAAAAAAGTTTTACTCCGGCGCTAAGCAATCGAATGTTGTTTAGGCGTGATGGGCACAGGTGCATGTACTGTGGCTTTGAGTTTGATGATCGTAGTTTGACACGTGACCACATTATTCCTCGGGTCCAAGGTGGTCCTGATAACTGGAAAAATGTTGTGGCCGCTTGCGCCAGGTGCAATGGTCATAAAGGCGGTCGTACTCCTGAGCAAGCAGGTATGGAATTAATGGCTATTCCGTTTGTGCCAAATGTATTTGAATTTATGTACTTGGCTAATCGTCTGATTCGAGGTGATCAGATGGAGTACTTACAGTCCCGGTTTACGGGGCAAAGATGTTGGGAGGCGGCGTAGCCGTTCTCTCACAAAAGAGTTTGGGAAGTTTTATCAAGTTAGCGGAGCCGGTTCTGACAGCCTGCCCGGCACAAGCATCACTGATGTGTTGTGTACCAATTGGATAAAAGCCTAAACACCTACTTTGTAGCTCAGTTGGGTAGAGCAGTCGACTAATAATCGATCGGGTGCAGGTTCAATTCCTGCCAAAGTATCCGTCGTCTAAAAAACGACTCATTGGAAAGGCGAGAGCCTGGGGTTCAAATCCCCACAGGCGTGTTTTCAAAACGAAAGTCACACCTTATGGAAATCTACTAGAGGTCCATGGTTCTGGTTTATTGGTCGATGGTAAGTGGTTGCAAAACCGATTACCTAGATCTGTGACATAGGGCGCCGGTATTGTTGCCGTTGGTGGTGGGTTTGTTGAGTGTGATGTCACTACAAGTTTTCAAGCTGTTATTAAATGAGCCAAGTAAATTCTCAGGAAGAGAGCCTCATAGAATAGCCAAGAAAACCTCTGTACTGACATCCCGTTTAGCACAAGCGATCAACCGCAGTTTTACTGGGTGGGCCTCGCACTTTTCTTTTTTCTGTTTATCTATGGGCAGGGGGAATGGGCAAAGAATGTAGGAAAGATAGAAAGGGAAATCTTAAAGAGGTAAGAATGATGAAAACACTATTTAAAATGTGGAACACACTGGATGTCGCGGATAACGAGCGAGCGCTGTTATACCGCCGGAATCGATTTGAGTCGGTTCTAAAGCCAGGTCGTCACCGAGTACAGGTGATGACTGGTGATGTGCGAATTGAAACATACGATGTGACCGATGTGGTCTTCACTGCGGCCAAGGCAAAATTTTTGCTCAATACTCATTCGAGTGTATTGGGAGAATATCTGGAGTCCTATGAGCTGACTGATTATCAAGTAGGCTTGTTCTATAGGGATGGTCACTTGGTCGATATTATTCCACCCGGTTCATTCCGGGCTGTCTGGAAAGGTGTTGAGGATGTTCGGCTGGATATTGTCGATATCAGTGAGGCATATACTATCGATGAGAAACTACTCGGTCTGCTCGGCCGCGGGGTAAAGGTCGGTCAGTGCAAAACTGCTGTGCAGGCCATAAGCTACATTGAGGTACCTGATGAGCATGTGGGTTTACTGTTGGTTAACGGTAAGTTTGAGAAACTACTGCAGCCTGGCAGCTACGGATATTGGAAATATAACCGCTCCGTCACTGTTAAGCTGTTAGATCTTCGCTTGCAAGCCATTGAGGTGAGTGGCCAGGAGATACTGACTAAGGATCGTGTCAGTTTGCGTGTTAACCTGACTGGCAGTTACAAAGTGACTGATCCTCAGGTTGTGGCGTTGAAACTGAACGACTACAGCGGTTTTATCTACCGAGAATTACAGCTGCGACTGCGTGAGGCGGTCGGTACTCAAGCTTTGGATAGCCTGCTTGAGGATAAAGACAGCCTTAATGTAGTGATTGCTGACGGTATTCGTGAAAAATTGGCAGAATATGGCATTGAGATGATCAGTGTTGGCGTAAAGGATATTATCCTGCCTGGTGATATGAAGGTGATTTTGAATCAAGTGGTCGAGGCTCAAAAAGAGTCAGAAGCCAACCTGATTAAGCGCCGTGAGGAAACTCAGGCGATGCGATCACTGCATAACACCGCCAAGATGATGGAAAACAACCCAACGCTGCTGCGCTTGAAAGAGCTAGAGGCGCTGGAGCGAGTCACAGGGCGTATCGATAAGATTTCTGTTTACGGTGGTCTTGATGGTGTGCTGAATGATTTGGTAACTCTTGCTCCGGGTAAAAGGGCCCCTAGGGCTGCGCCTGAGTAATTATCCGCCAGGTTTAACCTGGTGGATAAATTGCCAAAGATTGTGTTTGTGGGAAGGATAATGAGTAGGAAGTTCAAACAGGAAGAGCGAGAGATATTTGAAGAGCTATACCGTGAAAAGACGGGAATAGCCGCGCTTCTATCCCCTAAAAAAAGTGCCAAGGAGGCGGCAGCAGGCATAGAGAAGCTGGGTACATATGCCTGCTTACCTTCTCTGGCTCCATTGCTTGTTAGTGGAGAGGCCTCTATCAGTAGGGCTGCTATTCAAAAGGTGGTGACTTTGCTAGAAGACATGCCGGATAGTGAATGGGGGTGGTTAGATGAAGGGTTACGTAGGAGCTTTTACCGATACTCATCAAGCCGATTACGCGGTTGGTACAACTTAACGCCGAGTGCTTTGAAGGGATATCATTGGAGTGGCGAAGAAGCTACTGCTGCACTCAAACTCCTATCATGCCACCACAGCGGATATGTCAGGGAGCATGCACTGAAGTCTCTGCTAGCTACAGATTTGGTCGATGTTATGCCAATCCTATTTGTTAGGGTAAATGACTGGGTACAGAAAGTTAGGCTTATAGCGTACACATCATTGTGGGAGCGTGTGGCTGAAATGCCGGTTGATATGTTGATCCGGTATTTGATTCTAATTGATCAGCTAAAGGCTCGTGCAAGAAATGATCATCGAGAGTTGGTGGCATTTGTAGAAGAGAAGCTGACGCAGCCCGGAGCTGTGGAAAATATCCTTGAATGTGTCGGTAGTGATAATTTCCGGATATCTAGGATTTCCTATGATCTATGCGATCGCTTGGTCGCGGATAGAGCGGCGCTTCTGAAGCGTGCTTCTAGTAGCGTGGATTCAGTGGTCAGGGTAAAGGCATTGAAGCTTTCCGCAGGAATATTGAATGGTGAGGATCTTTATAGATACATATTGGAGTCCTGTAATGATCGTGCACCTGCAATAAAAAAGCAGTCTTTATATCTGCTAGTAGAGTATTTCTTTGAGAGGAGCGAAGAGCAGTTACGTCATTTTCTAATGGACAAGAGTTCTGGGATACGTGATTGCGCGAAGTTTTACTTAGAAAAATTTGGAGTAGATGACATTCCTGAGTTTTACAGGACAAAGTTATCAGGCTGTGAAAGTACAGCTTCGATTGAAGCGATTCTTGGGCTTGGAGAGGTTGGTAACCAATCAGACTGGCTTTTGGTGGAAGAGTATTTGAATCATAAAAGGCCAAAGGTTAGAGCTGCAGTCATTGAATCAGCAGGTAAATTAAAGCCAGTTGGTTATGTTGATCTTCTCTATCAGAAGCTTTTTTTTGGTATGCCATCTGAAGTGAAAGCGGCCAGAAAAGGGCTGAGTGATGCGGGGCAAGTTTCACTCGATCGACTGAAGGAGTCGGATATAAAAGTATCATCAAGTTATCAGGGGAAGATAGTCAGGGGATTGATCACTGATTGTGATAAATGGGATGGTCTTATTGCGACACTAGAGTTCACCGTGGGCATTGTTGTAGAGGCTAACTCAAATGCTACGGAGGAACTTATTCAGTGGTTCAATAGAAACGATAGAAGTTACTGGTTTGTTGGACCAACGTCGGAACAAATGGCAAGGTTGAACACGCTAGTGAGAGACATTGAATCGGTGGTCGATACACGGATTTATGAAAAGTTAATGAAGCTAATACGAGTATTAGAGCTGTAAGGATGAGGTCACTAAGCGTGGCCGGATTATTGGAATTGTGATGAATATCTATCTTGTGGGTGGAGCAGTCCGTGATGAGTTGTTGGGCCGTCCTGTCTCAGATCGTGACTGGGTTGTTATAGGGGCTACTCAAGAAGATCTATTGGAACAGGGCTATCAGCAGATTGGAGCTGACTTTCCTTGCTTCTTGCACCCAGAGACCAAAGACGAATATGCCCTTGCCAGGACTGAGAGAAAGTCCGGCAAGGGGCACACGGGCTTTGTCTGTGATTTCGGCCCTGACATCACTCTTGAAGAGGACTTGTCTCGTCGCGATTTGACGATTAATGCAATTGCCAAAACATCGGAGGGCGATTACATCGATCCCTACGGTGGCCGCGATGATTTACAGGCAGGTATCCTGCGGCATGTTTCGGATGCATTTTCTGAAGATCCGTTGCGAGTACTTCGTGTGGCGCGTTTTGCCGCAAGGTATGCGGAGCTGGGTTTCAAAGTTCATGAAGATACCCTGGCGTTGATGAGTGACTTGGTAGCTGCCGGAGAAGTGGCTGAGCTAACACCCGAGCGAGTATGGAAGGAGATGTCCAGAGCACTGACTGAGTCGAGGCCTAGTGAGTTCTTCAGAGTGCTACGTGCTTGTGGTGCTCTAAAAGTGCTAATTCCAGAGCTCGATAAACTGTTCGGTGTTCCCCAGCCGCCAAAGCATCACCCAGAGGTTGATACGGGTGATCACGTTATGATGGTGGTGGATATTGCGCGTCAGCGTTTCGATACATTGATAGTGACCTGGGCTGCGTTGATGCATGACTTAGGTAAGGGCTTAACGCCTGAAGATGAATGGCCAAGCCACATCCGCCACGAGATCAAAGGGGTTCCCTTGGTTGAGGCGGTCAGTGATCGCTTTAAACTACCCCGTGATTTTAAGAGCTTGGCAATGCTGGTTTCCGAGCATCACCTGCGGTGCCATAAACTGTTGGAGATGCGACCGAGATCAGTTATGCGATTGTTGGAGTCGGTGGATGCTATTCGCCGACCTGAACGGCTAAAACACTTTGCTCAAGCCTGTGAGGCGGATGCAAGGGGGCGTTTGGGTTTAGAGAATAGAGAGTACCCTCAGGCTGAATTGTTGCTAGCGTGCGGTGTTGCGGCGAAGGATGTAAATATCAAGCCGTTACTTGATGATGGTTATGAAGGTTTAAAGCTGGCGGAGCAGATCCGCCGTCTGCGAATCACATCCATTGCCCGCTTTATGGCACCGCGGCATGAACTCGCAGGTCAATAATTTTTAGCAGTAATACCAAGGGGGGTAATCCCCTCTTTCATAAAAGGTTGCTAGGACCATTAATTAATTCTAGGAAGAGCAATGAGCAGTAAAACGCAGCATCTCATCAAACAGGGATTACTTACATCGCCCCCCACGTTCCTTGAGACGGGGGTGCAGTATGAGGTCGTCATGGGCTCTATCGCTTATGGTGTTGCTGAAGATCACTCTGATATGGATGTTTATGGGTTTGCCATTCCTCCCAGAGATTGGGTGTTTCCTCACCTGCGGGGCGAGATACCTGGCTTCGATGAGGCGGGCCCTCAGTTTGAGCAGATACAACAGCATCACATGATCGATAAGTCTGCTATGGGCGGTAAGGGGCGCGAGTACGACCTCACCATATATTCGATAGTGAAGTACTTTCGTTTATTGATGGAAAACAACCCAAATATTATCGACTCTCTGTTTGTTCCTAGAAACTGTGTTCTATATAGCACGGCTGTCGGTGAGTTGGTGCGGGAGCGCAGGCACATATTCCTGCATAAGGGGTGCTGGGCACGATTCAAAGGCTATGCCTATGCCCAGGTGCATAAGATGCGTACCAAGGTGCCGGAGGGTGGTCGGAAAGAGATCATCGAAAAGTTTGGTTACGATGTAAAATTCGCCTACCACGTGGTGCGCCTGCTCAATGAGGTCGAACAAATTCTTGTTGAAGAAGATCTAGATCTCGCTAGAAACAAGGAGCAGCTGAAAGCGATACGTCGTGGAGAGTGGTCTCAGCAAGCCGTTGAAGACTACTTCGCAGATAAGGAAAAGCATCTGGAGAAACTCTATCTGGAAAGTAAGCTTCCTGCAGTCCCTGAGTCGGCTGCTATTAAAGAACTGTTGATGCAGTGTCTTGAGCAGCATTATGGTTCACTTGAGCAGTGTGTTGTTCGAGAGGATGAGGCACTGATTGCATTGCGAGAAATTGAATCAATCGTTGGTCGTGCGAGAGGAGGCATGAAGAGTATCGGAAGAAAGTGAATTTTTTAAAAAAATCAAAATAAGTACTTGCGGCCATACCTGGAACTGACTATAGTTCGCACAACTTTTATCTCAGTACGTTTTCTAGTCAAAACGTCTACTTACTTTCTACCTTAAAAACAGGAGGCTTAATATGATTAACACAGAAACTATTTATACAATGTTGGGCTTCGCTGCCAAGACTTACTTTAGTTAAGTCTATCTATTTCCCTTTCTGGGAGAAGCTCTACAACATAGCTTTTTATAATCGATTCATCGATAGAGAATGACTTGAAGCTTCAATGGCTTTGAGCCTGTGCTTTCGTGTGTTTATCGGTCTAGGCTTCGATATTCCCAACATTTTTATTTCGCTTTTCTGCGTCTGCACTGATCGCGTTCAATAACGGTCGTTTCTGTCGTCGCACCTACTAGTTGTATTTTCTAGTTATAAGAAAGGCAATGAACGATTTACGTTATTAATACGTTTGAAGATAGTGATTTTCGAGCGGGGGATAGTTTTGCCTACAGAAAGGCAAAACCTCCTGAAAATGGTGAGAACAATGGGCACTTTTACAAAATCTAAAATTAAAGATGAAAACCTCTCTGGATTTAGTGAGAGGAAAATCGACGTTGTAAGAACTTTACAGGCGTCGTCACAGGCTGAAGTTCGGTTGGTGATTTCCGATGAAAATTGGCTGGAGACTTTGGCGGTAGATCAGCTGAAGAAAACAGCTGAATTACCGGGTATGTGTTGCGGTGTTGGGATGCCGGATTTGCATCCTGGTAAAGGACAACCAATAGGCGCTGCCTTTATCACACGCGATCAGATTTATCCGCATTTGGTGGGTAGTGACATTGGTTGTGGTATGGGTTTATGGAGGTTGGATGTTACGAGGCGACAAGTAAAACTGGATAAGTGGGAGAAGCGACTTGTTGATTTGGATAGACCTTGGAAGGATGGAGACCCTGGTCAATGGTTGAATGAATCAGGCGTTAAAACTAATGATGACTCCTTGAACGAGGTGAATCTGAAATTGGGAACTATTGGTGGTGGCAATCACTTTGCGGAGATTCAGCATGTCAATGAAATCTTCGACGAAGAGATTTTGCGTGGACTAGGGCTGGATAAGCAATCGGTTGTGTTTTTAGCTCATTCCGGTTCTCGCGGTCTTGGGCAGAAAATACTTCGTAATCATGTTGATAATTTCGACGGACAGAGCCTAACGAATGAAGCTGGTGGTACCAATGGTCAGGCTGCGATGACACGGTACCTTGAACAGCATGATTATGCTGTTCAGTGGGCGGTAGCCAATCGCAATCTCATCGCGGAGCGCTTTTGTAAACGTTTGGGAGTGAGTCGAGACATTTTGCTGGATGTTGCGCACAACACGGTGACAGCGGTGGATCAACAATCAATCGAGGCGCTCGGATTAAAGCATGGATTGAAGGAGGTGAATGATGAGCGTTATTGGATTCATCGAAAAGGTGCCAGCCCCACTGATCAGGGATTGGTCATGATTCCCGGGTCGAGAGGTAGCTTGAGTTATCTGGTGAAACCTAGAGTTTTTGACCTGCATGAGTTGGCGGCGGGTGGTTTTTCTCTCGCTCATGGCGCGGGTCGTAAGTGGAAACGCAGTGAGACTCGAGGTCGACTCGAAAAGCGCTACAAAGTTAAAGACTTGGAAGTGACGGACTTGGGGAGCCGAGTGATCTGTAAACAGAGAGACCTGCTCTATGAGGAAGCGCCTCAAGCCTACAAGAACATCAGTACGGTCGTGGATGACCTAGTGCAGGCAGGTATGGTCGATGTGATCGCGAGTTTCAAGCCGCTGATCACCTACAAAACAAGGAAGAAGTAATATGGAAAATGTTGATTATCAAAAGAGAAATAAGAAGGTGGTAAACAAACAACCTAAAGTCGTCTGGCTTCAACTTAGTGCGGGCCAGGGTCCAAAGGAGTGCGGCTGGGTTGTTGCTCAGTTGATGAAGCGGCTATTACAAGATGCGCAAAAGCACTCGATCTCGGCTGAGCTGGTAGATAGCCTGGCTTTTGATAAGGCAATGCGAAAGCAAAATCTTATCGAGGTAGATGCTTACCTATCCAGCTTGATTCGGTTAGAGGCTATTGATGTTGAGGCCTATGTGCGGTCTTGGCTTGGTCCTATCAAGTGGCAAGGTGAAAGCCCTTATCGGCCGAAACATAAACGCTATAACTGGTTTGCCGGTATCGAGCTTGTCTCTGTGAATGGAGATGTAGGAATTGATGTCAAGCAGTTAGCCCGAGAGGTCGACGTGGAGGCCATGCGTTCCGGAGGCCCTGGTGGACAACATGTTAACAAGACCAGTAGTGCGGTCCGTATTACTCACAGGCCAACAGGTAGGCAGATTCGGGTTGAGTCTGATCGCTCGCAACATAGAAATCGACAGCTAGCGATGGAGCGTTTGCAAATAGTTTTGGCTGAGGGCGTTGAGGCTGAAGGCCGTGCTCAGGTGCGTGATCGATGGCTACAACATTATCAGGTTAAACGAGGAAACCCTGTGCGGGTATTTCAGGGTTCGGACTTCATCGAAAAACGTTAACGACAATAAATAGCTAAGCATTCGTCACATGTGTGGAGTGCTTGATTGATGAGAAAGGTAATAGAGAGGATAGATGTCATGAATTATTTCAAAGTACCTTTGGGTTTTGGGGATAGAAAGAGTAGAGCGGGCAGGGCGGAAGGCAGGCGCCGCTCATCTCAATTATTGCTCACGGTATTGTTCGCCGGAGCGATTGACTATGGAAAGTACAAGGTTTGGGTCACAAGCTATGAAACGCGAACAAGTAAAAGAAATTTTGGCGTGCTTAGGCGATGAGCGTCGAGTTTTTCGATATTTCCGAGATCGTTACTGCTTCGATCTGTTGGAGTTCGAAATGGATCGCCAAGGTTGCGAAAGCATGAAAGTGGCTGAGCTGAAGACTAGCCCAATGAATCGTCACTTGAAGAAGCCTGTAGTGGCGCAGGCACTTAAATACTGTGCCAATGGTATGGTGTAAAAACAGGATTTACAGTCCTTGTGGTCAAAAGAACTCATTCCATTTTCCATTAGTTTAAATGGATGGGGTGAGGCGGGTCGCGGCTGGGATCAAACTTCTAGAAATCAATGTAACCTCGTATTACAGCTAAATTTTGATGGTAAGCATGACGAGCAATACCGAAAGCTAGTAAAGCCTGATGACGATTATGGGCCCTTTGAGTTCTGGGGGCACCCCGTGCAGAAAGGTAGTCGCAAAACAATGTCCTGGGTGCGGATGGATATCGACTTCGACACGAATGAAGTGTTGATTGAGGAAATACAGAATGACTGGCTACGTAAAGCCTCAAGCGCATTGACACGAGTAAAGTCGCGTAGAGTTGAAAAGCCGTCTATCAAACCGAGAGATGTGTACGGCGATATTTTAGGGGACTTCGAGGATTTTGAGTATTACGTCGAGCAGACCTTGGAGCCCTATAGAAAAATATGGGCAGAAGCGACTATGTTGGCGGCGCTTCGCTTTATTCGAGATGAAATTGGTGTGTCAACGATTTACTACCACAGCTTTGATACTGGTAATAAGCTAAAGGGTGTTTTTGGGAGTCCTCCTAGGTCAATCTACACTCAATTACCTAAGCAGTTTGGGTTTGAGGAAACGAGCGATGTGCCGGTTATTTTGGCTCGTGACAAATTCTCACGACGATGTATTAAGGCCATTGATAGCCCATGCTGGTTTCGTCGTGTTATTTAAGGGGAGAAATGGTGGGCCCGGACAGACTTGAACTGTCGACCTGCCGATTATGAGTCGGATGCTCTAACCAACTGAGCTACGGGCCCTTTAACTTGTCTTTTTGTCCCTATACGGCGTCGCGTGCTCAGCTCAGGCGGTCACATACTTGATCTATGCTCGCTTTTCACTTGCGCGGCTCCCTGTCTAGTGACAAAAATCCTGCGTTAAAGCTTACTTTCTGGGTTGTTGTATTCTCTGCAGTAGAAAGCGCTTTTGGGTTATCTAAGTCTTTGAAATCCAAACACTTTAAAAGACAACGGGGCGCATTATAATGCGCCCCGTTGTCAATGACTAGCCTGAATTGCGTTTGGCAATTATTGCTCGTCGATAAATCCACGCAAATGATCGGAGCGTGAAGGATGGCGCAGTTTACGCAACGCTTTGGCTTCGATCTGACGGATACGTTCTCGGGTTACATCGAACTGTTTGCCCACTTCCTCAAGGGTGTGGTCGGTGTTCATGTTGATGCCGAAACGCATGCGCAGTACTTTGGCTTCACGGGCGGTAAGACCGGCCAGTACGTCTTTGGTGGCTTCTTCGAGACCTTGTGAGGTCGCGGATTCCACGGGAGAGGTAATGGTGCTGTCTTCGATGAAGTCGCCCAGGTGGGAATCTTCGTCGTCTCCGATGGGGGTTTCCATGGAGATAGGTTCTTTAGCGATTTTCAGTACCTTGCGAACTTTATCTTCTGGCATGTCCATGCGCTCACCCAGTTCTTCTGGGGTGGGCTCGCGACCCATTTCTTGCAGCATCTGACGCGATACACGATTGAGTTTGTTGATGGTCTCTATCATGTGCACCGGAATACGGATGGTGCGCGCCTGATCGGCAATGGAGCGAGTGATGGCCTGACGAATCCACCAGGTCGCATAGGTCGAGAACTTGTAGCCGCGACGGTATTCAAACTTATCCACCGCTTTCATCAAGCCGATGTTGCCTTCTTGAATCAAATCCAAGAACTGCAGACCGCGGTTGGTGTACTTCTTGGCAATGGAGATCACCAAACGCAGGTTGGCCTCAACCATTTCTTTCTTGGCGCGACGGGCACGGGCTTCACCGATCGACATACGGCGGTTGATCTCTTTGATCGAGGCCAGGTCTAAGTCGGTTTCTTCTTCCAGCTGCTTTAGCTTGCGCTGTGAGCGCAGGATTTCATCGCGGACGACTTTAATCGCATCGGAGTAGTCACGCTTTTTGGCAACGATGGTGGGGATCCACTCTTCGTTGATTTCATTGCCTGGGAACTCTTTGATGAAGGTCTTACGTGGCATTTTTGCTTTGCGCACGCAAAGAGCCATGATGCGACGCTCTTCGGCGCGAACACGATCCAGCGCACCGCGAACACGATTGTACAGTGGGTCGAACTGACGCGGCGGCAGTTTGAAGAACTTGAAGGTCTCGCCTTGCTCTTCTAGGGCTTTCTGAGCCTGCTTGCTTTCGCGGCCGTGTTTTTCAACAGCTTTGGTGGCAGCGGCGGCGGCTTTTGCCAGTTTACCGAAACGCTCTTTGGCTTCTTCTGGATCTACGCCACCGGTGTTTTCGTCTTCGTCGTCATCGTCGGAATTGTTGTTGGCAGCAGCGGCTTCACGCGCTTTGGCGGCATCGAGTGCTGAAGGAACATTGTCGGCGGGGTCGAGCCAGCCAGCAATAACGTCCGGCATGCGGCGCTCTTCTTTTTCGATGAGGCTGTATTCTTCGACCAATCTGTCGACGGTGCCCGGCCAGTAAGACATGGCGTGCATCAGCTCGCGGGTACCTTCTTCGATACGCTTGGCAATGGCAATTTCGCCTTCACGAGTCAGCAGTTCCACGGTGCCCATTTCACGCATGTACATGCGCACGGGGTCGGTGGTGCGGCCGGCTTCGGTTTCTACAGCGGCGAGAGCGGCGGCGGCTTCTGCGGCGGCGATTTCGTCGGCGGAGGAATCTCCGTCGCCCATCATTAAGGCGTCAGCGTCAGGGGCAGTTTCAAAAACCTTAATGCCCATGTCGTTGATCATTTGAATGATATCTTCGACCTGATCTGGATCGGAAATGTCCTCGGGCAAATGATCGTTCACCTCGGAATAGGTAAGGTAGCCTTGCTCCTTACCTCGGGCGATCAATTCTTTGATTCGAGACTGTTGCTGCTGAGCGTGTTCAGACATTCGAGACCCTGTAGCTTGCTTGTATTTTAGACGGCGGAAAACGGGAAATTATAGCCCATATATTGCGCTTCGTTCTAGGAATTCAACCGTTTAGGTGAGATTTTTAATGGTTTGCGACCTATGTTTCACACTTCTCGCCCTAATAAAGACGTTCGATGAGGCAAAAGCACTCAATTTAGCGGCGTTTATTGTGTTGATTGGCGTGATATTCACGGATTTGTTGTTTTTCCGAGTCGCTTAAATCATTAAAGTTCTTGGTGCTGAGTTTTTCCAGCGTTTGCTGTTGTTGATGAGTATCGAGCTGTTGTTCCACGCGCGCTACCGCATCGAGGTATTCCTGTTGGGCGTTGTATTCGCCGATTTGTTTGGCCTCGTTGAGTAGCTCAACGGTGGCCAGTTGAGCCAATTCTTGGCTGGCCGCTTCGCCTTGAGTGCCGCGCCAGTGGCCTAGAATCCGCGGCAAATTATAGCTGGGGCGTTGTTTCAAAAATGCGACTAGCTCGACGTAGCGTTTTAGGTCGCTATCGTGACTGACCTCTATGTGAGGAATCGCTGGCGTGCAAGGGACCAGCTCGGGGTGTTGCAATATCATGGCGCACAATAGCTTGCTGGGCGGCAGTTTTATGGGGCCGCGATAGCTCGAATCAGGTGTGCGAGCTGCGACCGTATCTCCGGCAAGTGGTGGGGGGTTATCGTCAGCGGGCATCACGCCGTCGGTGGGGTAATCGTCGATGTCAGCGGCGGCGGTGGAGCTGTGCGAATATTCGGTGTGTGAGTAGTCGCTATCGTTGGTGGGCCCGTAATCTCGGTCGGAAGTATATGGACTCGGCTGTTGGGGGCGAGGCTCACTGCGCGCACTGGCGACTTGTGTGGAAGTCGCGTTGGTTTCTTTTGCGGCAGGCGCCGGTTCGACGGGCAATGCGACCAAATCCATCAGAGTGTCAATCGGCAGGCCCGTGCGCTGCGCCAGATTGGCAAACATCAGCTCGCGAAAAACCCCTGTGGGTAACTTGTACAGCAGGGGGGCGGCGCGCTTACTGAGTCGTGCGCGGCCTTCCATGGATTGAATGTCGATGCCATCGGCGACGCTATCAAACAGAAAGTCCTCCAGCGGTACCGCCATATCGATCATGCGCGAGAATTTTTCTTCGCCCACTTGTCGAATTAAGGTGTCGGGATCTTCGCCGTCGGGCAGGAACAGGAATTTCACCTGTCGGCCGTCGGTCATGCTGCTCAGGCTGTTTTCCAGCGCACGTCGCGCTGCCTTGCGACCGGCCTCGTCGCCATCGAAACAGAAGACGACTTCTTGGGTGTACTTGAAAGCTCGGGCTAGGTGATCTTCACCACAGGCGGTGCCCAAGGTGGCGACCCCGTAGCGAATGCCAAACTGGGCCAGTGCGACCACGTCCATATAGCCTTCTACCACCAGCAGTCTCGGCAGTTGGCGGTAGGCTTGTCGCGCCTCATAGAGGCCGTAGAGCTCTTTACCTTTATGGAATACCGGCGTTTCTGGTGAGTTCAGATATTTGGGTTTGTCGTCGCCCAGTACTCGCCCGCCGAAGCCGATGACACGACCGCGGACATCGCGAATCGGAAACATAATACGGTTGCGGAAGCGATCGTAGCGGCGCCCATCTTCGGGGCGCTCGATCAGCATGCCGCCTTCAGCCAGTAGGTGTTTGTCTTCTTCGCTGAGGCCAAGCGCTTTAAGCAAGTTATCCCAGCCTGGCGGGGCGTAACCGACACCAAAGTCGCGTGCAATTTCGCCGCTCAGACCGCGCAGCTGCAAATAGTTGATGGCGTGCTGTTTGGCGGGGCTGTGGCGCAGTTGTTGGCGAAAATGCTGATCAGTCTTATCGAGCAGATCGTAGAGGCTTTTGCGCTCTTTGTGTTTGGGGGAGTCATTGCGAGCTTCGCGCGGCACTTCCACGCCGGCCATTTTGGCCAGTTCCTCGACGGCGTCGGGGAAGTTGAGACGATCGTGCTCCAGTACAAAACCCAACGCAGTGCCGCTGGCGCCACAGCCAAAGCAGTAATAGAACTGTTTGTCGGGGCTAACGGTAAAGGAGGGGGTTTTTTCGTCGTGGAACGGGCAGCAGGCGCTGTAATTCTTACCGGTCTTTTTCAGTTTGACGCGAGCGTCCACCACATCAACGATGTCGATGCGATCGAGAAGATCATCGATAAAAGATTGGGGAATTAAGCCGGCCATGGAGAAAGTCTACAGATTCTAATGGATGGCCGGTAGCCTATTCTAGACGCTACCTTCCGCAACAGGCACAAGCTGTGGCTGGGAAAGATTAGCCCAGCTTGGTTTTGACCAGTTTGCTGATCGCGCCCATATCGGCACGGCCTTGCACCTGAGGTTTCACCAATCCCATCACCTTGCCCATGTCGCGAGCACTTTCGGCGCCGCTGTCGGCGATGGCTTGGGTGACGATTTGGTCGAGTTCTTCGTCGGTCAATGCCGCCGGTAGGAACTCTTGGATAACACCCATTTCAAAGCGTTCGATATCAGCCAGTTCGGTACGGCCGGCATCGTCAAATTGCGTGATGGAGTCGCGACGCTGTTTGCACATCTTGTCTAAGACGGCCAGCAGGCGCTCATCATCGACCTCGATGCGTTCGTCAACCTCGATGCGTTTGATCTCGGCTTGGATCATGCGAATAGTGCCCAGGCGCTCTTTTTCTTTGGCGCGCATGGCAGCTTTCATGGCATCTTTAATGGTGTCTTTGAGGGACATTGACGTTTCTCCTTAAGGCGTTAGGCGCGATGAATAGATTTCACTGCGCCCAAACGGCTGCACCGCAGACAGGGTCCGCGGTGCAAGGTGAATTGCAAGAGGCTTTAGGATTTAAAGCTTAGAGTCAGCGCTTAGTACAGGCGCTGGAACTTGCGGGATTCGCGCTGAACCTTTTTGGCGTGGCGCTTAACAGCGGCTGCAGCAGCACGCTTACGAACGGTGGTTGGCTTTTCGTAGAATTCGCGACGACGAACTTCGGCCAAAACACCGGCTTTTTCACATGAACGCTTGAAGCGACGCAGAGCAATATCGAATGGCTCGTTTTCTTTAAGTTTTACTGAAGGCATCTGTTTACCTGTTTATTTGTCAATTCACCGTGAGATCCAAGCCTCCAAAGGAAGTTTGTTTCTCATAATCCAAGGGGCGCAAATTCTATACACTTAGGATTTAGACTGCAATACGAATCTGCATCGGATTTACGGGAAATGCGTGTTTTGGCTGGCTCTGGGGTAGCGCAGTGATTATTATGCACGGCTTAAGAGCGATTTGGTGGGCGAAATCCACATTCGAGACCAGATTGCCGCAACCTGAAACCTGTCGTAGCCCCGCTTATTCAATGGCTGGGAATCAAGTCGGCAGTGTACAGGCTAACAGAGAAAGAAGGCATTATTGTGAAAGTACTGGGTATTGAGACCTCTTGTGACGAAACCGGGATTGCGCTCTACGACAGCGAAAATGGCCTGTTGGGGCATCGTCTGTACAGTCAAATCGCCGTCCACAGTGAATATGGCGGTGTGGTGCCAGAACTGGCCTCACGTGATCACGTCCGCAAGACTCTGCCGCTGATTAAAGAGGTGCTGGCGGATACAGAGCTAACCACAGCCGATATTGATGCCGTGGCCTACACATCGGGCCCAGGTTTGGTGGGAGCGCTGATGGTGGGAGCCTGTATTGGTCGTTCACTGGCTTACGGCTGGGGAGTGCCGGCCATTGGCGTGCACCATATGGAGGGCCACTTGTTGGCTCCGATGCTGGAAGACAATCCGCCTGAGTTTCCGTTTGTTGCGCTACTGGTTTCCGGTGGCCACACTCAGTTGGTGCAGGTGGATGCCATTGGTGAGTACACCTTATTGGGTGAGTCACTGGATGATGCCGCGGGCGAGGCCTTTGATAAAGCCGCCAAGATGTTGGATTTGGATTATCCCGGCGGCCCTCAGATCGCCAAACTGGCCGAATCGGGTCGTGTAGATCGCTTTAAATTTCCGCGCCCAATGGTGGATCGCCCTGGGCTCGACTTTAGTTTCAGCGGTTTGAAGACCTTCACGCTCAACACCGTTGCCAGGCACGCGCTAGAGAATGGTCTGCCGGATGACCAAACCTGCGCCGATATCGCTTGTGCGTTTCAAGAGGCGGTGGTGGATACCTTGACGATTAAGTGCCGTCGCGCGCTGCAGCAAACGGGGTTTAAAACCCTGGTGATTGCCGGTGGCGTTTCAGCCAATACCTGTTTGCGCGAGCGATTAGAGAAGGCGTTGGCCAAGATTGGCGCTGAGGTGTTCTACGCTCGTCATGAATTCTGTACCGATAACGGCGCCATGATTGCCTACGCCGGTGCTCAGCGGCTAGTCGCGGGCGCCAGCGCTGACTTGAGTCTCACGGTCCAGCCTCGCTGGCCTTTGGACACACTGCCGGCACTCAATGAACACAAAGCGCCGCTAGCCGATTGAGAGCGCCGCAAGCTGAATAAAATGCCGCTAGCCAATTAAAAGCGCCGTCCGCTGAAGTGATGTCGGCATCACAAGTGTGATTTAACGGTATAGCCTTAGTTTAAGAGAGTCTTCATGGATATTGTCTACATCAGAGATCTGCGCATCGATACCATTATTGGCATTTATGAGTGGGAGAGAGCGGTGCGCCAAACCGTGAGTTTGGATCTGGAGATGTCCACCGATATTCGTCAGGCCGCGAGCACGGACAACATCGATTACGCGCTTAATTACAAATCTGTCGCTGACCGTTTAGTTGGCTTTATTGAAGGTGCCGAGTTCTTATTGGTGGAGACCATGGCCGAGCAGGTTTGCCAAATTGTGCGCGAAGAGTTCGGCGTCCAGTGGGTGAAACTCCAGCTCAGCAAACCCGGTGCCTTACGACAGTCCCGCGATGTGGGATTGATTATTGAGCGGGGAGAGCGCAGCTAAGATGGCGCGAGTGTATTTGAGTTTGGGCAGTAACATCGAGGCCTATACCTACATTGCGGCAGCACTGGATGAGCTGGCAGAGAGTTTTGGTGAATTGATTATTTCTTCCGTCTTCGAAAGCGAAGCGGTGGGATTTGATGGCGATAACTTCCTTAACTTGGTGGTGGGTATTGATACGTCACTGCCGGTTGGCAGCTTGTCAAAACAGTTGAAGCAGATCGAGGATGCTCACGGACGTGAGCGCAGCGGCCCCAAGTACAGCGGCAGAACGCTCGATATCGATATTCTCACCTACGATGACAAGCAGGGTGTCATTGATGGCGTGGTCTTGCCGCGCGATGAGGTGCTTAAGAATGCGTTCGTGCTGTGGCCATTGGCGGAAGTCGCGGGCGATGAATGTCATCCACAGCTGGGAGTGAGTTATCAGACGCTGTGGCAACAGTATCGAGTACCGCAAAAACTCTGGAAAATTGATTTCGAGTGGCGACAGAAAAAAATCTCATTTGCGCAGTAGGCGGTGAAACTTTTTGTCTTTGTTGCGCTGACTTCGTGTTATGTTTCCTTTTCTGAGCTACAGCTGCTTTAGTCAACCAAGCTAGAATTGAATGGGCTAGGGCACCTCTGAATAATGCCGCTGCAGCTCAGGCCTTCAGGCGAGTTCGCAGTCTCCAACAGTAGGCGCTTTAGGCGAGGCGCTGCTTTGAGGCAGACTGGTTGCCTGTCGATAAGCGGCAACAACGAGTGCTGATTCGCCTGAAGGCCCCGTAGGGCGGGACCTCAAACAACCATCTGCTGCGTTGCACTTCTTGCTAAGGACTACGGCCATTAGCGGCAAAGTGCGCCTTACATCTGGCTGTTTGAGGCGCCGCTGAGCGCTACCGCCATTGTTCAGAGGTGCCCTAGATACTGCCTAGCTTTAAATCAAAACTCAGTGTTAAGAAAAATATAGCGCAACTAAGAGTCACATTATTCAAAGCATATCTAATGTAGATTGCTTAAAACATAAGGAAAGAAAAATGTTTAGCCACATTATGATCGGTGCCAATGATATTGAAGAATCCAAGCGTTTTTACGATGCCGTTCTGGGAACTATGGGCCACGCTCCGGGTGTTATTGATGAAAAAGGCCGTTGCTTCTATTTTACTGATAAAGGTATCTTCGCGCTGAGTAAACCGATTGATGGTCAGCCCGCTAGCCACGGCAACGGCAGCACTATCGGTTTTTCTGCAACAACGCCAGAGATTGCTGATGCTTGGCATGCGGCCGGTTTGGCAAATGGCGGTGTTACTTGTGAAGAGGCTCCAGGTATTCGCGAGGGGACTATTGGTAAATTGTATCTGGCCTATCTGCGTGATCCTTCAGGCAACAAAATCTGTGCGCTACATCGCGTCAGCTGAGTCGGAATGTTCAACCGAGACGTCAAGCGTGAATTGACGTCTCTGGTTGGGCGTCTAGCAAGTAGCGACAATGGCGCCTGTATTTTGTTGTCGCTATTAGTAGGTTTCTTTAGTTTGTTACGCATCTATTGTTACTCCCCTTCGCCAACAAATAATTCATTGCTTGTGATTAAGTTGTGTTCTCAAAGGGCCAGTCATCTTGGTTGATGTGAATTCTGCAGCTCGTGTACTGGTGTTTGATTCCGGCGTGGGCGGTTTAAGTATTTTATCGCACATACTGCAGCGTCTGCCGAGTTTGAATGTTAGCTATGTGATGGACGATGCTTGTTGTCCCTATGGCGAAAAGGCCGACGCTTATCTGCAAGAGCGAATGCAGTTGGTGATGGCACGAGCTATTGAGCGCTGTCAGCCGGATCTAGTGGTGGTCGCTTGCAATACTGCCAGTACCTTATCGTTACAGAGTTTTCGACAGGCTTTCTCTCTGCCCTTCGTCGGTGTGGTGCCGGCCATCAAGCCCGCCTATGAAAAAACCACTTCAGGTGCTGTTGTGTTGTTGGCGACAGCGGCAACCGTTCAGCGCGATTATGTGATGGATTTGTGGTCTAGGTTTGGGCGCGGGCGATCGCTGATTCGGCTGGCTTGTCCAGAATTGGTGGCAATGGCCGAAAACAAGGTTCGCGGGCAATCAATAGACACTTCGCAGTGGCAGGAGTTGGTCGAAACCCTACGCGATAAAGTAAATGCCGAGCTAAAAGGCGGTGAGTCGGTGGAGGCGTTCGTGTTGGGTTGTACGCACTTTCCTCTGTTGCGAGACGAGCTCATGCAGGCATGGCGAGATCCTTGTTTATGGTTGGATTCCGGCGTAGCAGTGGCAGAGCGTGTTGCAGATTTGTTGACGCCTTCAGAGCAAGCGCAGAGTCGTAAGAGAGATGTGCTCGGGCATAGACATAGGGGGCAGAAAATTGCTGCCCTCGGTATTCATCGAGAATCGAATAGGGGTAATGCGAGCGCGACTTGCTGGCACACGTCCGAACAGTTAGATGTTAGCCTAGCAGAGCGCTTGGCGTCACATGGATTGCGGTTGGCTGGATGTTTGTTTGAGTAACTCTACCCGAGCGCGCTGTTAG
>CERE01049703.1_pt1 | contig 43943 bp, 38 predicted proteins | sample 530911 | NCBI WGS metagenome assembly CERE01 (sample SAMEA2621092, study PRJEB7988) | marine metagenome | biome: marine biome (ENVO:00000447); feature: mesopelagic zone (ENVO:00000213); material: "saline water (ENVO:00002010), including plankton (ENVO:xxxxxxxx)" | depth 800 m
GGCCAGCCTAAGCGCAGCTATAAAACTTGATGAGTCTTCCAACTGAAAACGACTGGCGCTTCTGAGCAGCTTGTCTTGTCCGATCAGATAAGTCTCGCCACTATTGCCCATACCGGATTCTTTCCAATGGCCTTCATAGGTCATCAAACGATTGATCCGATCCAACGGCATTTGAAAAATCAACACGCCCACCAAGGTTTCCGCCTCATAAATTGGCGTGCTTATAAAAGCCGCCGCAGCTTCATAAGACGGGGAATATGGCGCAAAATCGGTAAGCTTGTTTTGCCCCTTACTTAACGATATCGCTTGGCGAAACGCTTCGGCCAAACCCGATTGACTATGAGGTCCGCTGTTAAGGGAGGTCGCAAAATCGATCTCCTTGTAGGTCGAATAAATGACCTGGCCCGAGCTCGGTTCCACAATAAAAATATCGTACAACTCAAAGGCGTTCAGGAGCTCGCGAAATGAACCATGGTAGCGACGATGCACTCTATCGTAGGGCGTGCCCTGACCTCCAACATCAAGAAGATCTTTACTACCAAGGGGATGAGAATTGCGCGCGATGTACGTTGTCTGTAGGAGTTTTGCCGCGCGGCTCAAACCGCCAAAGACACTTTCATAATCAGGGGACACCCCATTACTGTCGCTATACACTCGACCGAATTGTTCACGATAGAATTGATCCAACTCGGAAAAGTCAAACTCAACGGATGACGCTGCTGTTTGCGCAAACGCCTCACTGAAATCTCTCGCAGCCTCAGCCGCCCAAGGGCTTTTCGCTTGACTCATAAGCAGCTGCTTCAGCTGATCAATATAGTCTTCGATTTCTGCCTTCTTAACTTCTCTTTGAGACTGAAGATTAGCGGCAACCTTTGCTTCAATCGCACTACTACCACGATCGTAGGCCACCTTACCGATGAATCCACTTGCGACAATCGCTGGCACGACTGCAATGACCAAAAACACAAGAATCAGTTTTGCTTTAATTTTCATGGTGTCGATTACTATAGAAAGAGACTAAAAACATTGCGCAACAAAATGATGCACAAAACTCTGCTGAAGCTTTGATCTTCCTAGAAGTTTTCGACTAAAAGCGACATTCCTGTAACAAATAATACGTCAGCTATTTAGAATATAGTTCATGACTTGAGTTCTTTCTTGGAAATCAAAATAGTAAAAGCAAGCCCTAGAAAACTTGCCGAAAACTCAGGCAACAACACCAAGAACACAAACTGAAAGATGATTCAAAAGATCATTCGGACAACTGAGGGAGACTGAAATAGCGCTCATAGTGAGCACAGGAAAGAGTGTAATAGTCTGCGTCGATAGCATCTTTGATTTGAATCAGACTAGTGTGAGTCCAATCAGCATGACGCTCCAAACCGTAAACTGAAAGATCAACAATTTGACTCGCTCCAGCCTTGAGAAGATCGAATACCCAGCAATAGGGATTTTGCTCCTGCTTGAAATTAATTTGCTGATGTTTAACCGCCGTCAACAATCGAGCTTCGTCAGTTATTAGAAGCTTGTTGCTCACTACTTGCGCTACAAAACCTTCCAGCCTTTGCGCGATGACGAAACGCTGCTCATTGGAATATGCATTCCAATTGACGACCTCGTGGGCGTAGCGCTTACAGCCGCGACACACTTGATCACCAATTCCGGTACTGCAGACGCCGATACAGGGCGTTCGAACCCTTTTAAACATGTATAACCACTCCAAATCGAGCGGGGATTATATGACATACATCAACAGATCACAGCCCTAATGCCGTATGCTAGTGGCAAATTAGTGGGAGCTAGGTATATTGCCTCCCTATCTAGATCCAAGTGCCTTCAGGGCGAACGAAACAACAGACACAATAAGGATTCGAACATGGCAGGTGAATTTAAGATTGCCCAGCAAGCTATTCGTGACGCGATGGAAACAGCCGCTGCAGAAAACAGCATGAGCCAAGATGCGATGGGGCGCGCCCTGCTGGCTGAACTACTGCAAGCATTATCCAAACAAAGCTCCAGTGCAGAGCTAAAGGATATGGTTGATTACCAACTCGAAAACCTATCGACTGACTCCTTTGTAATCACTCGAGGCTGCTAGCCTTAGACGCCGATCGATGGCGGCGACACTTTCCATAGTCGTACGCCTCAAGCCTCCTTTTAATCCCTTAAATCGCTGCTAATCTTAGTCATTAATGCGTGATAATCGATCTCGATGTCTCGAGATTTATCAGTTTAGCAAATGACGTTGAAATCACTATTCATCTAAATTATTTCGATTATAAGTCGCTGATTTACATGAGATCTTAACTCTGCAACGCCTTTCATGTAGAATCCACGCCCGATTGCAGTAGGTTTTGTAAGGAAACTACACGGCAATCCTTGTCGATGTGGGCCATCGATAGACTCTCTGTCCTAACAATAAGGGCCAGATGAGTCAGAATGACATATTTAGACAAATTAACCGTGCTTGAGCTGACTGTTTACACGTCAAAGAACGTGGCACAGGAGAAGTAACTCCAAGCTGCTAAGCGCCTTATGTGATTGAGGAAACCACTGTCTAACCACAGTGAATGCAGTTTGAGTTCCCTACAAAAACTGCAGCCAATTAATCTAACTATTAATAGCGGCTACCAACGCCGGTCATGGACACCTCTTAAGTGTCTATAACCCGTGTTTGCCCTGAGAGGTTTGAATGAGCTTATATTCAGAATACATGGATGAAATCGCAACCCGTGAAAAGGATTTGGGACTGCACCCAAAGCCGATCGACAGTGCCGAGCTGCTGTCCGAGATCATTGCCCAAATCAAAGATACCGGCAATGCTAACCGCGAAGACTCTCTGAAGTTCTTTATCTACAACACTCTGCCAGGCACAACCCCTGCTGCTGGCGTCAAAGCTCAGTTCTTGAAAGATATCGTATTGGGTGACGAAGTCGTTGCAGAAATCTCTGCTGAGTCCGCTTTAGAGCAGCTATCTCACATGAAAGGCGGTCCGTCTGTTAAAGCCCTACTGGACGTCGCCCTATCAGATCACGCTCAAGCCAAAGCGGCCGGCGAAGTGTTGAAAACTCAGGTCTTTTTGTACGAAGCCGACACCACTCGTTTAGACGAGGCCTACAAAGCCGGCAACGCAATCGCTACAGACATTCTGGAAAGCTACGCAAAAGCTGAGTTTTTCACCAAACTGCCTGAAATCGACGAAAAAATCGACGTTGTAACCTATATTGCCGCTGAAGGTGATATCTCCACTGACTTGCTGTCACCCGGTAATCAGGCTCACTCTCGTTCAGATCGTGAGCTGCACGGCCAGTGCATGATTACCCCTGAAGCTCAGCAAGAAATCGTTGCTCTGGGTAAAAAGCACCCGAACGCCAAAGTGATGCTGATCGCTGAAAAAGGCACCATGGGTGTTGGCTCTTCTCGTATGTCCGGTGTAAACAACGTAGCACTGTGGGCCGGTAAGAAGACCTCTCCTTACATCCCGTTCGTAAACAACGCGCCTGTTGTTGCCGGTACTAATGGCATCGCCCCAATCTTTTTGACTACTGTCGGCGTAACCGGCGGCATTGGTCTGGATTTGAAAAACTGGGTTAAGAAAACCGACGCCGAAGGTAACGTGATTACTGACGCTAACGGTGATGCAGTATTGGAAGAGGCCTACTCTGTAGCAACCGGCACGGTTCTGACCATCGACACTAAAGCCAAAAAACTGTACAACGGCGACAAAGAGTTGGTTGACGTATCTGACGCCTTCACGCCTCAGAAAGTTGAATTTATGAAAGCGGGTGGCTCTTACGCCCTGACTTTCGGTAAGAAGCTGCAAACGTTTGCTGCTGAAGCACTGGGCATCGAAGCGCCAGCCGTATTTGCTCCGTCTAAAGAGATCTCTATCGAGGGCCAGGGCCTGACTGCTGTTGAGAAAATTTTCAACCGCAATGCTGTTGGTGTTACTTCTAAGACCCCACTGCACACCGGTTCCGACGTTCGCGTTAAAGTAAATATCGTCGGCTCTCAAGACACCACCGGCCTGATGACCTCTCAGGAACTGGAGTCAATGGCGGCTACCGTTATTTCTCCAAGCGTTGATGGTGCTTACCAGTCAGGCTGTCACACGGCCTCCGTATGGGACAAGAAAGCCCAGGTAAACATCCCTCGCCTGATGAAGTTCATGAACGACTTTGGTGTAATCACCGCGCGCGATCCTAAAGGCGTCTACCACGCTATGACCGACGTGATTCACAAAGTACTGAATGACATCACCATCGACGACCGCGCAATCATCATCGGCGGTGACTCTCACACCCGTATGTCCAAAGGTGTGGCTTTCGGTGCTGACTCAGGTACTGTTGCTATCGCTCTGGCGACTGGCGAATGCGCCATGCCGATCCCTGAGTCCGTAAAAGTGACTTTCAAAGGCAACATGAAAGAGCACATGGACTTCCGTGACATCGTACACGCAACTCAAGCGCAGATGCTGAAGCAGTTCAACGGCGAAAACGTCTTCCAAGGTCGCGTTATCGAAGTGCAAATCGGTACTTTGCTGGCTGACCAAGCGTTTACCTTCACCGACTGGACTGCAGAAATGAAAGCGAAAGCTTCTATCTGTATTTCAACTGACGATACTCTGGTCCAATCTCTGGAGCTGGCTAAGTCTCGCATCCAGATCATGATCGACAAGGGCATGGAAAATCGCGACAACATGTTGCAGGGTCTGATTGATCTCGCCGACAAGCGTATCGCTGAAATCAAGTCTGGTGAAGAGCCTGCCTTGGCCCCAGACAGCAACGCTAACTACTACGCGGAAGTTGTTGTTGACCTCGATACTATCGAAGAGCCGATGATTGCCGACCCAGATGTCAACAACGATGACATCTCCAAGCGTTACACCCACGATGTGATTCGTCCAACCTCTTACTACAACGGCCGTAAAGTTGACTTGGGCTTTGTTGGTTCTTGCATGGTTCACAAAGGCGACATGAAAATTATCGCTCAAATGCTGCGCAACATGGAATCACAGGGTAAAGAGATTAAGTTCAACGCCCCACTGGTTATCGCGCCACCGACCTACAACATTGTTGATGAACTCAAGGCTGAGGGCGATTGGGAGCTTCTAGAGAAGTACTCTGGCTTCGAATTTAACGATAGCAATCCGAAAGAAGCTGCTCGCACTAAGTACGAAAACATCATGTACTTGGAGCGCCCTGGATGTAACCTGTGCATGGGTAACCAAGAAAAAGCAGAGCCAGGCGACACGGTTCTTGCAACTTCTACCCGTCTATTCCAAGGCCGCGTTGTTGAAGATAGTAGCGACAAGAAAGGTGAATCTCTTCTAGGCTCGACCCCAATGGTTGTTCTATCTACCATCCTGGGTCGCTTCCCTACTCTGGAAGAATACAAAGAAGCCGTTGAGGGCATTAACCTGACAGCCTTTGTTCCACCTTCAGAAGACCTCAGTGTCGAAGCGGTACCTGTGAAGATCGTCGGCTAGAGCAGACGTCGATTGCTTAGGCTCGGTCACACACTGAGCCACATAAAGCCCTGCATTGATCGATGCGGGGCTTTTTTATGCCCTCGATTCCTGTCAACACGCTCAGACTCCAACTAAAAAACGATGCAAATATAAGAATGATCTGAATATGGCAAGACATTCTCCGAACGGAGGCTCACTCAAGATCCAATACTGACTATCGCTCTGTAAAGACAAGAATCCGCACTAGAGCAATCGGTCAAAACAGCTCGATTTCATCCTCACTGTCGCCACAGTGCTCCGTCCGCTCTCGACTCCTCTTTTCCATTGCGACTAACTCATCAAGCTCCTTGAGATCGTTATCCTCCAAGGATGATAGATCTAACCCTTTAAAGCTGTGTCTCATCAAGGCGTCTGCCTCAAAACACTTTCGATGAGAAAGCCCCCTGCCCGGCACTGTCATTCCGTTCCCTCCATAGACCGGCAGCTGACAAAACAAGCATTTCATTTTGATAACCCTGATTAAAATTCAGAGTTTGCGCCAACTCGCACACAGTCGCCATGATCAAGATCAATGGGACGACAAACCGACAAGCCTTTCACAATGTGTTTTAATGCTGCAAATTCCCAATTCTAGACAATGAAATGAAAAATCACTCTGGCGCCTCCATTAAGAGCAGAATCCCAGCAATACTCTGCACACTTCTGTTGTTGACCGGTTGCGCCAAGCTAATACAGCCACAGCTAACGGAGCAGATGTCTGATGTTTCCTCGGGCAACTATCAGCTAGACAACAAACACACGGCCTTACTTTTCAAGGTAAATCACTTAGGCTTTTCAAGTTTTGTCGGGCGCTTTGAAGAGGTTTCTGCAACCTTAAGCTACAACCCCGAGCAGCCGGAACTTTCCAGCCTAAGGGCTAGCGCCAACATGGCGTCAGTGAACGTCAACAATGAAACATTTGAGAACACATTGAGAAACCGCTTTTGGCTGAACACTCAGAAATTCCCTACGGCCCACTACCAGACCAGAAGCGCAAAACGAACAGGCGCCAATCACTTGCTATTCGACGGAGAGCTTACATTTCTAGGAGTTACCAAACCTTTGAATCTTGCGGTGACGATCAATGGCGCGGGGATGAATCGCATCAACGGCGAATATACATTGGGCGTTTCTGCGACTGGAACTGTTATCAGATCCGAGCATGGGCTCGGCCTATTTACACCCGCCATTGGCGATGACGTAACACTGGAGATACACGCAGAATTTATACGCAATCAATAGCGTCGTCGACTAATTTTACCAGAATTCTCTGATACTGGGGCTATTAAAAACACTAATCAGCCTCGACATATTCCGGATCGCTCTCTCTGCGAAGATAAACGCCTTCTATTCGATTAGTTTCTGCTGACACATCACAGCGTGCGAAAATCTGGCTAATGCCCTGCTCCAGATGAACTCCTGTACTGTCTTCAGCGGCAACATCGGCTAGGAAAAACAGTTTATTGGTGTTGCTGCTTTCATCGTAACGAGCCGCACGATCATCACTGACCAAAGAGACCACATGCCCAACGACTGCTTTTTTTACATCGGCCTCGCATTCATCGTAGCTTTCAAAAAGATCATATCTTCGCAGCGGAAGCTCTCCTTCAGCTCTAACCGAACGACCATCCGACAGTGAATTCATAACAACAACGGTGGCCGCAGAGCTCAAAATTATCAACAGACATGCGGCTGCCAGCAGAACGGTTTTGCTCGATTGATTCATTATTCTACCTTTGCCTCTCAGGCCCGACGCCTTCAATTATTTGACTGTATAAACCCGACATTGTTATTTTTTCGAGCCCCTTATCCAGCGTTAAGGCTAAACTCTCCGAGTCCGCCCGACTCTTACTAAAGGCGACATATATATCACTGGTATGATTGCGCTCACCCTTTCGAATAGCGACATCCGCCAATCCCATGTCAACCAGTGTATAGCGAGCAACCTCGTCAAACATGATTGCCATATCCAATCGATGAGCCAATAACATTTTGATGATTTGCCTCTGCGACGACACCCTAATCTCTTTGAATCTGCTGCGATGGGCTTCATATTGATCCCCGTATTCGTAGCCAATAATGAGACCGACGTGGCTGTCGTCGGGTATGTCCCCATGAACCCGAACATCAATATCACTTGAAACGGGAAAATAGAATGAGCCCTGCACGGTAAGAATTGGTCTTTCACCAAACAGAAACCGCCCTTGCGTGCTCGCTTGTCGAGTCACGTTAAAGCCCCCGTGAAGCGCTCCGCTTTCCACCTCCCGAAGTACCCGAGCATATGGCAATACACGAAGCTCTACACGACGCCCCATCGTCTCATAAGCTGCCGTCACTATCTCAGCACTGATACCCGATCCGTTACTCAGCGCAAATGGCGGCCAGCTATCTTCTACCCCGAGGATAACGGGTTCGTCATTACTCGCCTTCTGGGCATAAAGAGGGGTTGGCGTTAAACCGACTGCCATCACCAGCAATAGGGTGCTGCTGGTGATGGCAGCAAATGAAGGGAGCCTAAACCCCGAAAAAAGCTTGGATATTATCCTTTTCCCACATGGCATCGTTGTAACCCAACTCTATAAGCTCATCGATATAAGGTTTTTCAAAGAGAAGATAGCTGGTTGTCGCGGCTCCGCCACCTTTGGTTGTCGCCCCAGTTGATCTCATGAAGAAGCGAACACTTCTCGGCATATGTCGTATTTTTCTGCCTGCAATTTTATCCAGTTCTTTGCTCGGTGAAATAACCAGAGTTTCAACCGGCCGTAGAGGTAGAGAGCTGCGCTCGCGCTCTTCTTCTGGAATAAGCGTCAGCAATTGGTTGATCCGTTCAATGTGTTCAATGTCGCCCTCAAGACTATCAATGAAGGCACTGTTGAACAAATGCCCCATTACTTGTGCAACCGAGGGGGAATGCTTGGCAGGCATCGTTCGCTTAGCCCAATGCACGGGATTGCGGTTTCCCGAAACACCGATCACAAAAACTCTATCGGCCCCCAAATGTAGCGCAGGACTAATAGGCGCCACCTGCCTCAAGGCACCGTCTCCGTAATAGTCTGATCCTACTTTAGTTGCCGGAAAAATCCCTGGAATCGCAGATGAGGCCATCAAGTGCTCTAAAGACAACTTCGCCTTAACGCCCGTGCGGCGATAGCGCCGCCACTCCTCTAGGCTATTCTCACCTTCGAAAAAGCTGACAGACTCCCCCGAGGTGTAATTCATCGCAGTGACACACAATGCCTTCAAATCACCGGCATCGATACCTTTTTGCACTTGCGAGAAATCAATAAATCCACTTAAGAACTCACGCAATGGGTCATTGTCCAATAGCGCGATAGACTTGTGCTTGCCAACACCTTCGTTAAATAACGACATGGCTAAACGCCCGCCGCCGTAGATGAGCTCTCGCCACGAAGTCTTGAATACCCGATCGGTTCGTAACTCACTCCATAGACGACTAAGATCCTCTAGCGCTTCATAAAAGTGACCGGTGTGAGTAGCCAACGCCAAGGCATTAATAGCCCCGGCTGAGGTTCCACAAATGATTTCGAAGGGATTGTGTGTCGATGTAGGCAAGAGTTCGTTTACTGCTTGTAATACACCCACCTGATAGGCTGCCCTTGCGCCTCCACCTGACAATATCAAGGCATTAGACGTCATAAATCGGCTCTCCAATCAAACTCCCAGTACTTCTTAAATCTCTCATCGACCACTTAATACTCATTTTGCAATCAAATACTCGTTTTAATGACGGATACTTTTTCCATTAGCTCCGCTAATCGCTTTACTTTCATCTTCGACATCACGCGGCTTCGATGAATTTCCACGGTCTTGATGCTGATGCCTAGCGCATCGGCAATTTCGCGGTTGGCCTGCCCTTGTATCACCAGTTTAGCGACATCGTTCTCACGGCGACTTAACTCTGACCATTGCGCCAAAATCTGATCATGTTGGTTTTGCTCTAACAACACTCTCTCGTTATCGGCCAACGTTTTGTCTATGAGGGTCAACATTGCCACATCTTCAAACGGTTTTTCGATAAAGTCGATGGCATTGTTTTTCATCGCCTGAACCGCCATTGGCACATCACCATGACCGGTAATCATGATCACGGGTATTGATAAGCCCCGCTGGATCATTTCCTGTTGCAATTGCAAACCACTCATTCCCGACATGCGAACATCAAGCAATACACAGCCAGGCTGACCGCCATAACCGAACAGAAACGCCTCTGCACTTTCATAAGCCACCACCTTGTGGCCGCCCCCTTCTACTAACCAGGCTAACGAATCCCTAAAATCACGGTCGTCATCAACAATAAACACAGTGTTTTCTATGGTCATTTTTCGTCCTTACGATGCTCTCGGGGTAACACAACAGTGAATGTGGTACTGGTTTTGTGATCACTGGATACACTAATCTGACCACCATGGGCCTCTATGATTGATCTCGATATAGACAGTCCCATACCAATCCCATCCGCCTTGGAGGTAACGTAGGGCTCGAACAGAGAGGCCTGCAACTCCTCACCAAGCCCGCCCGCCTTGTCCATAACTATGAGTTCGACGTGTTTGGCTCGCTCGGCAATAGACACGATAATTTGTCGTCGCTTGCTGCGAGGTGGAATGATATCTTCGCTCTTTTCGCGCCCATAGGGTCCATAGGCATCCATACTGTTGCGAATTAAATTGATTAACACCTGCTCAATTTGTATTCGATCTCCAATGATATTCACATCCTCGTCAGGCATATCGAAGTCGATCCTTACCGACTGACTCCACAAGTCGTGACTTAACAATAGATCGACTTCCTTTACCGTCTCCTGCAGCGCAAAGCGCCGCCTCTGAAAGGGTGTTTTTTGCACTAAACTTCGCAGACGTTTAATAATATCCGCAGCATGCTGGGCCTGCTTAACAATCATCGAAAGCACTTTTAATCCGGATGATCTACTGATCACCTCGCCCTTTTCCAAGCGCCGAATCGCGCCACGGGAATAGTTCAAGGTTGTCGCCAACGGCTGGTTAATTTCATGAGCCAGTCCGCTCGCCATTTCTCCCATCACCATCAACCGCGATGCGTGAATTAACTCCGACTGATGATCTCTGACATTTTTCTCTGCCAACTTTTGATCCGTTAGATCTCTAACAATCAGAGAGTAGAAATTGCCCTCCCGGCCAATATCTTCCCGTGAGTGGGCGAGAACTTCCTCCAACTGCAAATAGCGCTCATCCCAGTATTCGCCCTTGAGCCGGAGCGCGCCCTTCCAACGCCCCCTCTGACCTGCCTCGACAAACACTTGCGAACTTACCGTACGATAGTTTTCTTCGCCAAGTAAGGCGGATAAATGGGGCAGCTCTTCTAACCCGTCACGATCGAAAACTTCGCTCGCTGCGGCGTTCATGTAACTGATTCGGTGCTGTCGATTACAGTACAAAATGAGCGCATAGGACGCATCTACCACCGATGCCATGCGGCGTGTCAGCTCTTCGTTTTTTACCTGCTCAGAGATATCTCGAGTGATGGCGAGAATCTCCAGTAACTCGCCGCTATCGTTGCGAATGGAGCGATGGGTAGATTCCATCCAGAAGTATCCGCCCTCTTTATGCCGGCTGCGGTAACGGAAAGTCCTTGTGCCGTGATGATAAATTGCCGGAATCAGCTTGTTTTTCATCGCTTCGGCATCGTCAGGATGAAACAGATCATAAGCTGGAACGCCCATTAGCTCTTCAGCGGTATAGCCAGACATCTGCTCCAGAGCAGGGTTCAGCGAAGTATAAGCCCAATCCCCAGGACGATGAGTCGATATAATGTCTCCTGAATGCTCAACTAAGAAACGATAACGCTCACCTGAACTGGCGCCCGGCATCGGTGATTGCTGTTCTTCTGCCACTAATACTCCCCCATCTACCCAACCACCACAAAGACAGCTTGCTCGTGAAGCAACCTTCTTACATTCCGACTATAAACTAAGCATTGCTGCTTTGACCGCTACCAGATTGCTAGCGTTGTTAGGGAATAACTACCTAAATCCCCTATTGACGGCAGTATACCGTGTTTTGAAGAGCGCTTCAGAGTCCAAGAGTTGCAGCAAACAAGGGGTAACCCCGTATACTAGCCTTACTCAGCGAGAGCTCCACAGAAGCCGAGTACGATTAATCACAACCAGCTTCGCATCGCCCACTTTCACACAATAAAAGCGAGAAGAATGATGAAAACAATCGACCCGTCACCAGGAAAGATAAAAGAGTTGATGCTAACGGTGGACGAACACTCCCCGATAGTGATGGTGAATCTTTTGAAGTTTAAGGATCAAGCTCAGTATCCCGATGGGGCTGCCCACAGCCCTTGCACTGGTGAACAAGCTTATCAGCGCTATTCGGAAGTCGCTTTCGAAAAAATCAAGCAAGCTGGAGGAGCAGTGAGCTTTCTTGCTGCATCGCTAGGAACACTCATTGGCCCCGAAGATGAGAACTGGGACAGCGTTATCTTGGTGAAATATCCTTCATTTCGAGCTTTTGTTGCCATGATCATGGCCGATGAATATCAAGCGGCATCAATACATCGAACCGCGTCCATGGAAAACGCTCGACTCATCTTAACTGAAGAGCAATAAAGGCTCGCAAGGCAAAGACAGAACTGTACGGGCAATCAATGAAGACTTGCCCGGGCACTGCCACTTTCAGCCGCTAGGATTCTGCGATCTCCATGAGAAGGTCTCGCATCCATAGGTTTGCCTGGTCGTGATCGGCACTTTTGTGCCAGAAAAGATTCCAATCCAGCGGTGGCAAGCTGAACGGCAGCTCCAAAACCTGTAAATCGTACTTCTGCGCCATGCTCATCGGCATGGTTAAGGCCATGTCTGTACGCTCTACAACTAAAGGCGCCACCTGATAATGCTGTACCCGCGTGCGTATCTTGCGCTGACGCCCCAGCCGATTTAGCGCCGCATCTTCATAGCTAACCCCTTTGCGTCGCGAAGATACCACCACATGATCAAGCTCCAAATATTGATCCAAGGTGAGACTGCCGCCCACCACTGGATGCTCCTTCCTTACGGCACAGGCATAGCGCTGACGCAATAGTGGCTTGGTACACATCTGGCTGCCGGCGATCAAAGGCCCGTCGAGGGCAAAATCCAACGTACCTGCCGCAAGCTCGCGCTCTACATCGTTGCGATTAACCTGATAACACTCGACACCAATATTAGGTGCCACCTCGCGCAGGTGCTCTAGTAAGTTCGGCAAAATCATTGCTTCAGCCAAATCATTCATGCTCAACCGAAAGACTTTGTCGGTTTCCGAAGGCTGAAAGATTTCACCTTCGGTAACGCTAGTATTGAGCAACTGAAGGGCCTCCTGAACCCGCCCAACAATGTTTTCAGCTAAAGGTGTAGGAGTCATACCTTGCGAGGTTCTGACAAATAACGGGTCATTTAGGGTCGTTCTTAAACGCCCTAATGCGTTGCTTACTGCCGGCTGCGTTATACAGAGCACCTCGGCAGCCCGAGTTAGGTTGCGCTGCTGATAAATGGCATCGAACACGATGAATAGATTTAAATCGACCTGACTTAATCTCATAACTCTCTCTCTGGCTTAAATCTGGCGTTGTAGTCGTCGGTCTAACGCCGAGCTTTGTCTATACTAGAACAACGCCTTACATTAGTGAGATGAATATTTATCCATTCACATAATAAACTTTGCAAATACTACTCTCATGACTACTCTGTATCAATAGCAATTTTCGGGTAAACCCCTACTTAGGAGATGATATGGCAGAGCTGTACCTTGTTCGACACGGTCAAGCATCATTCGGTGCTGAGAACTATGACAAGCTGTCTGAGCTGGGATACCAGCAAGCCGTTTGGCTCGGCGAGTACTTTAAACATCGCGGGCAGCAGTTTGACTCCATTCTGACCGGCGACTTGGTTCGTCACCGTGAGACAGCCGAAGGTATTGCCGAAGGCCTAGGGCTGCAAACTCCCACCTTCAACCCCTTTACCGGATTGAATGAGTTTGACTTTCACTCTCTACTCGAGGCCTACGCCAATCAGTTTCCCGAACAAACTATCGGCGCCAATGCCCCCCGCTCTGCCTATTACAAAATGCTGAAGAAGACCATGCACCTCTGGTCTATCGGAGAACTTGAAGGGGACCTTCCCGAAACTTGGCTAGAATTCGAACATCGGGTTAGCGATGTAATGACCATGATTCAGCGCGAGTTTCATGGCCAAAAAGTGCTGGCAGTGAGCTCGGGTGGTGCCATTGCCATGGCCCTGCGTCAAGTTCTTAAGGCGCCCAGCGAAACCGTCATTGAGCTGAATCTACAAACAAAAAACACCGCAATAGCCCACTGCTTCTTTAACCCTAAGGCTGTGCGGGTAACCAGTTTTAACCACGTACCACACCTCGATACTAACGAGCGTAACGATAAAATCACTTACAGCTAAGTGTACTTTTAGCGACTTGAATAAAAGCAACCGGAGAGGACAAAATCATGGATTTTGAATATAGCGACAAAGTCAAAGAACTTCTTGAGCAAGTTCGCAGCTTCATGCAGGAACACATCTACCCTAACGAAGCTCTGTTCCACGAACAAATTTCTGAGAACCGCTGGGAAACCCCTGCAATCTTAGAAGAACTAAAAGCCAAGGCAAAAGCCCAAGGCCTGTGGAACTTCTTTTTGCCTTTGGCTTATGGCGAATACAGTGGCGGCCTGACCAATCTTGAGTACGCCCCACTGGCTGAAGAAATGGGCAAAGTGGCCTGGGCTTCAGAAGTGTTCAACTGCGCTGCACCAGACACCGGAAACATGGAAGTGTTAGCCAAGTACGGCAACGATGAGCAGAAGAAGCAATGGCTTGAGCCCTTGTTAGAAGGCAAAATTCGCTCCGCGTTTGCTATGACCGAGCCAGAAGTCGCCTCGAGTGACGCAACCAACATCGAAACCAACATCGTTCGCGATGGTGACGACTACGTTATCAACGGCCGTAAGTTCTACATCAGTGGCGCTTGCCGCAAATCTTGCGAAATCATGATCGTGATGGGCAAGACTGACCCAGAAAACCCGAACCGTTACATGCAGCAATCGCAGGTCTTGGTACCCGTCAACACTCCAGGCGTGAAAATCGTTCGCCCAATGACCGTATTCGGTTACGACGATGCACCTGAAGGCCACGCTGAAGTTGTCTTCGAAAACGTACGCGTCCCAGTGAGCAACATTATTTTGGGTGAAGGTCGTGGCTTCGAAGTGGCACAGGGCCGTTTAGGACCTGGTCGTATTCACCACTGCATGCGTTCCGTTGGTGCCGCTCAGCGCGCACTGGAAATGATGTGCAAGCGAGCCAACGAGCGAGTCGTTTTCGGTCAGCCAATGATCAAGAATCAATCCACTCGTGAAGATATCGCTAAGTCAGCCTGTCAAATTGAACAATCTCGTTTGATGACTCTGAAGGCCGCACAAAAAATGGATACTGCCGGTAACAAAGAAGCGAAAGATTTGATTGCCATGATTAAAATTGTTGCACCGAATATGGCTCTTGATGTTATCGATCGCGCCATCCAGATCTACGGCGCTGCAGGTGTAAGCCAAGATACCTTCCTGGCTCACATGTACGCAGGTCAGCGTACCTTGCGTTTGGCTGATGGTCCGGACCAAGTACATATGATGCAACTAGGTCGCAACTTGGCCGCACAATTTGCCGAGTAATTTGTAGCACTGCTATAGATGTACCACCAACGCCAGCGCCGGTTTACCGACGCTGGCGCTCTGGTGTTAGTCACACTGAAAACCAATCAACATAACAACATCAACACTACGAGATAAAACATGTCACAAGTCGATACTCTTGATGAAGTTAAATTGGCCAGCTATCTCGAAGCCAACGTCGAAGGCTTCAAAGGCCCATTAACCGCCACTAAATTCGCCGGCGGACAGTCAAACCCAACCTTTAAAATCGACGCAGCTTCTGGCGAATACGTTTTACGTCGTCAGCCTCCTGGAAAGCTCCTAAAAAGTGCCCACGCGGTTGATAGAGAATACCGAGTATTGGATGCCTTAAAAGATACCGACGTCCCAGTAGCGAAGGTCTACCACCTGTGTGAAGATCGTGATGTCGTTGGCTCCATGTTCTACCTAATGGAGTACTGTGACGGCAACATCTATTGGAGTGCCGCACTCAAAGAGATTGACAGTAACGAACAGCGTACAAAAATGTACGACGAAATGAATCGAGTATTGGCCGCTTTGCACAGCGTTGATATCGATGCGGTTGGCTTGTCAGATTATGGCAAGCCCGGCAACTACTTTGAACGTCAGCTTAATCGCTGGACCTCACAGTACAAGGCTTCCGAGCTTGAGCCGATTCCGGAAATGGATGAACTCATCACTTGGTTAGAAAAACACTTGCCAGAAGATGATGGTCAAGTATCTCTAGCCCACGGCGACTACCGCCTAGATAACGTTATGTTTGATAAGGACAACAACAAGATCATCGCCGTTCTTGATTGGGAACTATCAACACTGGGCCACCCCTACGCCGATCTAGCCTACCAGTGCATGCAGCAACGCCTGCCTGCTAGCGACGCCAAAAACACCATGTCCGGCTTGATGGGTGTAAACCCCACCGATCTAGGCATCCCCACAGAAGAAGAATACGTAGCGGCTTACTGCAAACGTGTCGGCATCGATAAGATCGACAACTGGTCGTTCTATCTGTGTTTCAGTTTCTTCCGTCTCGGCGCGATCGCACAAGGCGTAGCGAAACGAGCAGCTGATGGAAATGCATCAAACAAAGCGGCGGGAAAAGTGGGTGCCATGGTCCAACCTCTCGCACAAATGGCGTTACACATCATTAACACTGAACAAGCCTAATCAGAAATTAGCAGGAGACATCAGTTATGAAAGCAATCGTCTGCGAAAAATTCGCACCCGTAGAAGAGCTGCAATACAAGGACGTTGAAAACCCCAAAGCCGGCGCTGGCGAAGTCGTAATTGATGTTTCCGCCATTGGGGTTAATTATCCCGACGGCCTTTTGGTACAAGGTTTGTATCAAATGAAACCGCCCTTTCCTTTCATTCCTGGAAATGAAGTTGCAGGAGTTGTTAGCGAGCTAGGTGATGGTGTTAAACACTTGAAACTAGGCCAACGAGTGATCGGGCTGGGTATGCTCAATGGCTACGCTGAAAAGATCTGTTTGAATGCTCAGATGGCGATGCCTATCCCCGATGGCATTCCTGATGATGAAGCTGCAGGACTCATTACCGCTCACGCAACGGCTCACCATGCACTTAAACAACGTGCACAATTGAAGGCTGGCGAAACGCTGGTGGTAACCGGTGCAGCTGGCGGCACCGGCTTGGCCGCAGTGCAAATTGGTAAAGCCATGGGCGCCAACGTGGTGGCCGTTTGCTCAAGCCAAGAAAAACTCGACATTGCCAAAGACAATGGCGCAGATGTACTGATCAATTACAGTGAACAAGATCTGAAAACAGAACTCAAAAAGCTCAACGATGGCAAAGGCGTAGATGTGGTCTATGACGTTGTCGGCGGCGATGCTTTCGACGCTTGTTCCCGCGCAATGGCGTGGAATGGTCGCCTACTGGTTATTGGCTTTGCCTCGGGAACCATCCCCCAATTCCCCGTCAATCTAAGCCTAGTGAAGGGCTACTCCGTAGTCGGCGTATTCTGGGGTAGCTTTACCATGCATGAGCCAAAAGCGTTCATGGAAAACATGTTGGAACTTATGGATTGGTACGTGGGCGGCAAGGTCAAAGTAGTTGTCGATGAAACCTTCGCCTTAACCGATACCGCTAAGGCGCTTAACAAAGTACTGAACCGTGAAGTTAAAGGAAAAGTCATTTTGACTCCCTGAGACACCTTACACTTCACCACATAAACAGAATTATTGAGAATATTATGGCTACAAATCTTTTTGACCTCACAGGAAAAACTGCCCTTGTCACCGGTGCGAGCCGAGGCATTGGCGAAGAGATCGCTAAACTACTGGCAGAACAAGGCGCTCACGTTATTGTCTCTAGCCGCAAGATAGACGACTGTGGAGCAGTCGCAGAGGCAATCAATAACGATGGCGGCAGCGCAGAAGCCTTGGCCTGCAATATCGGCAACATGGATGACATCACCGCGACTTTCGATCACATTCGTGAGAAACACAACGGTAAGCTAGACATCCTCGTCAACAACGCTGCAACTAACCCCTACTTCGGCCACATCTTGGATACCGATTTAGGCGCGTTCAATAAAACCATCGACGTCAATATTCGCGGTTACTTCTTCATGTCAGTAGAAGCTGGAAAACTAATGCGCGAAAATGGTGGCGGCGCAATCTTAAATACAGCATCAGTTAATGGCCTACAACCTGGGCTAGGCCAAGGTATCTATTCAGTCACCAAAGCCGCTGTTATCAATATGACAAAAGCCTTCGCTAAAGAATGCGCGCAATTTGGCATTCGCTGTAATGCGTTGCTACCTGGCTTAACCAAAACAAAATTTGCCGGTGCTCTATTCACCAGCGATGAAATTTACGATGCAGCCGTGCAGATGATTCCTATGGGCCGTCACGCTGAACCCAAAGAGATGGCGGGTACCGTTTTGTACCTCGTATCCGAGGCTAGCAGCTACACCAATGGTGAGTGCATCGTCGTTGACGGCGGCATGACGATCTAAAACAGAAACACCACGGAGCGCGATTGGCGATGTCAAATTACCAGAATCAAGTTGTACTGATAACCGGTGCCGGCGGTGGACTCGGCGCAGAAGCTGCGCGACAGTTCGGTGAGCAAGGCGCCAAACTGGCGATCAGTGATATCAATGAGGACAAACTTGAACAAACCTCAGCCGAATTAAAAACACAGGGCTTTAACGTGTTTTCGAGACTATGCGACGTCACCCACGAGGATGACGTAAAAGCGTTCGTCGACGGCTGTGTAGAACATTTTGGTCGACTCGATGCCGCCATCAACAATGCCGGCATTGACCCCGCGCACAACTTGCTCGCTGACACCCCTCTTGACGACTACCAGCGGACGATGGACATCAATGTTAAAGGTGTCTTTCTCTGCATGAAGTATCAGATCCCGCATATGGTCAAACAAGGCGGTGGCGCCATCTGCAATATCGCATCCGTTGCGGGCATCGGCGGCGCCCCCTTTATGTCGGTCTATGCGGCGAGTAAACATGCGGTCGTCGGATTAACAAAAACCGCCTCTTACGAATACGGTCGTCAACGCGTGCGTGTTAATTGTGTCTGCCCATTTATCACTATGACTGACATGTTTGAACAAACGCTTGCCGTGATGCCCGATCGCGATGAAGCGATAAAGAAACTCACGCAAGGTGCGGGCCTTAAACGACCGGCACAGCCCGAAGAGATCGTTCAGGCGATGCTATTTGCTTGCGATCAAAAGAACTCTTACATGACCGGCCACGAACTCGTCGTCGATGGCGGCATGAGCGCAATTTAAAGGATATATGATGGACCCTCTATTAGATTACACCGACAAAGTTGTATTGATTACTGGCGCCGCCAGTGGTTTCGGCAAGCAACTGGCTGAGGACTTTTCAAAACGCGGCGCCAAGTTGGTGCTGGGTGACTTGAATGAAGAAGGCGTACAAGCCGTTGCAGCAAGCTTGGACGGCCCTGTCGCGGCCATGGGTTGCGATGTCAGCCAAGAAGATCAGTGCGCCGCTATGGTTGAAGCAGCCATCGAGCTCTATGGACGCTTGGACATTGCCGTTAACAATGCCGGCATTGCACAGGCCTTTACCCCTCTTCACCAAACTACTGATGAGCTGTTTGATCTGCAAATGGACGTCAATGTTAAAGGTGTGCTCTACGGCATGAAGCATCAGATTGAAGCCATGAAAAGCCAGGGCGAAGGTGTCATCCTCAATGTGAGTTCTATGGCGGGCCTGAATGGAGCGCCCAAAATCGGTGCTTACTCTGCGGCTAAACATGCCGTCATTGGTTTATCCAAGACGGCTGCGGTGGAATACGGCAAAGCAGGAATTCGCGTAAATTGCGTTTGTCCTTTCTTCACCTTAACGCCAATGGTGACAGACTCAGAAATGACCGCAGGCAACCCCGAACAGATGGAAGCTTTTTTGAGTCAAGGCGCGCCAATGAAACGCCTGGGACAGCCACATGAAATCACCAATGTCATGCTGATGCTTTGCTCTCCGGGCAACACCTACATGACGGGTCAATGTGTTGCCATTGATGGTGGCGTTTCCGCACTCTAACTCGCTTTTTTATCCGACCAACGAGCCCTACGATGACGTCTGATTTTCACCACAGCTTTATCACCGTCAACCAGCTGCGATATCACCTAGTGACCTGCGGCGAGGGCCCGCTGGTGTTATTCACCCACGGCTTTCCTGAGTCCTGGTACTCCTGGCGCAATCAATTGCCGGCACTCGCAGAGGCGGGCTATAGAGCCGTCGCGGTTGATATGCCAGGTTACGGAAAAACCGACAAGCCCGAAGATCCCAGCCGCTACAATCAAATTGCCATCAGCGATGATATGGCGGCCATAGCTGATTCTTTGGGTTATGACACATTCGTCAGCGTCGGACATGACTGGGGGGCACCCACCGCCTGGAATACCGCGCTGCGCTTCCCTGATCGTGTGCGAGCCGTTGTCGGCATGAGCATTCCCTATGGTGGTCGATCGCTAACCCCGCCCACACAAGGGTTTAAGCGGTTGTTCAGTGATTGCTTCTTCTACATGCTCTATTTTCAAACACCCGGCGTCGCTGAAGCCGAATTGGAATCTGATATTCCGCGTTTTCTGCGAAGCTTCTGGTGGTCAAGCAGCGTAGAAGGTAAAGGCGGCTTTGACACCACCAGCGTCGGTGCTGACAAAGCACTGTTTGACGCTATGCCAGACCCTGGACAGTTACCAGCGTTTATCTCCGAAGAGGAAGCCGACTACTATAGATCTGAATTCACTCAGAATGGATTGAGAGGCCCTCTGAACTATTACCGCAATCTCGATCGTAACTGGGAGCTGTCGGAGAGCTACAAGGACGCAACTGTTACCCAGCCTTCACTGTTTCTCTATGGCGACTGCGACCCTATTCCTCATGTGGGTGGCGAATTCAAACGCATGAAGGAGAGCCTCCCAAAACTGACGACTAAGCTCATCGAAAACTGCGGGCACTGGACGCAACAGGAACAGCCGGAGACCGTTAACCGTCATTTGATCGAATTTTTACAGCAACTCCCCAAATAAAAATATCACCAGCGACTGCATCCACCGAGTTGCAACATACAATAAATGAGAGAGAGGAAAAGCACGTGAGCAATTATCAAAATACCAGCGTTGTACTTGCCAAACGCCCCAATGGAGAAATCCAAGATGGCGACTTGGCGTTAAAAACCAATGACGTTCGAGCCATCAATGACGGCGAAATACTCATCAAAACACTTTGGCTATCCCTAGATCCCTACATGCGACCACGCATGAACGACGCTCAAGGATACATGGATCCAGTCGCCATCGACGGTGTCATGGTGGGTGAAAGTGTCGGTCGCGTGGTTGAGTCCAAATCTAACAAGTACTCCGTCGGTGATGTCGTCACCTGTTACTCCGGCTGGCAAGAATACTATATCGCTCCAGAAGACGAGCCGATGATTTACAAGGTTAACCCCGATGGTGTTCCTTTGCAGGCCTATTTAGGTGTCGCCGGCATGCCCGGTCGCACAGGTTACTGCGGCTTGACTCACGTTGGTCAACCGAAGGCAGGCGAAACCGTTGTTGTTGCTGCCGCATCCGGCCCTGTAGGCACAGTAGTTGGGCAAACAGCCAAACAATTGGGTTGTCGTGCGGTAGGTATTGCTGGTGGGCCCGAGAAATGTCGTTATGTCGTTGAAGAACTCGGCTTCGATGACTGTATCGACTACAAAGAAGGTGACTTACTGAGCAAACTGAAAGCCGCCTGCCCAGACGGTATTGACGTGTACTTTGAGAACGTTGGCGGTGATGTCACTAAAGCCGTAGCACAACTGTTAAACAAAGGTTCAAGAGCGCCTATTTGTGGTTACGTCTCAGCCTATAATGCCACTGACATGGCTGGCGTAGAAACTCCATTCCATATCTTCGGCGCTTTGGAGCACCCTCCTGAGCATCGTTTCTTTTTGGTCACTGAGTGGCAAGAGCAACATCAAGAAACAACCAAGCTATTGGCGGATCGCGTCAAGAGCGGTGAACTCAAGTACAGTGAAACCGTCGCGGAAGGCCTCGAAAATGCCGTTGAAGCCTTTAAGGGCATGTTAAAAGGTAAGAACTTCGGCAAACAATTGGTTCATATCGCAGACTGATTTCAACCAGTTTAATCTTAGCGCGGCTACAGCTAATACGGCTGCGCTAAGATCTTAATTTTCGACCGTCTAGCCGATCCAACAACCAAGCTACAACTTGTAGGAAACGCTAAATTACGCCCCAGCCACGATCAAAAAGCCAGTAACTCGCCAGTATTCCGATGCCATAGATAGCGATAAACTGCAGGCGTTCTCGCCATGACTGAGATAACGTCATAGATAACAGTTTAACCGCCAAAACTCCTAGCAGAATAAACGCCACCTGTCCCAGCTCTACACCGACATTAAAAAAGAACAATCCCGTAACAATCTCGGTCTGTGGTAGACCAATATCTTGCAGGACTGATGCAAAGCCAAAGCCGTGCAACAAACCGAACGACGTGCTCACCAACACCGGCTTTCGGTAGGTAAGCGTTTGCGGATTGTCTCTCACAATCTCTACCGCAAGAAACACAATACTGAACGCTATTAGGGTCTCGACAGGCGCTATGGGCACCCTCACCCACTCCATAGCCGCCAACACCAAAGTGATCGAATGAGCGATGGTAAACCCAGTCGCCGTGATGATCATGCGTTTTAAGCTTCCGGCAATAAACATCAAACAAGCGATAAACAACAGGTGATCTAGACCAATCAGAATGTGCTCTACACCAAGCCAAGTATAGTGTTGTGCAACACCAAGCGTTGACTCTTCCGTAGGAATTTCCCAGCTCGACTCCGTTGCCGCAAGCAATGCGGAATACTCTTCACCCGAGAGAAGTTTGAGCCGAGCAAAAGAGGACACAGAGGGATTGTATTGCGGGTAGTCGATCTCAATCGTTTGTCCCGTCAGTGCCCCCTCACAACGATAAATTTGTGGCCCTTGGAGCAAGCAGCTTGCGGGCATCTTGATCGTAGGTCTATTCTGCACATCGACGGTGGGAGGAATTTTTACTTGAAGCTTATAGGTTTGCTCAGCCTGCTCAATGATATCAACATACAGTGGTCTATTTTCATGACTCATTGCTTGCAATGACAAAGCGGCCAAACAAAAAACGAGTAACAAACGTCGCACGGTAAACATCAGCGTTCGACCACTTTGTATTGCTTAACGATGTCACCCACAGCTTGCCTTTGATGCTCAAGGATTTTGGCCTGTCGATAATCCTGGGCAACCATCGCTCTAACATCTTCCAGCTCGGGCGAACGCCCTTCTAAGCGCTGACTGACATTCACTAGATGCAAACCATACTGCGACCGAAAAGGCCCGACCCAGTTAAGAACGCTCTCGCCATCGCTCGCTAAGCCGAAGAGCTCGTCCGAGAAGGATTCTCCAAAATGGCTGGCAACAAATTCTGGAGTTTTCTCAACATAGTTCACGTGAAAGGGAAAGCGATCCCCATACCCTACTGACTGCGAAAAACTCACTCGATCATCATGCAGCTGCTTTAACTGTTTTTGCGCGACATCGACAAAGCTGTCCTGAGTCCCGCCAGCTTTGATATGTTTGTCGTAACTGAGGTAAACATGGGTGAAGGTGATAGAGGGCTCTATATAATATTCTGCTTTGTGCTCCTCAAAGAAAGCTGCCAATGCCTCTTCATCAATCACTAATTCTTGCTCTACAAAGCCCTGAGTAATGAACTCTAACTTCTGCACCATGCGTCGGCGAATAATATAGTCGTCGCCTTCGAGCCCCATAGCAATTGCCTCTCGATAGAGAGCCTCTTCCTCAACATACTGCCTAATAAGCTTCTGACGATCATCATCCGATAAGCTATCCAAATGCTTGGCAGCCATTTCCGGCTGAAACACTTTTGTTCTATATTGAGTAAATGTTAGCAGCGCATCTCGATCGACAACGATTGTACGTTGATTCTCTTTCTCTGGCGCAATCCAAGACAGCGCCAAAAAAAGTACAGCTCCGGCGACAAGAAAGTGAGTTAAAGGATCTTGTTTCCAAGAGCGTACCGTGATCTGTGGTTCTGGGTTCATAGCGTCTCTAATTATTACTGTTTGTTGTTATAACAGAATCTATTGTGGTGTATACCAGATGGGAGAGGAATATGCTCGCTCCTGTATGGTGACGGGGTAACGAGATTGGTCTTCTGGATCCATCTCAAGAGCCAACATATCCAAAGTGGAGTGTCTGGCCGTTGGTACTTGTAACACTCTTACATAGTAAAAACAGCGCTGCTGAGAGTCAAAACTAGGATCCTGCCAAACGACAGAGAACTGATCGTCGCCCGAATCTTCGGTGAGTTTACCCGTATTTCTATCAACAAAATCACCAATAGGCGCCAGTTTACCGCCCACTAGTTGACGCTCGCCTGCCCAGGCAACGTTAAACACCTGCTCTTTCGTGGTGCCGTCTTCTAGCAGCCAACCTTTGACCACTTGAACACGATCTAGGCCGGCGCCCTGAGGGTCCTTTTGAGCCTGAATAAGCAGCGACGGCGCACTCATCATCTGTGCATCCCCGACAAGATCACTCCCCATCGGAACGCCCTTGTTATAGCCAGCGCTGGCGATATCAGACAGGCCTGCATCAGATTGACTAAACTGGAAACCACCGAAGACTCTTAGAGACATCCGAGGCCCGGTTGTGGCGTAGACCTCGCGTCGCTTGAACGCATCCAATATAGACTCTCGAGTATTGCTTTGCGCCCAAACGGCCGCCAGTCCGGAGGCAGACATATCCCAGCCGGTGATGGCGCTACCCGCTACCGGCTCTAAGTTACGTTTTGGGAGAACACCGGTTGAGAATTTGCCGGTGAAATTGTCCTCCTCCACACTCGCAAGGCCTGTGTGGGTATCGGTAGAACCGATTACACCAAACTTGAATGGATTCACACCCAACTCTGCTTCGTGCTTCAAGCCATTTTTTAGTGCCGAACGAACGTAATCTGCTTCCGTGGGTTTGGGGTTATCACCATTCATTACAGGCTTGATCAGGTGCTCGTAGGTTTCAAAATTCGCAAATTCGTCCGCGGGAGAGAGAACCTCTATAGTTTCAGAATCTCCTTTGATTTGGGTGATTTCCACCACCGGCTCCCAACGCGCTCGCTGAGAAGCATATGTTGCGGTTAAAGCTTCGCCATTAGAATCAAGCGAGGCGAACATACGGCCATCACTGATGTTGGAATTGTGCGGAATGGCAACAAATCGCGCATCATACTTGTCAGAGGTTTGCTCCAGCCAATTCCACAAGGCTTCCGGTTTGTTTGAATCGTTTGAACTAAAGGGTATGAACTGGGTAGCAACATCAGCTGATTCATCAGTAAAAACCACCCGGTGAAGATTCCCTCCGTTGGGCAGCGACGACCACTCCCACCCAATCAGAGCCGTGAATCGATTGGGCTCGTTATGCCTATCGGCAGCGGCGGCGAGACGATTCCAGATCGATTGCCTCGCGTCTGGCTTCTCAAATTCGGCCTCAGTTTCATTGCGATTGAGAAAACCAAGAAACTTAAGCAGGGCTTTGTCACCTTCGCCCGACTCAATGAGATCGTAGATCTGTTTCCCGAAACCGGTCTTGATTAACCTCTGTTCGCCCTCCGTAATCCTCAAAGGAATACCCATCATTTCCGCATGGTCCGCGATCACCAAAAAATCCAAAGGCCTTCTAAGCTGAGCGCGCTCACCACTGACAGAATTGAGCACTGGAGCCCCTTTGGCAAATCGATAGGCTTGATCAGGCGACATACTGCGGTTACCCAAAAGAAAGGCATCAGGAGATATATTGCTGTGCAGGTGAGTATCTCCCCAGTATAGGTGGGTTTCCGAGGAGGCAGCAGTGGCACATAGACTGCTAGCTACACACATTAGATAGGGAACAAATTTCATCTGCGGTCTCTCTTATTGTTAGAATGGATTGTATTGAACTGCATCGAGCGCGACTGCAGAATACGAGCCACCGATTACCGGCAAGCCTCTCTCAGTGGTCAATATAGCAACGAGACTTCTATTCCAATATGACCAAAAAAAGCAGATATTGATTAATATGCCCCCTATTGTCCTGCAGATCCCCTTGTTAGCGTCATGATCGATTATCTGTTGTACGCGCCTGCATTAGAGAGTATCGCCAAATCCACCGATCTTTGGGATCGACTGTCAGGCACCCCTCACGAAGCTCTAAAGCTAGAATCACTGGGCTCTACGCCCATAAAAAACAGTACATTTCAAATTCTGATTGATCATCTACTGGAAATTACCAGTGACGACTTCTTTCTGACATTTAGACAACATAATGACTCGGCCCCGCGTCATTTTTCCATTTGGCTCAGCGACAACTGCGAGACAGTAGAAGAATCTCTGATGAGCCTTTGTCATTACACGCCCTTAACCAACATTGCAGACAGAATGCAGTATCACACCTCTGAGCATCAGGCGACCTTCAGCTATCGAAACCTCTCTGTTGATTTGCGCCATCGGTGGATCTACGAGTACATGTTTAGCTTCTTGCTATCGCGCATTAGACGCCTAACGAGAACTGACACAACATTTAGGCAGGTGGAGTTTATGTACAGCGCGCCCCACTACGCCACTCGATACGAAGAGGTGTTTGGCTGCCCCGTCTACTTTGGACGAGAGTTCAACACGATAACTCTGGACCAAGAAAGCACGCGACTAGTACTACCAAGCCGCGACAGCCATCTCTGTCACATGCTAAGAGGACAGGCTGATCAACAACTGACAACGCTAGATGCCGGACATCTGGTCTATCGCGTAAAAGCGCTGATTAGCGACAGCATGATGGGGATCGACTGTAACGCCGAGGAGACCGCCAAGAAGCTCCATATGGACAAGGCCACGCTAAATCGAAAGCTTAAAAAATACGACTTAAGTTTTCAAAAAATACTGGACGCTACTCGACACGAGTTTGCTAACCATCTATTGCGCTTGGGTGATGATGCAGATTCCATTGCGCTGAAGCTTGGTTTTTCAGAGGTGAGCAGCTATAAACGGGCTCTAAAGAGGTGGGAGAAATAGAGTACAATAGACGGCAAAGCCTAAACGCCAAGCAAAAAAAAGCGCGGCCCTAAGCCACGCTTTTTAAATACTTGCCAACAGCTGTTAGCCCGCATAAATAAGTTAAGCAGCTTTGCCAGCTTGCTTCGCTTTTTCTTCTTCTTTCAGCTCTCGACGCAAAATTTTACCGACGTTGGACTTCGGCAGCTCTTCACGAAATTCGATTAAGCGAGGAACCTTATAGGCTGTTAACTGCTTGCGACAGAAAGCAACGAGATCCTCCTTAGTAACCGATGAGTCACTGGAAACGACAAATAATTTTACCGCCTCCCCTGTTTTTACGTCTTCGACACCAATAGCCGCGGCCTCTAGAATAGCTGGGTGCTTACAGATCTCATCTTCAATTTCGTTCGGATAGACGTTAAAGCCGGAAACAATAATCATGTCCTTCTTGCGGTCGACAATTTTTATGTAGTTGTCTTCGCAAAGCACCGCCATGTCTCCAGTATTCAGCCAGCCATCTTCACTTAGGACTTCTGCGGTTGCTTCAGGGCGCTGCCAATAGCCTTTCATGACCTGAGGCCCACGAACCAGAAGCTCACCGGATTCGCCCTTGGCAACTTCATTGCCCTCATCGTCAACGATTTTGATTTCAGTATCAGTAACCGCAGTACCCACGGTACCCACACGAATATCATTGGGTGGATTAGTGGAGATAACGGGAGAGGTTTCTGTCATGCCATAGCCTTCTGAGGCCTGACATCCAGTGGTTCGCTGCCACAATTCACCAACATCAGTCGTCAGCGCCATACCACCTGAGGCTGTGATTTTCATCTTGCTAAAATCTAGAGACTTAAACCCGTCATGATGACATAAACCGTTGAACAGTGTATTCAAACCAACGAAACCGGTAATTTGATGGGGTTTAAGCGCAGCAACCAAAGAATCCAAATCACGAGGATTCGGAATTAAAATACTGTGATTACCTGTCGCCATCAGCATCATGCAGTGAGTCGTAAATGCATAGATATGATAAAGAGGAAGAGGCGCAACAAAAGTCTCTGCGCCCTCATCCGTCTCAGCGCCGATTCGCTCATCCATTTGCTTCATATTTGAAACAAGGTTGTGATGAGTCAACATCGCACCTTTAGCAACACCTGTGGTGCCACCAGTGTATTGCAGCACGGCAACATCTTCGGGCTGTGGCTTTGCAGCCGTGACAGAGCCCGACACCCCAAGCTTTAGAGCCTTGCGGAAGTCCACTTGGTTGGGGAACGAAAAGTCAGGCACCATCTTCTTTATATGCTTGGCAACAAAGTTGATGATTGGACGTTTAGGAAAGCCGTGCAAATCGGCCGCTTCAGTAACGATAACCTGTTCAACATCGGTGTTCTGAATAATTCGTGAGGCTGTATCTGCAAGGTTAGCCATGACCACCAGAGCCTTCGCGCCTGAATCCGTCAATTGGTGCTGCACTTCACGCTCTGTATAGAGCGGGTTGGTATTCACCAGAACCATACCCGCTCGTAAAATACCGAACATACACACTGGGTATTGCAGAACATTTGCCAACTGAACAGCGACTCTATCGCCAGGTTTTAAGTTAGTGTGGTTCTGTAGATAGCTGGCAAACTGTTCACTGTAGCGATCTATGTCGCCATATGTCAGAGTTTGTCCTAGACAAGTAAACGCGGGTTTTTCACGATACTGTTGAAATGCTGCCAGAAATACTTCGGGCACTGTGTGCAAGTTATTGGTATCCATTCTTCCTCCCAGGCAAGAATCTATTCTCTCTCATTGTCGTTACCAAGGTTCAATATTGTTTTTTAGTTCCTGTAGTTTTTAACCACAGGGAGAACCTGGTCTTGTAGTATCCGCACTTACCATAAGCGCGAACGAGTATTCTATTAGCTCCCTATAGGAAATAGTTCAGACACGCTTGTTGCGTGGGAGAGGTTTCCGTGAGCTTTTATTCGACCAAACATAAACGCCTGCATGCCATTGACCTTACCATTCAGTACATCGAGTAAAGTCTGGAAATCCATAATAAGCGTTGCAGTGGGTGCGTCACTGACTCCATCGTGCAGGAAGCACTTAGAGTCAGAAACCACAAGATAACAATCCCCAGCATCGGGGATTGAAAACTGTATACACGCCTCGAGACCAACGGCCGCTTCTCGATTGAAGCGATCGCGGGCCTGGAGGAAAACTTCGCGTAAGTTAGGCATCAGTGATACCGCACTAGTTCAATGAATTAAAACGCGAAGGATTCAACATCCATATCCATCAGGCTGTCTGCGCCTGAAAGCATGGTAGTTGCGAGAGATTCAGTACGAGGCAAGATACGTGCGAAGTAGAAGTTCGCAGTCTGAATTTTGGCAGTGTAGAAAGCTGCATCGCCGCGACCTTCATCCAGAGCTGCTTGGGCTCTAACAGCAGCCAACGCCCAGAAGTACGCAAGAACCACATAACCAGAGAACATGCAGTAGTCTACAGATGCAGAACCGACTTCATCTGGGTTCTCCATAGCGGCCATACCCACTTTCATGGTCAGGTCACCCAATTGCTTGTTGGCTTCAACCAACTTAGCAACCAGAGGATTGCCTTCATTCGCTTGGCAGAACTTGTGAATCTCTTTGGTGAAAGGCTTCATGATTTCGCCTTGGGTCATCAGAACTTTACGCCCCAACAAGTCCAACGCCTGGATACCAGTAGTACCTTCATACAACATAGAAATACGACAATCACGAACGTTCTGCTCTGCGCCCCACTCGGAAATAAAGCCGTGGCCACCAAAGCACTGAACACCGTGGTTTGCTGCCTCATAACCAACTTCGGTCAAGAAAGCTTTGGCAATTGGTGTCAAGTAAGACAGCTTGTCATCAGCAATCTTGGCTTCTTCTTCGTTGCCGCCTTCAATTTGGTCAACCAACTTACCGCAGTAGCCCATCAGCATACGGCCGCCTTCAGCGAACGCTTTCTGGGTCAACAACATACGACGTACATCTGGGTGAACGATGATTGGGTCAGCTGGACCTTCTGGGTTTTTAACGCCGCTCAAAGAACGCATCTGCAGACGATCGCGAGCGTAGTCCAGAGATTTTTGGAAACCCAATTCAGCGTGAGAAACACCCTGCATTGCGGTGCCCAAACGGGCGGTGTTCATAAAGGTGAACATGCAGTTCAAACCACGGTTAGGAGGTCCAATCAAGAAGCCCTTGGCGCTATCAAAGTTCATTACGCAAGTTGCACTCGCCTTGATACCCATTTTGTGTTCGATAGAACCACAGGTGACACCGTTACGCTCGCCAACACCACCGTCTTCGGTAACGTTGAACTTAGGTACGATGAACAGAGAAATACCTTTGGTACCTGCGGGTGCATCTGGAAGACGCGCCAATACGATATGAACGATGTTATCGGCCATGTCGTGCTCACCGGCAGAGATAAAGATTTTGGTGCCGGAAATTGCGTAAGAACCGTCAGCGTTAAGCTCAGCCTTGGTACGCAGCATTCCTAAGTCAGTACCACAGTGAGGCTCGGTCAAGCACATGGTGCCTGTCCACTCGCCGCTCACCATTTTAGTCAGGTAAACGTCTTTTTGCTCTTCCGTGCCGTGCTCTGAAACGGTATTCATTGCGCCGTGTGACAGACCTGGGTACATACCCCAAGACCAGTTCGCAGAACCGATCATTTCATTGAGGAAGATTCCCAACGAAGGAGGAAGGCCTTGTCCGCCGTGCTCGACGGCGTGGCTCAATGATGGCCAACCGGCTTCTACGAACTGTGAGTAAGCTTCTTTAAAGCCTTTAGGAGTGGTAACAACACCATCGTCCCACTTACAGCCTTCCGCATCACCTGATTGGTTCAGAGGAGCCAAAACGTTTTCACAGAACTTGGCGCTCTCATCAATGATCGCAGTCGCAATATCAACACCAGTATCTTCATACTTTGAAATACCTTGCCAATGCTGCTCGTAGTCCAACAATTCAAACAAGGTGAATTGCATATCGCGTAAAGGAGCTTTGTAATCAGCCATCCTGATAACCTCAATCTCTGTTTTTAGGGGTTTTGGCCTGTAAATCAGGCACTTATTGAACGGTCGTTAGAATCCCGAATTAGTCAATTTGCCTCAATGGCAAATGCGACTACATTCACTAACAAATATGACTATAGCTCACTTGCGGGACACTTTTGCCGGTAGACCGCTCAGTCACAGAGCGATTACGCATAAACAACAGCCTATGACCAATAAGTCAGCAATGGAGGTGTTAAGGCCGAAAAAGAGAGTTTGAGCGCTGATCGAATTCAGGGCTAACAAGGGACTTAAATTGTAAGAATCGTAAACTAGTTCGCTTGTTCGAACGCCATCTGCTTGCGGTATTCACCCGGTGTCATGCCGGTCCATTTTTTGAAAGCGCGAAAAAAGGCACTGGTTTCATCAAAACCTAATTTCTCTGAAATCACACTGTTGGTTAGATCTTGGCAACCCAGGTAATGAATGGCCGCCTCTAGACGACACTCGTCTTTGATTTTCTGGAAAGACGTATCTTCTTGTTGAAGATGGCGCCTCAAAGTCGTGACAGACAGGTTTAACTTCGACGCAACGACTTCTGCCCCCGGCATAGACTCGCTCACATCCTTTGACAGGATGGTACGAACCTTTGACTTCAAGGTACTTTTGGCACTATCGCTGATCACCAAATGGTAGGGCGCCATGCGAATAAACTCATCGAGCGTCTGAGGATTCTGAATAATCCGTGCCTCTAGGTACTCGCGGTTAAACTCAAAGCCATTGTAGGGCTGATTGAACCTCACCTGAGCCGGATAGGATTCTGCCAAGGCGCGAAAGGAATCAGGACAATCGAAACTGAAGCTAATGGACTCAAGCGGTATTTCTTGGCCTATTAGCCAGCAGTGGAATCTATGCCAAACCGCCAAAGAAGTGCGAATTCGGTCGGCGTTGTCTACCGACATTAATCGTTCAAACTCTTCGGAGGAGATTGATTCGATCCCTGCCATACGTATGGAGACCCGGTCCCCTTCTCCACACACCAAGGTAGAGCGCACCTGAAATCCGCGGCAGATTTCACTGAATTCACCGGCGCGAATCACCGCTTGGCGAAGGTTCTCACAATGAATCAGCGTGAGGCACATCAGACGAAAAGAGCCCCAGCGAACTTTGCCCCCCGCCATCATGCCAAAGCACTCATCTTGCATAAGCCACATGATGCGCTGATAGAGCTGACCGTACTTGACCGCACTAAAAAAACGACCACTGTCGATATCTGACAGATCTATCCCCAACTCCAACAGGATCGCGTCCGTGTCACAACCCTGCTCCTTTGCAGCAGCAAGTAGTGATTGTGCGTATTCAACCGGTACGTGGCTGTCAAAAATGGCCATCTATCATCTTCCAGATCAACTAGAGGAAAAACCAAAGGGTAATATGGTGACCATTTTGGCGTTTTCGGTCAACAAGTTCAATCGCGGTGCCTTAATCTCTGCAAAAGCTTCAGTAACGCCACCACTGTAATCGCGGCCACCATAACACAGACGATAAGCGCCATTGAGATCAAAAAGAACTGCCCGACCTTTTCTAGAGGCATTCCCCAGCCCCAAACGGCTAACGCCATGAACGCTAATGACGCCAATAACGCCACTGCGATGGCCGATTTAGGTTTTCTGTTTTTGGAAAAAATCATCAAACTACCTTTATGCACTACAATTGTGAGGCCTATGGTTACTCAGGGAGAGAACCCTCTCCAATACCAGCGCTACGCCATCGTCCCACACCGGCAGGGTTTCAATATCGGCCACCGCCTTAATATCGTCTGCAGCGTTGCCCATGGCTACGCCCACACCTGCCCTCTGCAGAAATACCTTATCCGACTGAGCATCCCCGAAGGCGATTGTTTCATGGGCGGATACTTGGTGATAAGCCAGCAGCTGATCAAAACCCTGGTTTTTGCAGCCTTGGTCGCTAATCACACTCACAAACAACCATTCTGGTTTGGCGGCCATTTTAGCATAGGCAAACACAACCGCGGGAAAACGCGCTTCAAGCTCGTACAAGAGTCTATGTTGCCCCACCTCGGTTACCGCAAATAGTAGTTTGAGCACCGGTTGAGAGCCGATCAAATCTTGCATGGATGGAACTTTCTTAGGCGTGGCCCTCAAATGTTCACTGTGCAGCTGCCCTAGATAGGGCCAATCCTCGACAAAAAAGTCATCACGGAAACACAGCTCGGTATACAAGTCGAGATCCTTTGCTGCCTTGAGTAGATCAGAGACCAACGAGTCGCTGAGCGAGTGTTCTGCCATAGGACCTAGATCGGACTTCGGATCTTCCAAGTGCGCACCGGTACAAAACAATCCGGCATCTGATAAACCCAGCTCTTCTATCAGAAAATCGGCAGCGAATTTCGGTCTTCCGGAGGCTACCGCAGTTTTGATGCCCGCTTTTTGAAAACGCTGCATGGCGCGTTTGAGTCGCTCAGTATAATTGCCATCAAGGCCCAACAAAGTCCCATCAATATCAAAAAAAGCCAATTTAAACGGACGTGCCAACAGTAATTCGGCGTCTCTATCGTGTATATGCATCATTAGACCAAAACCAGAGCAAAGCGTTTAAACGCTGGCTATTGCAATCAGCTACAAAACCTTCGGCAACTAAAACAACGAAGACAACTACAGCCGATTGAAACAGCTGCCACTAAAGACTCAGTGAGCCTTCGTGACTCCATTCGCATCGGACTTGAATATCACCTGAGCCAGGCGTGTGGGAGTTGTCTGCAGAGTCCCAAGTAAAGGTATGTGTACCAGACAGTTCGGTCTCTAAGTGAACAGTGGCAGAGACCCAGTACATTTTGCTGAGCAACTCTTCAAACTTTTGAATCCACTGCTCCCACTCGTACTCGACGGCTTTGTAGGAGGCCCCAAAGTGCATGACCTCGGTTTGGTAATTTGCCTGATCTATCTCGACCCTCGGTATAGCGAACATCTCCTGACACAGAAATGGCCAACCGTCGGCTTTTGGAAGATTCAACATTGCTTGACGATTAATCCGGCGGCGACTGGAATCCTCCTCAAAGAAGGAAGCATCTTTAATACAACCGTAAACTATCGATTCTTGATCCATAACTTCTCTCCAACCCCCTCAACGGCAATCTGCTAAAAAATCCACCAACCATCACTTTCTAGCCTCTTCTCACAAGACGCTAGTTGACGTTTATAGGTCGCAGCTCTTGACGACACCTTTTTCGCAACCTGCATCAACCAGGCTTTTTTCTTATAAGTCCCACGGTTATAACCACCGTGGCCTTCGTGATAAGCAAGATACAAGTGATACGGGCTGTTTAGCGCAATCTTACTTCGTTTGTTACTGGTGTGATTGTACCAACCAATAAAATCGACGGCGTCATGAAAGTCGTCTCGGTCGGCGCCCCAGGAACCTGCTTCCTTTTTGTACCAATCCCAGGTTTCATCTTTTGCCTGAGAAAAACCATAAGCACTGCTTTGTCTTGGCCCAGGGATCACCCAGAGAATTTTAGTTCTCGGAGGCTTGGCCTTGGGCTGGAAACGAGACTCTTGATGCATAAAAGCCATCAAAATTGGCAGCGGACTCCCCCAGCGTTTCTCTGCATCTTTCGCATCGTCGTACCAGCCATCCTTTTCATCAAAAATGTGGCAAATATTATCGACGTGCTTTGGAGGCGAGGTTACACAGCCAGACAAAATGGCAACAGCCATTAAAACTACAATCCCTTTCATTGTTGTTCCTTACCCTTGCTCAAGTTGATAAGCGCCATGTTCGGCAAGCAATTCTAACAGCTCATTCTCAGTCATGGTTTGAACGCCTAGCTCAGTGGCTTTAACATATTTAGAATTGTTTTCAGCACCGCCGCCAACCACCACACAATAGGTTTTTGCGGATACCGAACCCGCCACCTTAGCCCCTAATTCCTGTAACAATTTTTTTGCATCGTTGCGTTTAATCGTTGCAAAGGAACCAGTAACCACAAAAGTCTTGTCCGCTAGAGGTTCGTCCGCCTCATCAATTTCTATATCATCCCAGTGGATGCCAGCACTCTGCAAGGCTTCAACGGCTTCTAGATTGTGAGTTTGTGCAAAGAACTCGCAGATATAGCGAGCAACAACGGGGCCTACGTCGTCTACTTTTTGTAGCTGCTCATCACTGGCCTCCACAATGGACGCTAGATTGCCAAAATGACGACTTAAACTTCGAGCCGTAGCCTCCCCCACTTCACGTATTCCCAATGCGTACAAGAAGCGCGGTAAACTGGTTGTTCGTGATTGTTCAAGCGCGGCCACCAGGTTGTCGGCGGACTTGACTCCCATGCGCTCCAATTCGGAAAGCTGTTCACTGGTAAGGCTATACAGGTCAGCGACTGAATGTATCAAGCCTTCATCCACTAACTGCTCCACCAATTTATCGCCGAGCCCATCGACATCCATCGCCTTACGGGAGGCAAAATGTTTAATCGCCTCTTTACGTTGCGCTTCACAGATTAATCCGCCGGTACAACGAGCAACCGCTTCGCCATCCACAGTTTCTATCAGCGAGTCACAAATCGGGCAATTCTTTGGAAAGAGAATATCCTTGGCTGAGTCTGGCCGCTGCGCCTTGACCACAGATACAACTTGGGGGATAACGTCTCCCGCTCTGCGCACCACAACCGTGTCACCAACCATAACCCCTAAACGTTCAATCTCATCACGATTGTGCAAGGTGGCGTTCGAAACCGTTACTCCACCGACAAATACCGGCTCCAATCGCGCAACCGGAGTAATCGCACCGGTCCGGCCCACCTGAAACTCAACACTCTGAAGCAATGTCATCTCTTCTTGTGCAGGAAACTTATAGGCAATCGCCCAACGTGGCGCCCTTGAGACAAATCCCAGTCGATCCTGTAAGTTGCGATCATTCACCTTGAAGACAATGCCATCAATGTCGTAGCTAAGCTGATCACGCTTGGCCCCCACGCGTTGGTAATAGTCGATACAACCCTCAATATCTTTGACTGCGCGCATTTCGGGATTAATGAGAAACCCCCAGCCATGCAGAGCTTCCAACACTTCCGTGTGTCGTGCCGGCATATCACCGCCTTCCACAAAGCCAATACTGTAGGTACACATTTCCAACGGTCTCGTCGCAGTAATGCGTGAATCTAGCTGCCTTAAGCTTCCAGCCGCGGCGTTACGAGGGTTAACAAAGACCTTTTCTCCCGCTTCGCGTGCCTTATCATTCAGGGCATTAAAGCCTTGGCGAGGCATGTAAATTTCACCGCGCACCTCTAGCACTTCGGGATATCCATCACCCAGTAATCGCAAAGGAATTGACGGAATGGTTCTAACGTTTTGAGTGATATCCTCACCGGTCGCACCATCACCACGGGTCGCGCCGCGCTCAAGCTCACCATTGCGATACAGCAAACTAACGGCAATACCATCTAGCTTCGGCTCGCAGGCAAACTCAATGTCCAATTCGGACTTTAATCGATCCTTAAGACGTCGAGAGAAATCTCGGAGTTCATCATCACTGAACGCATTGTCCAATGACAACATTGGAACTTCATGAGCCACTTGGCTAAAGGCACTAAGGGGCCTATCCCCAACCCGCTGAGTTGGCGAATCACTACTCACCCAATCTGGTTGCTGTGCCTCTATCTGAGAAATTCGTTGAAAAATTCGATCGTATTCGACATCGGGGAGAGTTGGATCGTCGAGAACGTAATAGCGGTAGCTGTGGTAGTTAAGTGTTTTTTTTAACTCTTCGTAGTCCGATTGAGACACTGAATTATTGGACATTATGAGATTTTTTCCGATTGTTCGCACGAACTAGAGAATGTGCACATTTTGAATATTTATGACGGCAACCTACCGCGCTTGTCGCACTTGAACCCAAGCGGCAACGACAATCAGTATCATCGGCTAGGCTGGGCCAGCCGAAATCGCTAGCCACCAACCTCTCGATATCTGCGCCCCCCTTACCAATCTCCCCCATCTCTTGAATGAATTGGCAAAGTAAATGTAGAGGCTGCTAGCTCCCCAACACTGACAACAACTTATACCAACCGCTTGCGCTCAAACTCTCTGATTCGCGCGCGACAATGCTCTAAGGTTTGTGCCGTCATAATACTGCGGTTCTCATCTTTTAACTCGCCATTTAAACGCTCTGCCAGAGCTTTAGCGGTCGCTGCCATAGCATCGAATGCATCCATGCTACTTGAGCTCATGGGCAAGGTCATAAACAAGCTGACCCCAGGGGTTTCGAAATCCTCCATGGTGTTTAGGTCAAACGAGCCAGGCACAACTATGTTAACCATGCTGAATAAAAGCGGCCCGTCGCCATCGTCATCCAAATGGCGATGGAAAATTTTCATGTCTCCGTAGCGCATGCCACACTCGAGCACCACCGCTAAAAGCTCACCGCCCTTGAAGCGATCATCGCCCGTGGACATGACATTAATTACCAATACCTCTTCGGCTTCGGCTTCGGCTTCTTCCGTATCACCAGCCTGCGATCGAGCAGGGCTGACTGGCTCGCGAGTCTTAGTGCGCGCTGGAGATTCAAGCTCTTGATTCAGCATTGGCTGTTCTGCGACTGGCGCCGAATCATCTAGCACTAGCTCGTCACTCAGTGAAGGCTCTTTGCGTGCATCTTCATCAACAGGCTCCATCAACATTGGAACTTCTTCGTCCAGATTAAGAGTGACCTGTTCAGGGATCTTCAACGGCTTTTGTAACGTTGTTTTAGACTGCTCGAATGTCTCTTGTAGATTGCGGGTCAGCGCTTTAGCATCATCTTCATCTCGGTGCGCAACCACGCGCGCGCCACCATTGGGCAGTTCACTGCCATAACCCGGACCCGTTCCACGCTCTTCACCTGCAGGCATAGAGCGAGACATTTTAATCGACTGGCGCTTAGACTGTCGCATTCGGCGCCAGCCATCCAGCAGCACTCCAACGATCAGTAAAACGATAATGACTGTGAGCCATTCACGCATTGCGAATTCCATTCGTTATCGACCCTCCCTCGCGGTCAATGTTGTCTTACCTTGTTGCATCACAACTTTCATGTTTTCAATGTACCTAATTTGTCTGTTGCAGCATATTCTAGCTGGCCGCTAGCTCCGCCGCCTCTTCTACATCTACCGTCACCAATCGAGATACGCCTGGCTCATGCATGGTAACCCCAAGCAGCTGGTGAGCCATTTCCATAGCAATCTTATTGTGGGTAATGTAGATAAACTGAACGTGCTCACTCATCTGCTCCACCATTCTTGCATAGCGGCCGACGTTGGCATCATCGAGTGGTGCATCAACCTCATCAAGCATACAGAAAGGCGCCGGATTCAATCGGAAAATGGAGAAAACTAACGCGATAGCCGTCAGTGCTTTTTCACCACCAGATAACAGATGGATTGTACTGTTACGCTTTCCTGGCGGGCGAGCCATGATCGCGATGCCGGTATCCAGTAGATCCTCACCGGTCAATTCCAAATAGGCGTGTCCACCACCAAATACCTTTGGAAACAACTCCTGCAATCCGCTATTAACTTGATCGAAAGTTTCCTTAAAGCGCGTACGCGTTTCTCGATCAATCTTCTTGATGGCGTTTTCGAGTGTTTCAAGCGCATCCACAAGATCGTCATTTTGAGCGTCAAGGTAGTTTTTACGTTCCGATTCGATTTTGTATTCTTCAATAGCAGCCAGATTAATCGGGCCTAAGCGACTAATACGCGCACCGATTTTTTCGAGCTCTTCTTCCATTGGTTTTTCAGCGGTCTCTTCCGACAACTGCTGTAACAAAGTTGGAAGATGTAGGTTATCTTCTTCGAGCTGTTGCTTAATGGTGTTTCGCTGCACTTCCAAGGTCTGAGCTTCTAATCGCGCTTGCTCGAGCCTTGCGCGAATTGCTTGAACGCCTTGTTCTGCCTTATTTCGATCTTGCTCGGCATTACGCAAATCTTGTTCGATTTGTTCAACCGCCTTACGAGCCTCAGCCAGCTCTTGCTCTACGCCTAGACGTTTTTCTAGCAGTGCTTCCAATTCAAGCTTATGGTCTTCGGTAGGATCACGAGTCTCTTCAAGCTGATCGCGCAGCTGGTCACGGCGTTCCTGTAAGCGCTGAGTTTGTTCACGCAAGCGAACCAAGCCGGATTTCACTGCATCGGCTTGCGTTTTTAGCGATTGATGACGCATGGCGAGTTGATGGCCGCGATCTTTATCGTGACGAGCACGCTGGCGAGCATCGTCAAGTTTTGCTCGGATATCATCACGACGGCCGAGCAGCAGTTCGCGCGCATCTGTATCGCGCTCCATCGCCTCGATCGCTTCTTCCAATATCATTCTTGCTTCGGACAAGCCTTCAGCTTCTTGCTCGATCTGCTCTTGCGCTTCGCGAATTTCGTTTTCAACACGTTCACGACGCACCGCAATCTGTTCCACCCGAACCTGTTTGGCGCTCAACTGGGAGCGAACTTCACTGTATTTTCGGCTGTGGGTATCGGACTCGCGTCGCACAACTTCACGCTCTTGTTCGAGCGTCTTGATGCGTTCACGTCCTTCGTCTAATTTATGACTAAATTCTTCCACACGAACTTCAGTTTCTTCAAGCTGTGCAGTCAACTCTTCCAGCTCTTGCTTGCGAGCAATAACACCGGAGTTTTCGTCGACATCGCGAGCAACGCGTAACCAATTGGCTCCGATCCAAATGCCATCTTTAGTGATAATGGATTCATGTGACTGTAGCTTAGAGCGCAACTCCAGCGCGCGAGGTAAGTTTTCTACCGCGTAGATTGAACCCAATAGCGCACTCATGTTGACGCTTGAGCTAATTTGATCGTGCAAACGTGCAGCCAAGTCGCCTGGGTTTTCGTCGACCGTACCTTTGCTATCAAGCAGTACCATCTCACCTTGGGTAAGATTTCCCACCACCTTAGCAACTGCGTCGAAACCGTCCACACACACCGCTTGCAGAGTACTGCCAAGCACTGTCTCAACGGCCTTGTCCCAACCATCTTTTACTTCAACACCCTCAGCCAAACGAGGATTAGAGGCTAAACTCTGCTCGCTCAACCACTCGCTGACGGCTTCGCTTTTTTCGCCCATTGCCGCCTGTTGCAGCGCTTCGAGCGATGCATGTCGACCGCGCATAGCCTGCAATTGACCACGCACATCGTCGAGTTCGTCACCAACCTGTGAATTGGCGTCTCTCTGATTATTGATGTCGTCCGTTAAAGTTTCAACTTTGGCTCGCTTCTCGTCAGCCGCTAAATCCAGCTCCGCCAACTGCTCAGTGAGCTCGCCGATTTCATCTTCAGAATCATCAGGGGTTAAGTTCTTTCTCTCATCGTCAAGGCGTCTAATACGTTCAAGCAAACGAGTTTGGACTTGCTCCAAGTGCTGAATTCGAGATTGCTGTACTTCGGCACGCTGACGCGGCTCGGAGGCAGTCTGGTTAAAACCGTCCCACTCTTGCTGCCAAGCCTGCATGGCATCTTCGGCTTCCTCCAGTTCATCACCGGAGCCCTCTTCTGCCGCTTTCACCATTTCCAGCTCGGGTTCGAGCTCCATCAACTCCTCTTCCCAGGCTTCAGCTTTTTCTTTGTCAGCAACCAAGTGTTGCTCGGCTTCTTTGCAATCACGTTCAGTTTGCTCGAGATCACTTTGCAGTTGGCGACCGCGCTCTTGGGAGTGTTGGATGGTTTGCTCGATGCGAGCAATATCAGCACCAATGGAATAGTAGCGCCCCTGCACCTCGTTAAACTTGTCGCCCAATTCGGTATATTGCGTACGGTACTTATCAATAGCCGTATCGTTGCTCACCTGATCGGTCACAAAGGATTCAACATTGAGCTCGAGTGCGGAAATGGCTTCTTGTTTTACACTGGCTTCGGCATCCAGCACCTTGAATCGAAATGCTTGCAGCTGCGCTTTCAGCAATCGCTCTTCTTTCTTGAATTCGGTGTATTTCTCGGCAGCTTGCGATTGGCGATGCAAGCGTGACAATTGTCGCTCCAGCTCATCGCGGATGTCTGTTAAACGCTCAAGGTTTTCGTGGGTGCGACGCATTCTGTTTTCAGTGTCACGGCGGCGCTCTTTGTACTTGGAAATACCTGCTGCTTCTTCGATGTAAACTCGCAGCTCTTCAGGTTTGGCCTCGATCAGCTTAGAAATCATGCCCTGTTCGATAATGGCATAGCTGCGAGGCCCCAAACCGGTACCTAAGAAAATATCGGTAATATCGCGGCGTCGACATTTGGTGCCATTGAGGTAATAGCTGTTTTGAGCTTCGCGGGTCACCTTTCGTTTGATCGAAATTTCTGAAAACCCAGCATACTCACCTTTGAGGGTACCGTCGCTGTTATCAAACACCAATTCGATCGATGCCTGACCCACAGGCTTACGTCCGCCCGAGCCGTTAAAGATAACATCGGTCATCGACTCGCCACGCAGGTTCTTGGCGGATGACTCTCCCATTACCCAGCGCACAGCATCAATGGTGTTTGATTTACCGCAACCGTTAGGCCCTACGACCGCACACAGATTGCTTGGGAAGTTAACCGTGGTTGGATCAACAAACGATTTAAAGCCTGCCAGCTTAATACACTTTAGCCGCATAGAAATGCTTCACTCAGATGTAACATATTGATTTTGTTATAGTTAAGGCAAGTCGTGATTTCGAACACCCGAGTCTTAATCAAGCTTTGATTATCGCCATAGTAGGCGCCATTGACTCACATGAGAGAAATCCGTCGGACTCCATTACCGATCTCGGACCGCCCTATTATCCCCGATTCTATGGTTTTGATGCCCCTCGCGATTGGCGACAGGGGCGTCATGCCGGCACATTTTGTGCAGCCAGCAAACCAAAGGGAGATTCTACACATTTGACCTAGTGATTACATCACCAGAAATGGAAATTCGGGAGATTTTACCCGGCTGAACCACGCGCCATAACAGGCAATCCAGCCAACTTTCAACAACCAGCGATTAGGGCAGCTGATCGGCGATAATCACCGCTATAGAACTCTCAACCTCAGCCAAGCGAATTGGCCCCACCGCCCCCTGCCAATCGCCCGGCTGAGCGATCGGATTACCATCAGGCGACACCCGCGCCACTAGCTCGAGCTGTGGAAAGCTACTGAGCGTCATACCCGGCGCCATCGCCATGGATTCGTTGAGCTCGATCTCGGCAGGCAACTGGGCCACCGACAGGCGCTGTATCGCCAAGGGAACCTTAGGCCCCTGCCATGCGCGAGCATAGACAAAGACGGTATCTCCCTCTGCAGCAGCAACCCCCTCAGACAAGGCCACACGAACCACAATGCTGGCCTCATCGCCCCCCTGCTCTGCCGCATCCACCTTCGGAACCTCGCTTTGAGACTCGGGCACAACGGGAGCCCCACCCTGCTGCGCCAGCAACTCTTGCGCGCGAGCCATTCCAGAGCGCAAAGACATACTGGCATTTGATGCCGGCCCCAATAACTGAACTGCGCGCCCCCAATAATCAATAGCGTCGCTATAACGACCTTGCTCAAAGGCGGCGATACCCGCCAAACCAAGCGATGAAGTTTCATTGGGATCAATCGATAAGGCTTTATCAATGAGCTGCTGCACCTCCGGCGTCACACTATTGCCAGCGGCCAAAAATACCGCCTGAGCCAGCTCACCGACGATATTTGCAGGCACCCGTGAAGACTCACCAGACTGCTGCTTTGCCTCTTCCAGTGCGATGAGCTCCATATAGGACGCCGCCGCCTTCATGTACTGCGACATTTGCATGTAGGAGCGCGCCAACAGGTAGCGATTACCCGCATTGTCCGGCTTAACGTCTAAACGCTCTTCCAGCTTGATCACCAACTCCTCCAGCGCAAGCGGCGTGGACTCTCCATCGCCCGCTTCGCCCATTGAGGCCTGGTGAAAATAAGCCATACGACTTTCTACAATTTCGACATCGTCGATAGAGCCACGCTCAACATACATAAGTACGGATGCCACCGGCAATATCAAGCCCGCCAACCACAACCATCGATAGCCAGAGGTGCCTGCATTGACTTGGTGCTCAGCTTCACCGGCATCCTCCAGCAGCGACTGCTCAAGCTCATCGCGCAGCTGCACGAACTGCTGCTGATCAATCTCTTCGCTTTGGAGCTGCTTTTCAAGGGCAATCAAATGCTCATTAAAGAGATCTAGCACCAACTCTTGGCGATCTACTCCAGCTTCCTGACGCCCACTCCACAACGGCCAAACGACAAATCCAACTGCAAACAGCGCCATTGCAACTGCCAAAACCCAAAACAACCCCATAAAAAATTCCTAATAAGCCGCGCTAGATAACGCTCGCGCCTGATAGCGCTTATAAATCAACTGACAACCACTTCGCTTTGACCTTACGGACACGCTAGTCCCTGCCACCAGAGATATTCTTTCTCTGCTTCGCCTGCTCAAGCAATTCTTCGAGACGCCTCTGCGACTTCGACTCTTCACCCTTCATGCCGCTGGCTTGAGCACTGGCACCGACAGAGCGACGCTGCCGCAGAGTGACAACAACCATCGCCACCCCGAAGAACAACAGACCTGCAGGCAGCCCCCACAAGAGCCAGGTATCGCTCTTTACCTGAGGTCGATACAGCACGTAATCACCATATCGCGCGACCATAAAGTCGACGATTTCTTTGTCGGCCTTCCCCTCTTGCAGCATGCGATACAACTCCCGCCGTAAATCTGCAGCAATAGGAGAATCAGAACCAGCCAGATTCTGATTCTGACACTTCGGGCAACGCATCTCTTCAATAAAGGACAAATAACGCTGTCGCGTCACATCATTGTCAAATTCGTAGGCATCGATCACCGCGCCCGAAGGCATTGCGAAGAGCAACACCCACACAGCTAACATCTGCTTTATCATTGAATATGTGTCCAAAGCGGTTTTGAGAGGACAGGAGTATAGCAACGAGAGAATTCCGACACTAGATAAGTCCAGTAAAGAAAAAATGCTAAAATCATGAATTCACTGGAAAAATTCGTTGACGAAGAAAAAAATATCCGTAGTATACGCATCCACAGACAGCGCGGGTGGTTAGCTCAGCTGGGAGAGCATCGCCCTTACAAGGCGAGGG
>CERE01018963.1_pt1 | contig 43589 bp, 42 predicted proteins | sample 530911 | NCBI WGS metagenome assembly CERE01 (sample SAMEA2621092, study PRJEB7988) | marine metagenome | biome: marine biome (ENVO:00000447); feature: mesopelagic zone (ENVO:00000213); material: "saline water (ENVO:00002010), including plankton (ENVO:xxxxxxxx)" | depth 800 m
GAAGGAAAACGAAACAACAAGGTTTCGTGAAAAGACGTAAACTCATCGCCGCGTTTAGGCTTCGGCGTTCAAGCGCCGATACATGGTTTCAAAAAACGTATTGCCGACTCGGTCATACTCAACCATGGTGGCGATGTAAGTTGCACGCAGTTTAACGTCTATCATCTGTTCAGGCAGTAACGGATCAAAAACAATATTTCTCAAAACTCTATCCCCCAAGAGGAACGACTGCCTAGCGCCCTCTTCAGCGCTGAGTTCGGAAGATGAGTTCATCCAATCGTCCATCTCCGCAGTCTCCTGCTGGTAGCGATGGCTGAGAGCCTGAACATCCCACAACTCGATAGCTTGCTGCTGTTCAAGCGCTGAGAAATCATCCAAACGCATCACTCGAGCTTGCGGCTCTAATCCTAAGTGATGCAATCGTTGACGCAAGCTAGCGACACCGCCATGAAGATTGTTCGGCCGCAACCATAAGCTCGGCTCTAAGGGTTCAAATCCGGCCAGCTGCAACACTCGCGTTCGGCGTCGTAAACCGGTTCTATCGGTGCGCCCCAGAGCCCCTATAAAAACACCAATCCAATCCCCTTGCCAAGCACACAGCTGTGACTCAACGTCACGCCAATGGGAGAGGTCTTCCGCTAGAGTACTGGCTTTGGGTCCCAACTGGTAACGCCCTCGGCCACTGGTCTCGACCATCTCGTCAGCAGTAAGTCGAGCCAATGTCACTCGCGCGTTGTTCGCCGTAATAGAGAATAGTTTACAAATACCAATCAACTGCTGCGCGGCAATAGGTTGATCAGCGACCGACAGCAAATTCAAAATGAGATGTTTGGGTTTAATAGACAACGACGACTCTCGACAGCCTTGAAAAGGAAGAAAGATTGTATCTCAAACCGCACAGCCCGCTCTAGCCCTATATCACCGGCCTCAGGCCATTGCGCATATTTGCACTATACTCAGTCAATCAGCAGCATTTTTTGATGAAACCATGAAAAACCCAGCCCCGTCGACATCCCACCAGCCCACGACACAACAGCAATTGGAACTGATCATCAATCATGCGGGCGAAGGCATTTATGGAATTGACATGGATGGCCACACTATATTTGTCAACAATGCGGCGGCTCAAATGGTGGGCCTCAGCATGTCCGGCATGACCAACATCAGCAATCACGATGTCGTGCATCATCACTACCCAGACGGGCGCCCCTACCCCATTGAGGCTTGCCCTATTTATGCCACTCTCAACGATGGTCAACCTCGTCACGGCGATGATGAGTACTTTTGGCGCAGCGACGGCACTTGCTTTCCTATTGAGTATTTTGTCAGTCCAATTTTCGATAAAGGTCAGCAAACCGGTGCCGTGATCACCTTTATCGACATCACAGAACGGAAAAAACTCGAACAGGAATTGGATTCCTACCGCAATAACCTTGAAGAGTTAGTGCGTGAAAAAAATCAGGAGCTGGCCACTGCCAATCAGAGATTACTTGAGTTATCGCGCCTCGACGGCTTAACCAAAATCGCAAATCGTCGGGCCTTCGATGAAACATTGAACAAAGAGATAAGACGAACCAATCGAACCCAACAATCTTGCGGTTTAGTCATCATGGATATCGATCACTTTAAACTATTCAACGATCACTATGGTCATCCGGAGGGCGATCATTGTTTAACTCGCGTCGCTCAGCAGTTACAGTCTCTATTCCCACGAGCGGGTAATCTAGTGGCCCGCTACGGCGGTGAAGAATTCGCTCTAATACTACCTTACACAGATCCACAAGATCTTATCGCGCAAACGACACGTATTATCGAAGGCGTTCGCGAACTCAAGATTCCGCACGAGAAATCTAAATGCAACGACATCGTAACCATCAGTGTCGGCGCAACGCTTGGTTACGCCCCCATTAAAGACGCAGAAACACTGATTTCGGAGGCCGACCAAGCACTGTATCAAGCAAAGGACACTGGCCGCAATCGGTCGCACATCTATGCACCGTGAAAACTATCATGTCCCAACCATTGTGGATCGCTCAAGGTAATACACCAAATACCACAAATAGAGATGTCCAATGACAGCCCCTGGCAGCATCGCCGCAAACCAATTGGGAGTCCCGGCCCACCCATGAAAAACCCAAGGAATAAGTAATAGCAGGATGGAGGCCAGTGCGAACACCACGCCCGAGCCTAACCGCCCTTGTCGCCAGCTTCGTAGTTGGCGAGTGATATCGGCCAACCACAGGGTTGATAAGAAGGCGAAAGTGGCTTGAGTCATACCTGCCTGTAAAGAGATCAGAAGTGCATAGGTCTGCCAGTGCTGCGTCATCGCCCAACCACCATAGACAATGGCCGCTAAACTTGCAGCCCAATAGCCCCGCTTTCGCCGCCACTCAAACATTCTAGGATGCCTGCGATCGTTGCAAGGGCCATTGCTGCGGTTGGTGTATCTTTGAACAATAGTTGATGTCCCAGCGATCGGGTAGATCGCTAGAGTCAAACTCTGGCTTCACATTGTAGTGACTCGTTAAGGCTTCACTTAGCTTTGATGGTTGGTTGGCACTGAGTAATTGCTGAGGAAAATAACTCAACTGAGCCACATCTCGTTCAACCACAATGGAGACGATACTTTTGGTATGCACCTGTGCACGCGACATCAAAACAGCGCTGGTTTCTTGCCCCTGTTCTTGGCGCCAGTGAAAGTGTGATTGCTCTTCACCACTGGCCAACCACTGCCTAAACAGGCGATATCGATAGCGGCTCACACTTTGTAGTCGCTCCGATGAAGACGTCAACATCAGGCTTTGCGACGTCGAAAGCGGTTGCCCTCGATAGCTGCGACCATCCCAGCTGATGTGAAACACACCACCAGGATAGGCCAACAATAGATCAAATCCATCGAACTCCAGAACCGGTAAAGCTCTCAATTTGGCCACCACTTCCGCGATTCCCCCGCTAGCCAGAGCGCTGGGAATAATCTCACCGCGCGAGCGTGACCCAGCAATCGTTGATGCTTGATAACGATTGAGCAGTGCCGCACCCATCCCCCATTGATTCAGACCAGTCCAACTGCCCCCACTGACTGCATCCACTGGATAGCTTAGGCCTGGTTCAGCGCTATCGCGCGACCGAAACAACCCTGCTTCTTCGCGGCTGCGTTTTTCATCACGGTTCATCATCAACCGGTAGCCACCGCCACTAGGATGATAGGTTACTGTGCACATAGCCGCTCTTCGCGTCTAAGGTGGGAGACTGTCGCAGGAGCAACGCCCAAATGACGCGGAACACTCACCTCTAAGGCGCGTGCAATCGTCATCGCATTGGCAATATGGTGATAGGCGTGATTAATCAGATACACCAACTCTCGATGACTATTGCTATGCAAGCGGACAGAATATTGCTGCTGTGTCGATACTTCGGTCTCCACCCAAAGCGACACGCTTTGATTGCTAGCCAATAACAGCCAATCGCGAAATACAGCCAGCTCCTTGAGTGCGCTCTTTGGAATTCTTTCGATGTCACTGTTGCGGGAACGTCGATTGTAATTAATAGAACCCGCTGCAACGCCAACCTTGTAGGCGTTAAAATGATCGAGCACATGACGCACATGACTGCCGATAGTCGAGCTGGCAACAGTCGATTTATCACTGTAGACACTGGCAGAGACTTTGATCAATTCGTCCAACTGCACAACCGCTTCATCCATCGCTTTATGCAGCATGTCGCAGCTCCTTGTCCGAACAGGCCATCCACCGCTGACAAAAATCACTACTGCCCTGCTTACCCAAATAACGTCGCAGATACTTCATGGGAGCCTTGCGCAAATCTACGATGATCAAACCATCAAGCGAATCACTAAATTGGTGATTGATGGAGAAACCAACGAAACGGCCATTGAGAGACAAGTATTGACGCAGTAAGACAGGGATCTGTTTACCTGGATCACACTGGCCCAGCAATTTATTAATAGCAGCCACGCCATTTAAAGAAGACAAGAGCTCTTGACTCCAAACCCGGTGTCGAATCGGCAGCGGACTTACCGGCCGCACCTCTCGAATCATTTCTTGCTCCGCTCGGTAGCGATTCATCAATGACTCAGTGAGAAGTTCTCGGGCTTGATCACTGTGTTCTCTGGAAATACTCACGCAGCCAAACAAGGTGTGATATTTGGCATTGTCCGCCACCCAGAGTCCAATCCCCTTCCATAGAAGATCGAGTGCACGTGGGTGTTTTTGGTATTCAACAGAAACAAACGAGCGGCCCATCTCCAGCGCACCCTCAATTCTCTGTATGTAGCGAAGGTCGTACTCGTACAAGGTTCGGCTGTACAATCCTTCGACACCGAACTGAGCGACAATTTCATCCACTTTGCCTATGCGATAGCCTCCCACTATTGTGCAATGCACTCGATCCCATACGAAGAGATGTTGGTAGTGTGGATCGAAGCGGTCGCTATCCAAAACATTGCCAGTACCTTCCCCTGCGGCTCGAAAAGTCTGCTCTCTGGCAACCGCCAAAGCGGGCATCACATGAGACAGTCTCGAATAAGGCGCACAAAAGACATCAAACTCTCGATAGCTCAGTAATCGACAATCTGATAATTGATCAATGTTCTTTAGTAACTGCTCCGCTCTGCGATTGTCCGATGAGGGTGCAGCATCCAAAGCCATGCTCTGACCAGCATCTACCTCACCTGCTTGTGATCGAGAGCGTCGCGACGCCAGTAACTCGGTAGAAACGCGAAGGTATTCCGTAACTCTCTCATGGTCGTTTAAATGCGCAATGTCAGAGCACTCAATGACATCCCCAATGGTGACGGGTAACTTCATATTCTTGCAGTTTACAAACTCTCTAGGCAGCATCAAGGTGCGCAATCGACGATGCAACAAACCAGCGGCATAGAACGCGCGACTGTTACGCCCCTCTACAAATAGGGGAACGCAGGAGGCATCAAATTGTTGCATCAGCTTTGCAGCAACACTGCTCCAACGTCGATCTCTGACTCTAAAATCGGAAACATCCAGCGCCGAAACCATGCCCGCAGGAAATATAAGTACCGCGCCGCCCTGTCTGAGATGCTTAAGTAGACGACGCATTCCTCTCAGGTTCTTTTCTTTAGCATTATCGGAGAGGACGTCAACGCCAATAAAAACATCGTCCAACTCAGGAATATTCGACAACAACTCGTTGGTTAACACCTTAGTATCTGGACGCAAGGTGAGTAACCACTGTGTTAGCGCGACACCCTCGAGCCCCCCCAGCGGATGATTAGCGACAAAAATAGTAGCACCGCTGACAGGAATACTGTTTTCACGGCTTTTATTCAGTAACTGAAGAGACGCACCTAGGCTATTCATCGTGTGCTGTAGAAACCTAGACGCTTTCGCCTCTCCCGCCTTAAGCTTGCCGATTGGCCGCGTATCATAAAAGCCAATGAGATCATGTAGGCCCAAAAGACGCTCAATCGTAGCGGCAAGCCAACGAGGCTTGAGCGGTAAACGAAATGGATTGTCAGACATAACGTAATTACTCGTCTTTGTTTAGAAATAGACTAAAAGAGATAAAGAAAATTTGGACCAGAAAACCACTTAATCGGTTTCCGGGTAGTGAGACGTTAGGCGCCGCTCTTGCTGCCACGCCACCAACAGCTCTCTTAGGGAGGGCGGCCGATACCCCTTTTTTCGGTTCATGACACCCAATTTAAACAGCAGACGATACTGATAGAGCAGTGCGCCAACGGCCTGTCTCAAGTTCGCACGTCTGTCCCAAATATGAAGAGATTCCGCACTAGCGCAATTGATCTCGACAATCTGTAAATCTTGACCCGCTTGCAAAGCGTCAAGATCGCGGAACTTTATGTCCAACCGACCATAGTAAAATTCCGGTAATTGCTGCATGAGTTGATCGATTCTTTTGCTCAAAGCGGGCGTAATATGCTCATTGGCGTCTCTAAAGATCGCGCCTCTAGAATGACTCGCAGCAAAGATCAAACGGTAGCTTTCTCCGCGATCGATAACTCGGTTCAACTCTGACCGATGACGTTGCAGATACAGATGCTTTAACTCGCCTGCTCGTGGATCGCGTTCAATAAGCTGGCGTAACGTTAGCGCTCCATCTCCCACAACATAAGGCATATATTTGAGCGCCATGGAAATAATGCTTCCCTGATCGTCACCCGGCTGGCGCACGTAGAACACCCCTGCTTCGGGCTCCCAATCTGAGAGTTTTTGAAAGATCACCCGGCTATTAATAGGGTAAGCATGTATCACAGTCGCAAGCTCTTCAGCGTTTGACACCAGCTTCACACCAACACCCCGACAACCAATATCAGGTTTACAAACAATGGGATAAAAAAGATCTTTGGCAGCCATTCGAGCTTCTAGGTCGCGTATCTGCTCTTTAATAGCGTCACTGGACACCACAACATCAAACCAAGAGAGAATTGTCTCATGACATTCTCCTTCAGCCTGTGACATCAACTCACTCTTTCCAACACCGACCATGCCACTCAACCGAAGCCTTGGATTTGCGATCAAGGGTAAGGTCAATGAGCCATGCCGAATGGCCAGCAGTAAAGACTGCAAGAGCACGGGAAAGTACATCACCCAGGCCGGCCAAAACTCGAAGAAGGACGTCGGCTTGCCCGACATATCTAACGAAGGCATGCCCTTAGCAACATGCACTTCATTCGACATAGAAGTTGTATCTCGATCACTTTTCACCACTACCTCTCCTAACAATCTGTTTCTACAAAATCTTTACAGGTTTGTTCTCTATTCCACTGAGTAAAAGCAATCAAACCAACAAAAAATCGCTAACTGACCAAAATTTCACATCAAACACAATTCTTTCTGAGCAGTGAACTTATTAAAAATCACTGCTCTAATCATTGGCAAAGATGAAAAACTGCTGCATTCAATACCTACTTAATAAAAGAGAAAACTCATGAAAAACCCTGCACTAGCCTTTCTATGTGGTTGTCTATTTTTCGGACAAAACGCTTGGTCAGCCGATCCAGACATCTACTCCCACTCCAACAAGGGCGCAATTGGTGGCGCCGATGCAGTCGCCTACTTCTCATTGAAACTAGGAGAAGACGCAATTATTGGCAACCGCAAATACTCGCATCACTACAAGGGCGCCACTTGGTATTTTTCCTCCGAAGAAAATCTCAAGTTATTTGTCGCCTCTCCCAGCACTTACGAACCGCAATTCGGTGGCTACTGTGCCTTCGCGGTTTCTCATGGATTCACCAAGTCAATCAATCCCGATTACTGGCACATTGTGGACGGCAAGCTCTATCTGAATTACAACTTTTTCGCCGATCGAAAATGGCGCAAGAACAAAGAACAAGCCATTGCCCACGGTCACAAAAATTGGCCTAGTGCCCTGACCGCCTGCGAAGCTCACAACAATTGCGGCAAGCACTAAACTAGTAAGTGAGGTGTACATCCCAATGATGAACACCTCCGGTATTTCCTAGCTCTTGATCTTGAACGGTTTCTTGCATTTCTTTCTTCGCTCACATTTTTCCAAAACCGTGGGCCAGTTCTTGCTTGCCTTTTCTATATAATATTCAGGGCTTTTTCTGAATTTTTTGGCAGAGGTTCGGTTGTGATTTAAATAGAGTTTGTCATCGATGATGATCCAGCTATCTGGCCAGATCGATGTGGTAAAATTGTGCGCCGCCGCAAAAGCACAATAGCCGCCAAACTGCGGAGCATAACGCTCTGGATTTTCGATGAAAGCATCTCGATTGTCGGGCGTGGCGAAACGCCACTCAGTATCCTTCCAGATATGGCGATACTCTTTCTTCCCCTCGACCGCGGAGTCGCCGGGGTTTAGTGAAAAATAGGCCACCACATCCACTCCCTTTACGGCTCCTAAGCGTTTATGCGAGTAGATTTCCGGATCCGCTGAAAATGAAAGACCCGAGAATGACACCAACATCAATCCTAGAAACGTTGTTTTAATTATCGACATAATCGCACCCAATTTATTAGTAGCTATGTATGACACCCAGAAGATAGGAGACACCCCTCAATTCACGGAATTAGACAGAAAAGTCAAAGTGAGTTCAGTGGCTAGGCGGAATAAACAGGAAAAACAAAGGCAATAGAGAAAACGTTAACTCCCCGAAATAACTTCGGGAGAAGTTTGTGATAGTTTCGTGATAACTAGAAAGGTTAAGGGCTTTTGGCTCAATCACCGAGCCGTCTGGAAATTTTGGCGCTAGCACGGGGTCAGCACTAAAAATCCGCACGAAAACTACAGGAAGTACGACAGCACGCTTGAGATACCCCTCGATCAAATCTCAATGTCGACGCTGAAAGTGGACTGCTCTAGGAAAGAGCCAAGACAAGGATAAGTGGTGACTCGATCTGCGGAAAACCCTTAGTAAAGCCAACCGGCTCTGAATGAGACACCGACAGCGACGAACATGATGGAAAAAAGGGTCACAGGTACAATATGCCACGCCATGTCGACCAGCGTTTCACTTCTCAGCGATGGAATGACTCTAAATCTTGCGTCTAACGCAAAACACAGGGTTAGGCCTAACAGACTTAGCTTGCCTAATATTCCATGAGCAAGGGGATTAGAAAGATCAAACCACTGCTCTACATCCGGCAGTAGATTGAACGCCAGCCACAAGCCAGTAATTACCTGGATGATCAACGCCGGCATTCCGATTTTTTCGTAGACCGACTCAAACTCCAATAGCTGCTCGGCAGACCTGCTTTTTAACACCTTTGGCAAAATCACCACCGACAAGACAATATGCCCGCCGGTCCAGATTGTTGCGGCCAAAATATGGAGAAACAGAGCTATTCCGTACACATTCACACCTACTATTTAGAAAGTACTAGACTGAGAACTGTTTGAAAGCAGACCGAAATCGTAAAACCGCCACAACAATCAAAGAACAAGAACTATAACCGTTCAGTAGAGCGATCCACTGATTTGGATCATAGAACCCGAAAATACTTAATCGTACTTTAGAGCTCCAACAGCCGGGCTTTACTGCAATGAAAAATGCGCAGCTACTTGTACAGGAAAAAGTCTGGATTACGACCGGCAGAAACTCAAAGGCAGAAGTACACGCTCCTATACTTCTGCCTTGTCTAAAGATGTTTCTACTGGTAAGCGACTACTTGATCAAACGAACCGCGTAGGGAACTCGGAAGGTCTCACCTTTGGAACACCCTATTGCGCCCATGATGCAAAACACCAAGTGGCAGATGCCGATAACGGGGAACAAGAACACGCCGATGACGACGAAGCTCAGAACAAAAGCCACCACATAAGCGAGAATGACCGTGATTGACCAATTCAGGGATTCCTTCGATTGATCCTGAACGTACTCGTCATCCGTCTTGATGAGATAGAGAATAAGCCCCGGAATAAAGCCAAAGAACAAAGTGCCTATCCACGACAACAAGGCGATATTCTTAGAATCTTGTGAGACCTCCGTTAGGGTTTTGCTGACTTCATCGTTCATGTGACATCCTCTGTTAATTGACGATTGAATTGAATTCTAGACCATTGGAATCTATTGCGTCCCAGCCAAGTGCCCAATCGAACACAATGGCTCTATCCATCAGAAGGGGAGAAACAACCATAGAGAAGACAACACCCTGTGACGCTCCTAGCCCAGCTGTTTACTTATACTATCGCTCGCACGACAGAAATCAATCGGCTATCCGAATTTTCGTGATCAATAAGACAGACGACTTTCGATCCGCCCATAAACCGCTGACAAATAAGCTAAGAAAGTGACGCGTGAATCATCAAATGAGCCTGAGGGTATCGCTCGACCTTAGTGGTAGTCTTAGCTCTCCCTATTGCAAGGCACCGATTTTTACGGGGCTGGAATCAAACAAAACACCCGGCCGCGTATCCTGCTGACCATGCGAATTGAAAGTTGAACCCACCCAGCCAACCGGTCACATCAATAACCTCGCCGACGAAATAGAGCCCTTGTTGCTGTTTCGCTTCAAAGGTTTTTGAAGAGATATCATCGGTATTGACCCCGCCTAAAGTCACCTCGGCGGTGCGATAGCCTTCAGTGCCTGCGGGCATAATCTTCCATTGATGCAAGCGTTGCGCGAGCTCTTCCAGCTGTTGTTCTGAGTATTGATTAACGGGTTTGCTGCCCAACCAGTTTTCACAAAACACGTTAGCCCAAGCTTTGGTATGCAGAGTCGCCAGTAGAGTTTTCAATTCCGTTTTTGGCCGCTGCTGTTGAGCGCTTAACAGCATCTCACGCAAATCCGTATCCGGCGACCAATCAATCGTAATTTCTTGCCCAGGCTGCCAATAGGAGGATATTTGTAATACCGCGGGGCCACTCAAACCTCTATGAGTGAACAATAGGTTTTCACGAAAACTCTGCTGGTTACACCCAATACGAACTTCCGCTGAGCTGCCGACCAAAGAACTGAACGGCGCTAGCTGCTCTTTTGACAGGGTAAATGGTACCAAGCCTGCCGAGCGAGGCAGTAGACGCAGGCCAAATTGTTCGGCCAACTCGTAACCCAAACCCGTCGCCCCCATGGTGGGAATCGACAAGCCTCCCGTTGCCACCACCAAAGATTCAGCAGTGACATTTCCCAGAGACGACTCTATTCGAAAACCGTTGTCTGACTTTTTCACCGACTGGATATCGCAGTGCGTTCGCACATCAACATTGGCATCTCTGCATTCGGCCAATAGCATTTCCACAATGTCGCTGGCTTTGTTATCGCAAAATAACTGCCCCAGTTTCTTTTCGTGATAGGGGATCTGGTGTTTGTTCACCAATTCAATGAAATCCCACTGGGTATATCGAGCCAGTGCCGACTTACAAAAATGCTCATTGCCGCTGATAAAATTCTCGGGCTCGGCAAACATGTTGGTGAAATTGCAACGACCACCACCAGACATGAGAATCTTCTTACCCACTTTATTGGCGTGATCGACAACGAGAACGTTTCTGCCTCGCTGCCCTGCGGTAATGGCGCACATTAGTCCAGCCGCGCCAGCCCCAACAATGAGTACATCGACTTGTGTGGGTAAACTCACTGATTGCTCTCCGATCTTTCTGATTTCTTTATTGCTTAAACTCAGTTCCTAAGACCGAGTTGCTCAAACCAAAAACGGGAGTGCCGATCTCGGCTATTAAGCCACTCGGTACTCCCGTTGCGTCTTTTATTCTCGATTATGTCTACCGTGCTTCTAACGTAAACACCCCCACAGTGTGGCCGAGAATCAAAGAAAAAGTGCTTTTAGGTTTGCGGCAAAGTTACGCCGGTTTGCCCTTGGTACTTACCACCGCGATCTTTGTAAGAGGTTTCGCAAATCTCGTCAGACTCATAGAACAACATCTGCGCGACACCTTCGTTGGCGTATATCTTGGCGGGCAGAGGCGTGGTATTGGAAAACTCCAAAGTCACGTGACCTTCCCACTCCGGCTCCAATGGCGTGACATTGACGATAATGCCACAACGAGCATAGGTAGATTTCCCGAGGCACACGGTCAACACACTGCGAGGAATTCGAAAGTACTCAACCGTGCGGGCCAACGCGAAAGAGTTGGGCGGAATGATGCAAACATCTTCCTGAACATCGACAAAGCTGTTTTGGTCGAAATTCTTAGGATCGACAATGGTGGAGTGCACATTAGTAAAAATTTTGAATTCATTGGCACAGCGCACGTCATAGCCATAACTTGAAGTGCCGTAGGAGACCAAGCGATTGCCTTCATCACCGTAGCGAACTTGACCCGGCTCGAAGGGATCAATCATGCCTTCGTTTTCAGCCATACGGCGAATCCATTTATCGGATTTAATGCTCATTCGTGTCTCACCTGCAGTGCCATTGATAGAAAAAATGAGGGCGAATGATACTGTTTTTTGCCCGCCACGCCTAGGGCTGGCCGCACTGAGAAGCATTCTAGAGGGCCTTTGCGGAGGTACTCACCAGACTCACCGAGATCCAGGCCAGCAAGTGCCTCTGATTCTATCAGGTCTCGCCTACGGATAGAGGTTTCACCCCATTCGTCCGCTTTGACAGACTAGAGATTTGAACCACACTTCAGAAATCAGGGAGTGAACCGATAGAATAGACTCAGGACGAACGAATTTCTGATCGTGAACTTCCTGACACCACCCGTTGAAAGCAGCGGCAAAGGGTATTCGGTGTCGGCTCGATCTCACTCTGGAGCCACCATGCCCGACCCACAAACGCCCTCTACTGGCACGATAAAGATCACTCACCGAGGCCAGATCTTGTGGGCTGACGAAGATGCCACCGAGCTTTTACAACTCCAACTCCCCTACAACAACATTCAACAATCACTGATCTTAGAAGGCGGTAAACCACTGGCCGACCACTTGGCGCTAACTCTGGAGGCCTCTCGTTACAGCACCCGCGGCAGCTGGGCAATGTGTCACCCGAGCCAATCCCCGCAGCTGTCTCTGCAGATGTCGCTGTGGCTGGATGAAGATAATGATGATCATTTGATTTGCCATCTCGCCAAAGCGCAACTGCGAGCCACTGACCGGCCTCCGCAAACTCAGGATCTACTGAGTTGCATTACTGATATCCAGAAAGACTATATTGCCGCCAAAGGCTCGTTCTATGTGTTTGGTCGCGCGCTGGATTCGCTGCTGCAATTGACGCAAAGCGAATACGGGTTTATCGGCGAAATTCTGCTCGACGGAGAAGGGACAAACTTTCTCAAGACTCACGCGATCACCAACATTAGCTGGAACCAAGAAACTCGCGATTTCTATCGCCAGAACGCGCCCAACGGGATGGAGTTTCATAATCACGACACGCTTTTTGGCTATACCGTCAAACACGGTCAACTATTGATCAGCAATACCCCGAGTCAAGATCCCAAGGCAGGAGGACTGCCCCCAGGCCACCCCGACCTCAATACCTATCTGGGCATTCCCATCTATTCCGGCGAGGAGTTCGTCGGCATGGCGGGTATTGCCAACCGGATTGGTGGGTATAACGAAGAGCTAGCGCAATCGCTCGCCCCTTTGACGAACACGCTTGGTATGCTGCTAAGTGCCTACCGCAACGAGGAAAAACGCAAACACATTCAAGCGCAGCTGCGCACCAAAGCCCATCAATTAGAGCAGGCAAATCAAGCCAAAACCAATTTCTTTGCCACCATGTCTCATGAACTAAGAACACCACTGAACTCCATTTTGGGCTTCTCGACTCGACTGCATAAATCCCTCGCCCCTCACTTGGATGAGCGCGACCAACAGGGTTTCGACGCCGTTATCCGCAATACCAAGCATTTAACCTCGCTAATCAACGACATCCTCGATGTGTCGAAGATGGAAGCGGGGAAAATGGAATTGGTGCTGGAACCTCTGACGCTGCACGCCATCATCGACGAGGGGATTCTGGCTATCTCAGGTATGGCCGACAATCATCAAGTAAAGATCGTCAAGCACTTCGATAGCGCGGCAGCTGAAATTAAAGTTCTTGGTGATGAAAAAAGACTGCTGCAAGTGGTGCTGAATCTGCTGTCCAACGCCATAAAGTATGGCAACAACGCCGATGTGAAAGTGGCGCTGATGAAGCCCGAGAATAACGAACTCACCCTTATGGTGGAAGACTCAGGCGCGGGCATTAGCGAGGAGAACCAACGCACCCTGTTCCAACAATACGCCAGCGCATCGCCACAGAAGAAGAGTCATATTGAGGGGACTGGCTTGGGATTAGTACTGGTGGCTGAGATTACCAAACTGCACAGTGGTCGTATTTGGCTGGATTCCGAGCCAGGTCGTGGCAGCCGCTTTTATGTATCGTTTCCCATCACGGCCCCCAACTAAAGAGCAGAGAAATAGAGCCCCAGCCGCAATGAAGAGCGACTGAGTAATCTAAAGAAAAGGCGATTTCCCTTTAGAACTCGCCTATCGGCGCTTTAATCGTCAGATATTTCGATAATAGGGACAGAGGCTTGAGCGGACTGCCGAACCAAGGCCACCGCCACTTTACGGGCGATCTGGCGATACAGTTGCGCCACCTCAGATTCATCATTTTCCGCAACCGTCGGACAACCCCCATCGGCCATCTGACGGACGGACAAATCCAACGGTAGTGCACCCAGCAGCGGCGTGTCGTAGGCATCGGCAATACGCTGGCCGCCGCCCTCACCAAAGATATGCTCCTCGTGACCACAATTGCTGCAGATATGAGTGGCCATGTTTTCCACCACGCCCAGCACCGGCACATTAACCTTGCGGAACATTTCAATGCCTTTTTTGGCATCCAAGAGCGCGATATCTTGCGGGGTGGTCACCACCACTGCACCGGTGACAGGCACCTTCTGAGACAGCGTCAATTGGATATCGCCAGTCCCCGGCGGCATATCGATGATCAAGTAATCCAACTCCGGCCAAGCGGTTTGCATCAACAACTGCTGCAAAGCACCGCTCGCCATAGGTCCACGCCAGACCATGGGGGTTTTTTCAGTGACCAGATACCCCATGGAAATGGAATGCACACCGTGCCCAACAATAGGCACCATCGCCTTTTGATCAATCACTTCTGGGCGCTTGCTACCCACTCCTAGCATGGCCGGTATACTAGGACCGTAGATATCCGCATCTAGGATACCGACACTGGCGCCTTCGGCTTTCAACGCCAGCGCCAGATTCACCGCTGTGGTGGATTTCCCCACCCCGCCTTTACCGGATGCAACGGCAATAATGTTCTTCACATTGGCGATGGCGGCGGTATTGTCCATCACTGGGCCCGCCTCCACTTGCCACTCGGTTTGTAAATCCACCGACTCCACCCCAGGCAGGTCTTTAATCGCCGCCCAAAGCTGTTCACTCAGGCTTGCTACCCAACGATCTGTGGGCAGTTTAAAGCCAATCAACACACTGACTTTACCTGCCTCGATAAACACATTACTGACATCAGCCACTTCGCCCAAGGGCACGTCTAAAGCCTCTATGACCAGCGATTGCAACCGTGATTCAATTTGGGAAGGCAGGAGGGAATCGGTAACTGACATGGAATATCCTTCAATGTGGTGGCAGAAACGCAGTCGCGCCCCTTCATGCAGGCAATGATGCGGCCAAGAGTTAAAAAATCAAGGGCTTGGCGCTGATTTAGCCCCCGAAAAATGCTATAGTTCGGCGCTTTTTTGCAGGGCGATGTCCCTCAGCTACGGGCATAATCCCCCCTGCTGAGCGAATGCAGACTGTTGTGACCTAGATGCGACAACCCGTCTCCATGGATATGACAGCGCACCGTTTGAACCAACCACTTATCGTGAGATCCATACTGCCATGACTGAGCGCCGTAAAATTCTGGTTACCAGTGCCCTCCCCTACGCCAACGGTTCCATCCACTTGGGACACTTAGTGGAGTATATCCAAACCGATATTTGGGTGAGGTTTCAGAAAATGCGCGGCCACGACTGCACCTACGTCTGCGCCGATGATGCTCACGGTACCGCCATCATGCTCAAAGCCGAGCAGTTGGGATTAACCCCTGATGAGCAGATTGCTAAAGTAAAAGCTGAGCACGAAAAAGACTTTGCCGAGTTCTTAGTAAACTTTGATAACTTTCACTCGACCCACTCGGAAGAGAATCGCGAGTTGTCGGGTCTGATTTACGGCCGCCTAAAAGACAACGGCCACATCGCCAGTCGTAAAATCACCCAAGCCTATGATCCAGAAAAAGAGCTGTTCCTCGCTGACCGCTATATCAAAGGCACTTGCCCCAAATGTAAGGCTGAGGATCAATATGGGGATAACTGCGAGGTCTGTAGCGCAACCTATTCGCCCACCGAGCTGATCAATCCCAAATCCGTCATCTCTGGCGCCACGCCTATCGAGAAAGACTCCGAGCACTTTTTCTTTAAGTTGCCAGAATTTGAAGCCTTCCTGAAAGATTGGACCCGCGCCGGCCACTTGCAGGATGAAGTGGCGAACAAGCTGGCCGAGTGGCTCGACAGCGGTTTGCAAGAGTGGGATATCTCCCGCGACGCGCCTTACTTCGGTTTCGAAATACCCGGTGAAACTGGCAAGTACTTTTACGTCTGGCTGGACGCGCCTATTGGCTACATGGCCAGCTTTAAAAACTACCTAAGCCAGCAAGACGGTATCGACGTAGAAGCGACCTTTGATGAATATTGGAATAAGGATTCCGACACCGAACTCTACCATTTCATCGGTAAAGATATCGTCAACTTCCACGCGCTGTTCTGGCCTGCGATGCTCAGTTCAGCGCAATTTCGCACACCCACTAAAGTCTGCGTACACGGCTTTCTGACCGTGAACGGCAAAAAGATGTCGAAATCACGCGGCACGTTCATTAATGCTCGCAGCTATTTGGATCATCTCAATCCTGAATATCTGCGCTACTACTTTGCCGCCAAGCTCAGCAGCAGCGTCGATGATCTGGATTTGAACCTAGAGGACTTTGTCCAGCGGGTTAACAGTGATCTCGTGGGCAAAGTAGTCAACATTGCTAGCCGCACCGCCAAGTTCATCCAAAAGGCCGGTGGCACCCTGTCATCCACCATTGCCGATGCAGAGCTATGGCAAAAGTTTGTCGATGCCGACAGCGTCATCGCCGACCTCTACGAGCGACGTGAATTTGCCAAGGCCATGCGTGAGATCATGGCGCTGGCCGATGCCGCCAACGAATACATTGCCGCGCAGGCGCCTTGGTCACTGGCCAAACAAGAAGGTACCGAGCAGCAAGTTCTGGATATCTGCACCTTAGGTGTCAATATGTTCCGCGCTTTGCTGACCTATTTGACGCCAGTGCTGCCTAAGTTGTCGCAAGATGCCGAGGCGTTTTTAGATGAGACGCTGAGCTGGGAAGCGCCCATTAGCTTCCGCGGTGGGGAGAACATCAACAAATTTAAGCCGTTGCTGACCCGTATTGAAATGGCCAAAGTGGATGCAATGGTTGAGGACAGCAAACAAGAACTTGCCGCCCAGCAAAGCAACTCAACCGATGAAGCCGCAGCTGACGCTGATTCCGAATTGAGCAAAGAACCTCTAACTGAAGAAATCAACTTTGATGATTTTGCCAAGGTCGACCTACGCGTTGCTTTAATCGCCAAAGCTGAGCACGTGGAAGGTGCCAATAAGCTACTGCGCCTAACACTGGACCTCGGCGGCGAAACCCGTAACGTTTTCTCCGGAATCAAGAGCGCTTACCAGCCAGAAGACTTGGAAGGTAAATTGACAGTGATGGTCGCCAACCTCGCACCTCGCAAAATGAAATTTGGGGTATCCGAAGGCATGGTGCTAGCTGCCGGCCCAGGTAAAAAAGAGATTTACCTACTTGAGCCCCACTCGGGAGCCAAGCCTGGCCAGCGAGTGATGTAATCCGCGAAACGGTCCAATACTACGCTGAGCCCTAACAAAATCGGGCCAGCGCAGTTTGTTCGATTTCCTTTATTTGAAAAACCGTTAACCAAACCACAATTAATCACTTAAAATGGTAAGGTTACTTTGTAGAGTGTGGGGATACTATGACAGATTTTGTGGTGATTCTGATCAGCACGATCTTGGTCAATAATTTTGTCTTGGTACAGTTCTTGGGGCTGTGTCCGTTCATGGGGGTTTCCAATAAGCTGGAAACGGCCATCGGTATGGGCGGCGCCACCACCTTTGTACTGACACTGGCGTCTATTTGCAGCTATCTCGTCCACAACTACGTGCTCTCGCCGCTGGGGCTTGAGTATCTCAAAACCATCGCCTTTATTTTGGTCATCGCGGTGGTGGTGCAATTTGCCAAAATGTTCATCGAAAAAACCAGCCCTCTGCTCTATCGCGTATTGGGCGTGTTCCTGCCACTGATCACCACCAATTGTGCGGTATTGGGCGTGGCACTACAGAACACCGCCAAAGCTCATACCTTTACTCAGTCGGCGCTCTACGGTTTTGGCGCAGCGCTAGGCTTTTCTCTGGTACTGATTTTGTTTTCAGCCATGCGTGAGCGCTTGGCGGTGGCCGATGTACCCGCTCCCTTTAAAGGCGCGGCCATCGGCATGATTACCGCCGGCCTAATGTCGCTGGCCTTTATGGGCTTTAGCGGGTTGGTGTAACTCATGATCGACTATTTATTAACTCATCCCTTCATCGGTGCTCTAGTGGCACTGGTTTCTCTGGCGCTGATCTTTGGTGCCATTCTCGGTTTCGCTGCCGTTCAATTTAAAGTGGAAGGCGACCCCATCGTCGATCAATTGGACAACCTACTGCCGCAAACCCAGTGTGGCCAATGTAGCTACCCCGGTTGCCGCCCCTACGCCGAAGCGATTGCCAATGGCGACGCCATCAACAAATGCCCTCCCGGCGGGCAAGCCACCATTAACGCTATCGCTGACCTACTGGATGTGGAAGCACCGACGCTGGATGAAGAGCACGGCGAAGAATCTGAAGTAAAAACCGTCGCCTACATTCGTGAAGATGAATGCATTGGTTGCACCAAGTGTATTCAGGCTTGCCCTATGGACGCCATCCTCGGCGCGGCCAAGCAAATGCATACCGTCATTGCCGACGAATGCACGGGCTGTGATCTCTGTGTCGAGCCCTGCCCCGTGGATTGCATTGATATGCTGCCCATCGAGACCACCCTCGGCGACTGGCATTGGCAGCCCCCCAAACTGCCGCAACAACAATTCGAAAATATCATTGCTACCGATAAACAAGCTGTTGAAGATGGAGCAGCCGCGTGACAAAAATTTGGTCGATTCCCGGTGGCGTTCATCCGGAAGAAAATAAAAGCCAATCACTGCAACTGCCCCTCGGTGAAATATCCTTAGCCGAAGAGCTGGTCTATCCACTGAATCAACATATTGGTGCACCGGCAACTGCGATCGTAGAAGTGGGTGAACAAGTGCTGGCAGGGCAAAAAATTGCTGAAGCTAAAGGCATGATCAGCGCCAGCATCCACGCCTCAACCTCGGGCACCATAACAGCGATTGAAGATCGCACTCTGCCACACCCTTCTGGCATGAGTGGTGAGTGCATCGTGTTAACACCTGACGGCAAAGATAGCTTCGCCAAGTTTGAGACTTGCGAAAATTATCTCGCCCTCGATCACGACCAGTTGGTCGCTAAAATCCGCGAGGCGGGCATTACCGGCATGGGCGGAGCGGGATTTCCTACCGCCGTCAAGTTGAGTCCGCGCGCCAACAACCCCATTGATACCTTGATCATTAACGGCACTGAGTGTGAACCTTACATCACCGCCGATGACACCCTGATGCAAACTCAGGCAGACGACATCATCAAAGGCACACAGCTTTTAGCGCACATGTTGGGCAATCCTCAACGAGTGGTGATCGGCATCGAAGACAATAAGCCTGATGCCATAAAAGCCGTGACTGCGGCGGCCGCTGGTACAGCCATTGAAGTCGTGAGTTTTCCCACCAAGTATCCGTCGGGCGGTGAGAAACAATTGATTCAAATTCTTACCGGGAAAGAAGTTCCATCCGGTCAGTTGCCCGCGAGCATCGGTATTGTGCTGCAGAATGTCGGCACCACCGTCGCCGCTTATGAAGCCGTGCGCTTTGGCAAACCACTCATAGAACGTATCACCACCGTCGTCGGTGAGGCACTGCAGACTCAGCGAAACATCAAGGTGCGCCTGGGCACCCCGATCAATCACGTCTTGGCCGAACATGGTTTTCTGCCCAAGAACGCCAGCCGTTTGATTATGGGCGGTCCGATGATGGGTTTTGCGCTGGAGAATGAAAACGTTCCGGTGGTAAAGGCGACCAACTGCATTCTCGCCCCCGGCAAGAAAGAAATGGCGCCTCCGGCACCCGCACAAGCCTGTATTCGCTGCGGCATGTGTGCCGAAGCCTGCCCCGCCAGCTTGTTGCCGCAACAAATGTACTGGTACGCACAGGCAGAAGATTACGAAAAGCTCGAAGCCCACAACATTAAAGATTGCATCGAATGTGGCGCCTGCTCATTTGTGTGCCCCAGTAACATCCCGCTGGTTCAACACTATCGCGCCGCCAAAGGCACCATGCGCCAGCAGGCCATTGAGAAAGAAAAATCCGATCGCTCTCGTCTGCGTTTCGAATTCCGCCAAGAGCGCATCGCCAAGGCTGAAGCCGAAAAAGAAGCCAAACGCGTGACTCGGAAAAAAGCAGCGGAAGCCGCTAAGAAAAAAATCGAAGCCCAAAAAGCCAGTGGCGAAACACCCGCGGCAGGCAATGATCTGGTGGCCAATGCCATCGCTAGCGCCAAGCAAACGCAAGCATCACCCGAAGAGCAACAAGCGAAACTTGAACGCGCGGTTAGCGGTGCCGAAGGCCGCATAGAAAAACTGCAGCAACGTCTGTCAGAGACCGAGGCCGATGATCAAAAGGCCAAGCTCACAGCGCAAATCAAACAAGCCGAAGTTAAACTGCAAGATGCGAAGACTAAGCTCGCAAACTTTTCCCCGACGGCCAACGATAGCAATGCGACTGCAACCAACAGCAATACCGATGCAAACGATCCGGTAGCCGCGGCCATTGCCCGCGCGCAAGCCAAAATGACCATGGCTCCGGACGAAAAGCTGCGTTCGAATCTGGAATCCCTCAACAAACGCCTGCAGAAAGCGCAAGACAAGCTAGCCGCTGCGAAGGCCGACAACGCCGATACCGTCGATGCGTTGCAATCTGGAGTCGACAAGCTTAAAGAAAAAATCGCCACCACGGAAAAAGAACTTGCACAGCTGCCAACACCTGTCGCCGAACCGCCAGCGCCCGAGACTACTGACGCAGCTACCGCCGCCATTGAGCGCGCAAAAGCAAAAGCGGCCGCACAGGCCAGCATGTCACCGGAAGACAAGCTGCGTAACCAGTTAACCGCTATGTCCACGAGAATTGAAAAAGCACAGTCCAAGCTCGTCAGTGCAAAAGCCGACAACGCCGATACTGTGGATGCCTTGCAGATGGGGCTGGATAAAATGTTCGCCAAACAACAAACGTTGCGTGACGAGCTGCGCCAGCTCAATCCCAACGCGCCAGAGCTCAACGATGCCAACGTCAAAGCTGAGTCTGATAACAATAGCGCAAAGAATGAACAGGAAAGCTCCGAAACCCCCGCACCGGTAAAAGAGCCCGACGCCGCCACGGCCGCCATCGAGAAAGCCAAAGCCAAGGCCGCCGCTCAAGCCAGTATGTCGCCCGAAGAAAAGCTGCGAGATCAGGTCGCGTCACTGGAAAAACGACTCGAAAAAGCCCAGCAACGCTTGAGTAAAGCCGAAGCAGAAGACGACGAGAATATTGATGCCTTTCGCGCCGGCGTTGAAAAGACACGCTCGAAGCTGGAACAAACACGAGCACAACTGGAAGAAAGCTAGCGCGAAATAGCGCCGCAGCAACTCCATTGTGCTCCGGCCAATAAACCATTGGTTCAATTAAAAACACGCAACGCTAGAGCTCACCATAGAGATTTGGCAGGCAACACACTAGAGACCAACCACATGGCCTTTATGAAAATATCTTCACCTCACGCCACTCGTTCTGGCAATACCGGTGACGTAATGAAACAAGTGATTCTGGCCTGTTTGCCGGGGTTGCTGGCACTCAGCTATTTCTTTGGGCCTGGCAGCCTGATGAACGTAATGCTGGCCAGCGCCACTGCGGTTGCCTGTGAAGCGGCCATTCTCAAGCTACGCAATCGTCCCATCGGTTTCTATTTACAGGACTACAGCGCTGTTGTCACCGGGGTACTACTTGGACTGGCGCTGCCGCCCTATTGCCCTTGGTGGGTTGTAGTTGTGGGTACAGCTTCCGCTATCATTTTGGCTAAACACCTGTACGGCGGCATGGGCTATAACCCCTTCAATCCAGCCATGGTCGGCTACGTAATTCTACTGATTTCGTTTCCGGTAGAAATGACACAGTGGGCCGCACCCTTACCCGCACTGGAAGAGGGCCAGTCTCTAATGAGCTTCTCTGGCGCCTTGCAACAAATTTGGCTGGGCATACCCATAGACGGCTACACCGGCGCAACCCCGTTAGATTTATTCAAGCAAAACGACACCTTACTGGTTAACGATTTCTATCAAGCGGAATCCTTATTCGCTACCGGCCATTTTGCCGGTGCCGGATGGGAGTGGGTCAATATCGGTTTCTTACTCGGCGGCCTTTATCTCTTGTGGCGTAACATCTTTACCTGGCATGCTCCCATCAGTATGCTGGCGACCATGTTCGTTTTATCGGCCCTTTTTTACGATGGTGGCAGTTCTAATAGCGCCGGTTCTCCGCTGCTGCACTTGTTCTCTGGCGCCACCATGTTGGGTGCATTTTTTATTGCTACAGACCCAGTGTCATCAGCGGTAAGTACCAAGGGACGCTTGATATACGGTGCAGGCATTGGCGCTTTGGTTTTTCTCATTCGCGCTTGGGGTAACTACCCCGACGCTATCGCCTTTGCGGTACTGCTGATGAACTTTGCCGCCCCATTTATCGACTATTACACGCTTCCGCGCACTTACGGCCACAGCAACAGCCGTCGCGCCACGGAAAAAAGCGAATAAGGATTTATTGATCATGCTGGGTACATCCATCAGTAAAAACAGCCTGCTGCTGGGACTATTCGCATTAGTCACCGCCGCCATCTTAGCGGGCACCCAAGCCAGTACTGCCGACCGCATTGCCGCCGCCGAACGAGCCGCCGCGCAAAAGGCACTACTGGAAATTGTTCCCCTAAATCGACACAACAACGACCTGCTGATGGATACCATTGTGATCGAGGAAAAATACTGGCCAACGCTGGGCTTGAAAAACGGCGGGAAGATTCACATTGCTCGCGACCATGGTGAAGCGGTGGCGGCGATTATCCCTGCAGTCGCGCCAGATGGTTACAGCGGCGACATCAAATTGATTGTTGGTATCAACGCAGATGGCAGCCTCGCAGGTGTTCGCGCACTGACTCACAATGAAACACCGGGGCTCGGTGATAAAGTCGAACTCAAAAAGAGTGACTGGATATTGGGATTCAATGGTAAATCGTTAGTTAACCCAGAGCCTTCGCGCTGGGAAGTGAAAAAAGACGGCGGCGATTTTGATCAATTTACCGGAGCTACCATCACTCCACGCGCGGTGGTTCATCAAGTGAAACGCACGTTGGAGTTTTTTGCAGCGACGCAACCGCTAACCAATAGCGCAGCCCCTCAGACTGCGACTGAACAGGAAGGAGTTAGCCCATGAGCACTACCGACTACAGAGAAATTAGTCACAACGGCTTGTGGAAAAACAATCCGGCCTTAGTACAGCTATTGGGGTTATGCCCGTTGCTGGCAGTTAGCGGCAGCGTGGTCAACGCCTTGGGATTGGGACTGGCCACCACATTGGTACTGGTGGGATCCAACATCTCCGTGTCACTGATTCGCAAAACAGTTAGCGATGCAGTTCGACTGCCTGCGTTCGTGATGATCATTGCATCCTTTACTACCTGCACGGAACTGTTGATGAAAGCTTTTACCTACGAGCTCTATCAAGTGCTGGGTATTTTCATTCCATTGATTGTTACCAACTGCGCTATCCTCGGTCGCGCCGATGCCTTTGCCAGTAAAAACAAAGTCGGAGCCTCTGCTTTTGATGGCCTGATGATGGGTTTGGGTTTTGCGTTGGTGTTGATAGCAGTTGGCGCTATTCGAGAAGTTCTAGGCAGCGGTACTTTATTCGCCGGCATGGATTTATTGCTTGGCCCTGTCGCCGAACACTGGACCATAACGCTGTTCGATAACTACAGTGGTTTCCTGGTGGCGATTTTGCCTCCCGGCGCATTCATTGTCACCGGTTTCTTGATCGCTATTAAAAATGCTATCGATAGCGAACTGGAAAGACGCGAGAAAGCCAAACGCACGGCGCCCGTCGTTAAAGGCAGCAAGCGCGTGAGAACCACAGGCACTATTACCTGATTGCTCGCTCCTCCAATTGTGAGTACGCCATAAAAAGAGAGGTCTAGCCTCTCTTTTTTTATGACCTAAATAACCAATCAGTGATTGAGTTAGAACGATCACTACTTGCCGTGCAAATAATCTGTTTTCGCCGCCATGATGAAATCGTTGCGATGTAGACCATGAATACTGTGGGTCCACCAAGTAATCGTGGTACGCCCCCATTCCACCAAGATAGCCGGATGATGATTCGCGCCTTCGGCCAACTCTCCCACCGCATTGGCAAAATCCAACGCCTGATTAAAATCCTTAAACGGAAAAACCTTCTCCAATTGAGGAATGCCTTCACGATTAATCGCTGACCATTCAGGAAGTTGAAGCAATAAACGACACTGCTCCTCAGTGGCGATACGATCATCACCTGCTTTACAGGCTGTGCACGACTCACTCACCAGTTGAGTCATGAATGCTCCTCCTTATTGCCGTTACCTCGCGATTGTTTGAAATTTCTCAATACTACTGCAAGTGTAGCCGAATCCAGCCATTTCTCGACTGCTTAGGGATTCTAGGCAGTCGAGCATGGGGATGATGCATAGCGCGTCACAGAGTCTCAGTGACAATCACGCCATTTTGGCAATGAGTCGTGTAGGTAAACGTTTCAGTACAGGACCTAAAAGGCTCCAAGGCCACCCGGGTATGTAAGCAAACTGCTTTTTCCCCTCAATCGCGTCCACCAGTTTACGACAACCGATTTCAGGAGGAATAACAAAAGGTCGTGATTTTGCACCTTGATTAATGGGCGTATCGATATAGCCCGGAGCCAGAATAGTGACATCAATAGGCTCATTCACAGTTTCTGCTTGCACTGCTTGCAAGTAGTTAGTCACCGCCGCTTTGGTCGCCCCATAGACGCCGCCACTGGGTAATCCACGACAACCTGCCACTGAACTGATACCGACAATGTGACCTTCAGATTGATTTCTCAGCAACGGCAAACCGGCTTCAACCGTCGCCATCAGACCTTTCACATTGACATCAATCATACGTTCGATATCTTTAAAATCAGACTTACCGGCGCGACCATTCACGCCGATACCTGCGTTGGCAATAATGATATCCAATCGTCCCATTTGTTGATGAGCATCTGCCAATACTTGCGCTACCGCTGAGATATCGGTCACGTCCAGAGCTTTCACCACCACCCGCGCATCACTGTTGTGGGTCAGCTCTTCTGCGAGATTTTCTAATAAATCGAGACGCCGAGCAGTTAACACTAAGTCGTAGCCCCGCTGTGCAAACTCTCGGGCCATTCCCATTCCCAAACCGGATGAAGCTCCCGTTAAAAAAACTGTTTTTCTGCTCATTAATAACTCTCGCTTAACTATTCCGTGCACGTTGCACATCAAAGATGCATTCAAATCACCTATTGTTTGTACGCAATACGACTGGCGAATGCAAACCTGCCCTCTCAAGTTTCTTAGGGTAGCTCGGGTAAACCGCTCACGAACGGGTTAAATCTGAGACATAAAAAAACCGGAGCAAGCCCCGGTTTTTACTAGCACTGACTATTGAGTGTTATTGAACCTCAATGGTGCCCTCTTCAATCTTCGCCTGCCAAATTTGCGGGCCAGTCTGGTGAACGGATTCACCTTTCACGTCTACGGCGACGGTAACAGGCATGTCTTTGATGTCAAATTCGTAGATCGCTTCCATTCCCAAGTCTTCAAAGCCAACCACTTTGGAGGCTTTGATGGCTTTCGACACCAAGTAGGCTGAACCACCAACGGCCATCAAATAGACTGCCTTGTTATCTTTGATCGCGTCGATTGCTAAAACGCCTCGCTCGGCTTTGCCGACCATGCCAATCAGACCGGTTTCTTCCAACATGGTGCGAGTAAATTTGTCCATACGAGTAGCGGTAGTTGGGCCAGCAGGTCCAACCACTTCACCTTCTACAGGATCTACTGGGCCAACGTAGTAAATCATACGATTGGTGAAATCCACCGGTAGCTTCTCGCCTTTACCAATCATATCAACCATGCGTTTGTGAGCGGCATCACGACCCGTTAGTAATTTACCAGACAGTAGAACCGTTTCACCCGGTTGCCACTCGGCAACATCTTGCTTAGTGATTTCATCGAGGTTTACACGACGTGCATTGCCCACTTCCCACGTAATCTCTGGCCAATCTTCAAGGCTAGGCGGAGCCTGCAAAGAAGGACCTGTACCGTCTAGAGTAAATTTACATAAACGAGTAGCCGCACAGTTGGGAATAATGGCAATAGGTTTGTTGGCCGCGTGTGTTGGACAGTCTTTTACTTTGACATCCAATACGGTGGTCAAACCACCAAGTCCTTGAGCACCGATACCCAAGTTGTTTACTTTTTCCATCAACTCTAGACGCAACTCTTCAGACCGGTTACTGGCGCCACGCTCTTGCAAATCAAGGATATCGATAGGATCGAGCAATGCCTCTTTGGCCATAGCCATGGCTTTATCAGCGGTACCACCAATCCCAATACCTAAGATACCTGGCGGACACCAGCCGGCGCCCATGGTCGGCAATACATTGAGAACCCAATCAACAACAGAATCAGAGGGATTGAGCATGGCAAATTTAGTTTTTGCTTCTGAACCACCACCTTTAGCCACCACGTGCACATCAACCTTGTCACCCGGTACCATTTTGTAGGTAATCATGGCCGGCGTGTTGTCACCTGTATTCTTTCGCGCGCCATCTGGGTCGGCGAGCACTGACGCCCGCAGTTTGTTATCGGGATGGTTATAGGCACGACGAACGCCTTCATTGATCATTTCTTCAATGCTGCAATCAGTATCCCACTGAACCTTCATACCGATCTTCATGATCACACTGACGATACCCGTATCTTGGCAAATAGGGCGATGACCTTCTGCACACATACGAGAATTGATCAGGATCTGTGCCATGGCGTCTTTGGCCGCGGGGCTTGCTTCGCGTTCGTACGCGTCATTCATGGCTTGGATAAAGTCTTTCGGATGGTAGTAGGAAATGAATTGCAGGGCATCGGTGATGCTGTCAATCAGGTCGTCTTTACGAATTACCGTAGTCATCGGCTACATCTCTCACACAGGTTGATCAGAATAGAAGAGCGCTCGCACCACTGCTGTGATACTGAACACTCCACTGTCACGGTTAAGTCGCTAATTTTACACCAGCAGAGGCGATTTGTCCGGTGGCTTGAATTAGACCTTTGTCGATTTCGAAGTATTTTTAACCACAAAACACTAGCAATTGTGTCCCGTTTTCTTGCAATACCCAGATATAGTCCTAGACTTATTCCTGTCACAGAGTAGATAGCTGGGGGGAGTTTCTACGCAATGATACGGATTGCCGGTGTTCACACATGCTTTCTTAACTCACCAGATGAGCACACTGGCCAAGCCCCGACTCCCTCAAAAAAACATCAACTGCCTACTCTTTACCTCACTCTTTGTTCCATCATTCAACTTCTACTCAAACCTTTTTTCAGGCAGCCCCGTTCATGCCTGAGAACTTTTTCTGCTCGACCATTGTGGAGAAAACTATGGCTACGCTTATCGAGCCCTGCCCTTTTTGTGACAGTGGCCACCTACATATCAGTCATCACCTGCTGTCGCATTCCGTCAGCTGCCAAACCTGTAAATCCACAGGCCCTCATCGACGGCAACTGGAAGACGCCCTGCTGGAGTGGAACCACACCTCGAAACTGCTGCGCAGCGCCCGAACCGGGGAGCATGTTCAAGTACACGGCCGACTGCACGATTTGGAGGATGCAGTAAGAAATCTCGCCAGTGCATTGCGCCATGGGCCTGGGGGCCAGGAAGCTGCGGCGGAATATAAGTTAGAGCACTAGTACATTCAGAGACAAACAAAAACGCCGCTTATACAGCGGCGTTCTAATAAGGATGTGCGGAAACTCAAAACCTCAGGGCGTGGTGGGATTCAGCTGGCGCTTAATATCCAGAATATCGCGATTGACGCTGCGACGATAATTGTCGATGGCAGCGATCGCTTCTTCGTTGGTCTTCACGCGCTTAGTCAAACTGGAGCGGATCTCCGTAAGCTGACTGTCGGCACGATTGGCCTTATCAATCAGTTCTCGCAAACGCTTTTGCTGGTTGTCCGATAAATCCGACACCATGCTTAACTGCTCAGTTTGCAAGGCTATATCACTACTCAAACGCCCAAGATTCTCACTTTGCGATTTAGCCAACGTCTGGGCATCGACCGCTTGCTTGGCCGCAGCTTTGACACTCTTAACAACACCAGCCACTTCCTTTTTATTGGCCGCAATGGCTTTTTTATTCACATTGCGGGTATCCCACAACTTGCGAATCTCACTCTGGGCGACCTTGAGCTCATCCCGCGCAGAGCGTAGATTGGACTGCAACACCGTCACCGATTGGCTCGACTCGTCGTCTGACAGGGTCAAACGCTGCTCCAAACTGACAATACGCAGCTCAGCGGATGAGACTTGCTGCTGAGCTTTAAGCAACTGCCAATAGGAAAAACCCGCCAACCCCAAACCGGTCAGAGACAAAATCAACGCCAGAGGCACCAGCGGTGAGGACTTCGCCTGCATCGCCGAGACTGGAGTCGGGCGTTTGCGTTGTGGCGCCGTCGCTTTAGAGGCTGCGGCTTTTTTTGCGGTATTGGCATTATTGGAGCCGTCATTGCCACCGCGGCTCAATCCATCATCCCCCGCAGAGGGAGCTCCTCCCGATAAGGTGGGCTCCTTTCGTTCTATGCTCATGCCATTCCCCAGTAACGCGAATCAATTAAATAATCAGATCGCGTTTTATATCAAAGCTACCGTTTTTTTACATCCCAAATACGCAAAAAGCCGGGCAATGCCCGGCTTTTCTTGGTGTTCTTGTCAGAATTTACGCTTTATACGTAAACCAACAGAGCAACCAATACAGCAGTCAGAGCCAAGCTGCAGTGGATAACACCTTTAACAGTTGTCATTGGGCCTTGCTTACCAACGATCGCATTCACTTCTAGAGCGGCGATGATAGCCAGAGCAACCAACAAACCCGTAGAACCTTCAGCCTTCAGACCGTAACCACCGCCGCTAACGAAGTGAGGGCCAGCCAGCATGAAGAACGCCATTGGGCCAGAGAACAGAGTATTGGTACGGGAAGCCAACAGCGCTTTACCCGCTGCAGTTGGACCGTCGCCACCTTCTACCAAGCCTAGAGCGATCTTTTGGTTTGGCCAGATGATCAACCAAACGTTCAAGAACATCAGGGTACCCAAGGTAATACCGGCAATGATGTAGGCGTTCAGCAAATCTTGCTTAGCCAGACCGACCAACAAAATCAAACCGGTGATGAAAGTGAACATGGCGCTCCAGCGGAACCACCACAAAGCTTCAGGAGCCAATTTCGCTTTCGCGTCTTTTAATGCTTCTGGGGTAGCGGCTTTGAAGTAGCCACCTTGGATGAAGTTGAAGTAGTACAACAATCCCATCCAAGTCATACCAAACAGAAGGTGTCCCCAACGAGCGAGGAAGTTAACAAATTGCATAGTTTCCATAATACGATCCTTAAACAGCAGCTATCAGAATTATTGTTATTTCGAGGTTCCAGGCAGCTTATGGCCGCCAGACTTCACGTTCTTTATTATAGGTAGAGCCCTGAACGTTATAAGCCGGAGTCGACTAGAGAAGCAAGCGCTAAGCACGCTGATCCCGGTAACTGTCTCGACACTTTACTAATACCCCTGTAAAAACAAAGGATTAGCGAGGCATCGCCCCCAAATAAATCCCCGCTATTTTACGGCTTCACAGGGAAAATAAGAAGTCAGGGATTGAGGAAATACCTCTCGAACAGCAAAGATTGACGCAATCCGCCGTGTTTTTTGTCTATTTAGCACCTACGCAGTGCATCAACTGTCGTGCAATGAGAGACATCAGGACCACTGAATCGACGCCGTCGTCCCTAAATCGGTAGCGTAACAACCGCTTTTAGCCCCGGCTGCAGGTTAACCAACTCCAGTTCGCCACCGTGGCTACGGATAATTTGACGAGCAATGGAGAGTCCCAGCCCCATGCCACCGGTTTGGCGATTGCGAGATTGCTCTAAGCGCACGAACGGCTCAAATACAGATTCTTTCTCAGACTCGGTAATTCCAGGGCCAGAATCAATAATGGAGATAACCGCTTGGTTTTTATCCAGCGATAGATTCACCCGCGCCTTATCGCCGTAATGGACAGCGTTCTCCATCAGGTTACGCAGAGCCCTCTTGATACTCACCGGCCGCAATTCCATCACTACCGGCGTGAGGCTATCGCACTGAACGGCCAAACCTATCTCACACAGATCTTCTACTAAACTGTCGACCAATGCGGTTAGATCAACCGTTTGCGTCGGCTCAACATCTCCCGAGTGGCGCACGAACGTCAGTGTCGCCTCGGACATCTGCTGCATCTCATCCAAGCTTTGCAACAATCGCTGCTTTTCGTCGCTGTCTTGCATCAACTCCAGTCGCAATCTCATACTGGTCATGGGGGTTCGCAAGTCATGGGACAGCGCCGCCAGCATCCGAGTGCGATCCGAAACAAATCGTTGCAATCTATCGTTCATACGATTAAAAGCTGCGACGGTCTCTTTAACATCGTTAGGCCCAACTTCAGGCAGGGGCTCAACCTTTCGCCCACGCCCTAAGTTATTGGCCGCTATCGCCAAGGAGGATAAAGGTCGAGTAATTTTGCGAATCTGGAAGATCACAACCAAAAGCACCAACACACATGCGATGACCACAAAGTTCAGCGTCTGCCGCGAAGCCAACAAAGAAAAGTCGGGAGCACTGCTATGGGCGACAAACCACTGGCCGTTGTCGAGTTTCACAGCCAGCATCAACTGCTTTAGCGGCATTCCCCGAGGACGAAAGCGCGACGCAGGAGAGGAATTATGGGGTTCCAGTGCCGGACGTCGAAAGCCATCTTCCCGTGGAGGGAACGGTTTGCGAGCGTCTGGTGCTGGCGGACGTTGCCTGTCATTGGGCGACACTAGCTCCAAGCGCACAGTAATTCGACCTCTATAACTATCGCCAAGCTTCCTTTCCATCAGGCGAATCACTCGCTTTTCTCTCGATTGATAACGCTGAGGCTGATCGCGAAGATCTGGCGGCAGTTGCTGACTGAATCGATAACTGACACCGGGACGTTTCCACGCTTTGAGTACCGCCGGATGCAGCTCTGCAGGTGCTTGCTCGAGCAGCCGAATCATAGCGCCAAACTGGCGACTGAAGTGACGTTCACTGTGGGCGATCATTTGATTTTGATAGGCTTTGGACAACAGCCAAGTGCTGATTCCTTGGGCCAAAAGTAACGCCAAGACCACCAAGACAATCATTTGCGTAAGCAGTTTTTGAGGCCATAGTTTTTTGATCAGCTTCATCACCAGCTACCCTAGGCCGCCGAAACCGAGACAGAAAACAGATAGCCACCACCCCAAACGGTTTTTATGAGCGCGGGATTCTGCGGATCACTTTCTATCTTCTTGCGCAATCGACTCACCTGATTATCAATGCTGCGATCAAAAGGGTCCGCTTCTCGACCTTTGGTCAATGTCAGCAGCTGATCTCGGCTGAGAACTTTTTGAGGGTGCTGAATAAACACCAGTAGTAGGCGATACTCAGCAGTACTTAGAGACACCAATACACCGTCATCATGTTGTAAATGCCGCTGATTGGTGTCGAGCGTCCAAGGCGAAAAGTAGTAGCGCTCAACAATCTCGCCTTCTTGAGCACTGGCCTTCCCCGAAGAAGCGATCTCGTCTCTTCCACGTCTCAACACTGCTTTAATACGGGCCAATAACACTCTCGGCACAAAGGGCTTGGTCACATAGTCATCAGCGCCGATTTCTAATCCCACCACACAATCGGCGTCTTCGCTCATGGCGGTGAGCATAATGACCGGTGGGCCCTGCTGATCACGAATGTGACGGCACAGGCTCAAACCATCTTCGCCGGGCATCATCAAATCCAACACAATCAGGTCATAGCGCTGCTCTGGCAGGAGCGCACGCAACCGCTCACCGTTTTCCGCAGTACTCACGTCAAAGCCGTGCTGCGACAAATAGGTGGCGAGCAGCTCGCGAATTTCCTGATGATCATCAACGACCAATATGTGCTGTTGTGTCATAGATTGCTCACACTGATTTCTGCGGTTTCCCAGCCATTATACTGCCATAGGAGCACTCAACCTGTATCAAAATGTATCTCCCTTAGCGACCTCGCCTTTGCCCTGATACACATTGATACAAACTAGCGAGTCTCTGGGACACTTGTCAGACATGGCCGTGTTTCAATGATCCCACGTTATCGAGATGTGCCCCCAATTTAAAACAGCAATAACCCAAACCGTTATTGCTCTATTACCGCAAAGAGGAATCAAATCATGAAAAAGAGACTATTGATCGCCACGCTACTCTCCGCCGGCTTAATGGCCACCCCATTGATGGCCGAAGATAATCGCGATTCGAAAGACTGCGAACGAGGCGAAAACAGCCGCATGATGAAACATCATGAGTTCAGCAAACGAGGATTCGGCATGGGCGGAAAAATGGATCGCAAGGAAATGTTCGAGCGAGAATTCAACGCCGATCAAATCCGCACCCTGATGGAAGCCCGCCTGCTGATGCAAGGTAACGACAACCTAAAAGTTGGCAAAATCTCCAGCGCCAACAATGGCTATGTGGTGAATATCGTCACACAAGACAACTCCCTAGTTGAAGAACTGGAAGTGGCCGCCAACGGCATGCCCAAGAAGATGTACGAGAAAATGAAAAAACACATGGAAAAACGCCAGCAAAAAGATCGCTCCTGAGCTCACCCTCCTCTGGAGGCGGACAGATGGATACTGCCATAGTCCTGTTCGCCACGTTTTGGGAGTCTTCGGACTCCCCTTTTTTTTGCCTAAACGATTCAATCGCTCAGCGCAGATCCACAGTAGAACTCAGGAGCATCTATGTCAGCCTTATCACGTTCCAACCGCAACCAACTCATTAGGACGACACTGCTCATCGCCAGCTCAGCACTGATTCTGGGCGGTTGTAGCAGCCAAGATAAAAGAAAACGCCCCTCTCTCACCGAGACTTTTGAAACAGAGATCACCCAAGACGGCAGCAAACGCTTCGTCTATCAAGTGAGTCCAGATCGCTCCAAAGGTGGACGCCCACCTCGCAACCGAGATGGAAAGCCTCCCTCCAAAGGTGGGCAAATGCCCTCCGATAGAAGCGCCAAAATTGCGGAAAGAACCGAGACCATGCTGCAAGAAAAACTGGCCAAAACTGAATTCTGCCAAGAGGGTCACATGGTCTTGGATTCCTTTTTCGACCGAGGTGGTTACACCATTCGCGGTGAGTGTCGGGATGAGGCGAGTGAAGGGGATCGTGCTAAGTTTATTTAGTGAGAAAAGGAATTCAAGATCGCAGTTTTAGGGAGTTATAGGGGACGGAGGGAATAATAATTGTACAAGCGCTAACAGTGATTAGAATTTAATCCCTCCGTCCCCTTTTATCGTCCCCTTTTATCCAGCCTCGGCACGAGCGGCGTAGCTGCTGCGCCACAACGAAAAAGGGCCCGCGAATGCGAGCCCTTTGGGGTAATCAGTGGTGCGAGGAATTACATCATTCCTGGCATGCCACCCATTCCACCCATGCCGCCCATATCTGGCATACCACCAGCAGCGCCACCTTCTTCAGGAGCATCAGCAACCATGGCTTCAGTGGTGATCATCAGACCAGCAACAGAACCCGCCGCCTGCAGCGCAGTACGAGTTACTTTAGCGGGATCGAGGATACCCATTTCCAACATGTCACCGTATACGCCAGTGCCGGCGTTGTAACCTTCGTTACCGGTGGTTTGCTTAACTTTGTCAGCAACAACAGAGGCTTCGTCGCCAGCGTTAGTGACGATTTGACGCAAAGGCGCTTCCATCGCACGCATAGCAATACCGATACCTGCGTTTTGATCTTCGTTATCACCTTGCAGATCAGCAATGGCTGCTACAGCGCGGATCAAAGCAGTACCACCGCCAGGCACTACGCCTTCTTCAACCGCTGCGCGAGTTGCGTGCAACGCATCTTCAACACGTGCTTTTTTCTCTTTCATTTCAACTTCGGTGATTGCACCGACCTTGATGACAGCAACACCGCCAGCCAACTTGGCCACACGCTCTTGCAGTTTTTCACGATCGTAATCAGAAGAAGACTCTTCGATTTGTGAACGGATTTGACCAACGCGTGCTTGGATGTCGGCAGCTTCACCAGCGCCGTCAACGATCACTGCATTTTCTTTGCTCATGGTAACGCGCTTGGCAGTACCCAGGTGCTCCAGAGTAACCGCTTCCAGTTCCAGACCAACTTCTTCAGAAATCACGGTGCCACCAGTGAGGATGGCGATGTCTTGCAACATAGCTTTACGACGATCGCCGAAACCCGGTGCTTTACAAGCAGCAACTTTAACGATGCCACGCATGTTGTTCACAACCAAAGTTGCCAAGGCTTCGCCTTCGATGTCTTCAGCGATGATGACCAGTGGCTTACCCGCTTTAGCAACGGCTTCCAGAGTTGGCAGCAATTCGCGAATGTTAGAAACTTTCTTATCAACCAACAGAATGAACGGAGACTCGTGCTCAACGCTCATGTTTTCCTGGTTGGTGATGAAGTAAGGAGACAAGTAGCCGCGATCGAACTGCATACCTTCAACAACGTCGAGTTCGTTCTCGAGGGCGTTGCCTTCTTCAACGGTGATTACGCCTTCTTTGCCTACTTTTTCCATAGCTTCAGCGATGATGTCACCGATTTCAGCGTCAGAGTTGGCAGAGATAGTACCTACCTGAGCGATAGCTTTAGAGTCGGTACAAGGTTGAGCGATAGACTGAATGTGAGCAACGGCCGCCGCGGTGGCTTTATCGATGCCGCGCTTCAGGTCCATTGGGTTCATGCCAGCAGCAACAGACTTCAAACCTTCGTTAACGATAGCTTGAGCCAAAACGGTTGCAGTGGTAGTACCATCACCGGCGTCGTCAGAAGCTTTAGAAGCCACTTCCTTCACCATTTGTGCGCCCATGTTTTCGTACTTGTCTTTCAGTTCAATTTCTTTAGCAACTGAAACACCATCTTTGGTCACGGTCGGTGCGCCAAAAGATTTATCAAGAACAACGTTACGGCCTTTAGGGCCCAAAGTAGTTTTTACAGCATCAGCTAGAATGTTTACGCCAGCCAGCATGCCTTGGCGAGCTTCGTCACCAAATTTTACGATCTTAGCAGCCATGTTTATCAGCTCCCTTTACTATTCAAAGATATCTAATTTCACCGAAGCGAAGGATTAACCTTCAACAACAGCCTTGATGTCACTTTCGCTCAAAATAACCAGTTCTTCACCATTGACTTCAATGGTGTCGCTGCCGGCGTACTTACCAAAGACGACGGTGTCGCCAACTTTTACGTCTACAGCGCGAACTTCACCGTTATCCAAGATGCGGCCGTTGCCGATGGCAACAACTTCACCTTGATTAGGCTTTTCTTGAGCAGAACCTGGTAGCACAATGCCGCCAGCTGAGGTTGTTTCTTCTTCCTTGCGGCGAACCACAACACGATCGTGTAGAGGACGAATGTTCATCTATTTCTTCTCCAAAATGTCTATTTCTGGACTAACGTTGGGCCCTGAGACCCTCTTTCTTTGATTTAGCGCCCAGTTCTTCGGCATTCACGTCGGAACCAGAGCGCCTGCTCTAGATCTTAGATCTAGAACAATAAAACTAAGTGATTAGGGAAATGGGGTTCGATCAATCGATTTCAACACCTCAAAACAAAAAAAGTTGCCTAAATCGATGAATGCGGTCAAAAATCAATCAAAATTGCGAGATATCGCAGCTTTAGAGTCTGGGCGATGGCTAGTTGAGCTTGTCACGGTTCGGGTTGTCACCCTCTTGGCGATATTCACCTTCAATAATGTCTTCGCCGTCATTGCCACGACTAGGGCCCTGTCGAAACTGGGTGGAGCTGTAAAAACCCGCGCCCCCCGACGTGGCCCGCAGGATGACCCGCTTAAGCAGGCGGCCGATGATCACCTGCCTTAGTCCGGGGATCAGGCAGGCAAACCCAATGGCGTCTGTGACAAAGCCTGGGGTGAGCAACAAAGCCCCGCCTACGGCAAGGAAAATCCCCTCAACCATCTCTTGGGCCGGCAGCTGACCGCTCTGCATACGCTGATTGGCGCGCATTAGGGTGGATACTCCCTGCTGGCGCAACAATGCCAAGCCAATCATGGCTGTCATTAGTACCAGGCCAATGGTGACCAAAGCGCCAATACGGGAGCCGACCTCGATCAATAGCCACATTTCTAGCACGGGCATGATCACAAATAAGAGAAGAATGGGCATAGTGGCCTCAATAAGTAGGTGTAATTAACTATGTGACGTCGGCCTGCGAAATTTCAAGCCGTGTTGGCTACGCTTTAACCGAACTTTACTTGTACGATCGCCGAGATCACCAATCGTAGCCAATCCCCACCGTGAATTTGGTGTCTTTATTTTCGGCTTCGTTGGCCGGTTGATTGTCATAATCGTATTCAAATTTGTACTCTGAGAAGAGCCCCTGCCCGTGGGGAACCTTCAAACCGAAATCGGAATTGAATTCCCAATCCTCACCATCTTTTAGTGAATAGAGTACTTCATGTGAGTGGATGAACTCAGCCGAATAAGGCAATTTGTAGCGAAATTTGGTGGCGAAACGCATGGCAGAACGCTCTGTGGATGAATCCCAGCTGGGGTCATTCTCATCCTCTTCGGTTTTATCCAGTAACTCCTTCACGTGATCCACACCGCCTTCGAACGACAAAGCCGTATTGGGGTTCTCCCACAACTGCACCCCCAATCCAGTACCGAGGACATAACGCTGATCGATATCCTTGGATTCTTCTCCCGCCCAGCGGGCTTCGTTGTACCAAAACCAGCGCTCATCGAAGAACCAATCTAGACGATAAAGCAGTTCATAGTCTTGTTCTGCAGCTTCGTCATCGTTGGATTTACTCTCATATTCGACCTCCACCACGTGACGGAAATCCTGATGACGTAAAGTCACTTCCGCCAGCACATCCAGATCATCCTCTACTTTGTTGCCCCTAGAGAAGTTACCTGACAGAGACATTTTGCCATCGTAGATATAATCATTGGCCGCGTACTCCACAAACGGCACGATAGAGTCAAGTATCAGCAGTTCTGTTTGGGTCTGATAGCGATCATCACCACAACTGTAACGCAGATGGTGCTTGTTCATCCCTAGGATATTGCAGGGTTGGTTTTCCCCGAGAATTTTGACCCGCTCTTCGGTGGTGAAACTGGCAACTTTGGTCTTAGCAATGGTGAGATTACCAAAGCTCTCCGAGGCCCAAGTCAACGATGCTTTATTCACGGCCACCAAGCTGCCCAACAAACGATCACCGTTGGATAACACCAGCTCACCGGCATGTGTAGTACCAGCCCCGCCAATGATCAACATCAGAAAAATAGATGACACGCAGTTGCCCAGCACTCGCGCAGGTGCTGAGGCCCAGAATCTAAGAAACATAACAAGCTCGAAGTAATTCGTAAGAAATGAAAAATTGGGCTCGATTGTACCGAAAATAGGCGATTTTGAATATCAACCCTAGCGGCTCGATGGCGCTTACGGTTCTGTATTTAACCCTTCAACGAGTTTAGCCAATTCCTTACCTAGGCTCGTTGCGCACGCCTCAACAAATAGGCTGCCAGCAGAATGGCCGGAATCCCCATGACCGCGGCATAGGTAAAAAAGAAACTGTAATTAGTAGCATCGACGATCAGACCAGAAAACCCACTGGTGAATTTACCCGGTAACGTCATCAGAGAGCTGAAGAGGGCGTACTGAGTCGCGGTATAGGCTCGATTGGTGAGACTAGAAAGATAGGCGATCAGAACCGCATTAGAGAAACCACCACTGAGGTTGTCAGCGCTGATGACAATCGCCAACCAGGTAAGGTCCGGCCCGATAGCGGCCAACTGCGCGAACAATAAATTGGTGCTTGCGACCATCACCGCGGCCACCAAAAGTGGTGTCAAAAGACCGTAGCGGATCACCCATAAGCCCCCCACAAATGACCCGAGAATAGTCATTACAAAGCCGAACAGCTTTCCGATGGAGGCGATCTCTGACTTACTGAAGCCAAGATCCAAATAGAAAGGATTCGCCATAATCCCCATAACGATATCGCTGAGGCGGAACATACCAATAAACAACAAAATCACTAAAGCAAAACGACCGTTACGTCGAAAAAACTCCACGAATGGTGCGACCACCGCCGATGCAAACCATAGAGTAATTCGCTCAAACCGAGTTTTAGGTTGATGGTGAAACAAGGTCGCGGTCAACTCCTCTCCCAAAGTTTCGCCTTGATCAACCTCAGGCTCGGCGATAATCAGAACCGTCACCACCCCCACCAACATCAAGCCAGCCATCACCCCATAAGACAATCGCCAAGCCTCAGCAGTGCCAAACAGTGGTTCAGCCCAATCGGCGATGTAAAAAGCTCCGGCACCCGCCACCAACATGGCGATGCGATAACCCAAAATATAGGTGGACGACATGGCCCCCTGATACTCCGGTTCAGCGGCTTCTATACGCAACGCGTCCACGGCAATATCTTGGGTGGATGAGGCGAAGGCCACCACTACCGCCAACAGTGCCATCGCGGTTAAATTTTGCTGCACATCCACCACCGCCATACCCAGAAGTCCGGCAATGATTCCTAGCTGTCCCGCCAAAATCCAACTGCGTCGTTTGCCCAACTTGGCCGTCAGCCACGGCAGTGGTAGCCGATCCACGATCGGTGCCCAAAAGACTTTGACCGAATAAGTAATACCCACCCAACCAAAGAAGCCAATCGCACTGCGACTCACTTCGAGATCTCGCAACCAAGCCGACAAGGTAGAAAAAACCAGCAACAGCGGCAGGCCAGCGGCAAAGCCGAGAAACAGCATGGTCACGACTCGAGGCTGCCAATAGACTGCCAGCGCTTCCGACCAGCTGGGTCGGCGTTGCTCAGATGTAGAGGGAGAATTCGTCACTTCGACCCCTTCGGGCTCAGAAGACATCGACGATGAAGAGCGTCGGGACATAGGATTCGGGAGTTCTTATTTAAGGCACGAGAACACTATCAGATCAGCCCCGACAAGCCTAGGGCAGGGCTGAATAATGACCGCGAGAAACAGCAGCACCGGCACCAAGCAATCACATCTGGTGAAGACAAAATAGGCGCTGCTATACTGTCGCGGCAATCGCTACTGAGAATGCCATGAACCCCATCATTGAAGTTAAAAATCTCGTCAAGCATTACAAAGATGTGCAAGCTGTCAACGACGTCTCTTTCAGTATTCCCAAAGGCATTTGCTTTGGATTGCTCGGCCCCAATGGCGCAGGTAAGACCACCACCATTGAAATGATGGAGGGCATCACGCCCCCTACCAGCGGTGACATTCTCTATAAAGGCATCGCCAACAATCCCGATTTTAAGCACGAAGCCGGCATTCAGTTTCAATCAACCGCGCTGATGGATTACCTGACGGTGAAAGAAGTGCTGCAATTATTCGCCACCTTCTACCGCCGCACCGTCCCGCTTGCCACGCTAATTGAGCAGTGTTATTTATCCGAGTTCATCGATCATCAAGCGTCTAAACTCTCTGGCGGACAACGCCAACGGCTTTTGTTGGCGCTGGCACTTGTCAATGATCCCGATATTATTTTTCTCGATGAACCCACCACCGGACTCGATCCACAATCGCGCCGCAACTTCTGGCAGCTGATTGAAAACATCAAAAGCCGCGGCAAGACCATTGTGCTCACCACCCACTACATGGATGAGGCCGAGCAACTGTGCGACCATCTAGTGATTGTCGATCGCGGACAAATTATTGCTCAAGGCTCGCCCGCGCAACTGCTCGACGAACACTTTCAACACGTCTTTGTCTGTCTGGATCGTCAAGCGCTACCGCCAGAATTGGCTCGAGAATATGATACGAAACCCCAAGATTCAGATCAGATCATTATCGAGAGTCCGTCAGTGGAAGACACCTTGCAAACACTCATTGGTCATAACGCCCAACTGAGCTCGCTGCAAGTCAGAAACCCCACTCTCGATGATTTGTTTCTCAAGTTAACCGGGCACAATTTGCGCGAATAAGGAATCCATATCGACACTCCGGCACCCGCAATCACCACTCAGAGAGAATTATTGTGAATCAATTGATGGCCCTGTGTTGGGCACGTACCAAAGAGTACTATCGCGACAAAGGCTCTCTGATTTGGTCGTTTGTCATGCCGCCACTGATTATTGCCGTGGTGGCCATGGCGTTTTCTCGCGAAGAAGCTGCGCTTTTTAAAGTGGGGCTCTACCCCGACAACACGCCGCCGGCCGCTGTGGCTGATTTGTCCTATCTGCAGTGGGTGAGCTATGACAATCGAGACAAAGCCGAGCAAACACTGCGCCACCATCAAATCGACCTACTGCTGATTACCGATGGCAGCCAACACTATCTCTATAACGATCAATCAAAAAACGCGCAGGTGCTGAGAGATTTGCTCAGCCATCAATCACCAGACTGGAACAGCGAAGCCATCAGTGGGCGACAGATTCGCTATGTCGACTGGGTGATTCCCGGCATATTGGGGATGAACCTGATGTTCAGCGGTCTATTCGGCGTCGGTTACGTCATCGTTCGCTATCGGAAAAACGGCGTACTGAAACGCCTGCAAGCAGCGCCAGTCTCGCCCTATAATTTTCTCGGCGCGCAGATGCTGTCGCGACTGGTGATCATGATGATGGTAAGTGCCATTGTCTACGCCGTCTCCCATGCCTTCCTCAACTTCATCATGCTCGGCAGCTACGGCACCCTGGCGCTGATCGCCCTTATTGGCAATCTTTGCTTGTTGTCTTTGGGGTTGATTGTGGCGAGCCGAATGGCCAACGAAGAACTCGCCAATGGCCTACTGAACTTTATCACCTTCCCCATGCTGCTGTTGTCAGAAGTCTGGTTTTCTCTCGACGGCGCTCCCGAGTGGATGATCCACGCTTCCCAGGCGCTTCCCCTCACCCATATGGTACAAGCCGCCCGAGAAGTCATGCTGGAAGGCGCCACCCTGCCAGAAGTGAGCGATCACCTACTAATCATGATAGGCATGAGCCTAGTATTTTTGAGTATTGCCGCAAAAATCTTCAAATGGCGCAGTGAATAGACGCGCCAAGAATAAAAAAACCTAGCAGTGGAAAACCGACAAAACGTTTCAAATTTTCACACGACGAGTAAATTTGAAACAGTTTTGTGTACTTTTGCGACCATAGCTCTATAATTCCGCCCCAATAATAGCCATAAAAGAAACGATCAATCTTTGGTCTAGTGAGAGATGATCACACACGACTTGCTATGAATTATTTGAGGTAACCCATGAAAAAAATCCTTCCTTTGGCATTATTGCTGGCGGCATCTACAAGCATTGCAGGCCCTAAAAGCCTGAAAGACAACGGTACCGGCATCACTGAAGACGGCCGTAATTTTGAGCAAGTACAGGTCACTTGCAGCGGCAAAAAAGATCCCCGCAATATCATCAAGTTCGAAGACAACTGGAAATGGTGCACGGCTGACGAGAGCTACTGCAGCTCAAAAATGAAAGCCGCTAAACGCGCCTGTAAGCAAAAGAAAAATAAGGCCTAATCCGCCTTAGGCTTCTTGGGCGGAGTGAAACCTATTCACCCGCCCAAGAGAGCTGCAGATGTTTAATCGCGAAAGTTGGTAAATTGCACCGGCATACCGAGATCCGACTCTCTCAACAATGCCATTACCGCTTGTAAATCATCTCGTTTTTTACCGGTAACCCGCACCTGATCCCCCTGCACCTGCGCCTGAACCTTGAGCTTTTCAGCTTTGATCTGCTTCACCATCTTGCGACACAAATCACTGTCCAGCCCAGTACGCACGGTAATGTCTTGCTTGACCTGCTTACCCGCTCCGTAGATATCCCCCTCTTCGAGGCAAAGAATATCGATTTTGTTTTTGTGCAAAGCACTCTTTAAAATGTCTTGCAGCTGCTGAATCTGAAAATCCGCCTCCGCCCAGATTGTCACCTGGAAATCACTCAATTCAAACTTTGCCTCTACGCCTTTAAAGTCAAAACGGGTATCGATAACTCGATTGGCTTGATCAACGGAATTCATTAATTGGTGCTTATCCACCTCAGACACGGCGTCAAATGACGGCATCATTCACTCCTTAAAGTTTTACATCCACTCTTTTGCCATAGCGGCATTGTAATTGTGCTCTACAGAATAACAAAACACAGGATACCAGATTGACCTCGCATCGAGCTTGCCAAGCAAACAACTTGAACTAGTCTTACAAGCATGATCGATCTTCAGCGCTTGGATATAGAAAACGCCCTCTACTACGTCGAACTCAAGAGTAACGGCCATCGTCCGCTGTTTGGCGAGCGTGAGGGATTTACCGCTTTTGTCGACATACTTGCTCAGCTGCGTGACAACACTGGTAGCCAGCCGGTTGCTTACTGCCTGCAGCAAGACTCTATCCAGTTAGTACTGAGAAATAGTGCTGAGGGAATTGCGTCTACCACCCAGCAGATCACCCAAAGCTACACCCAGTTTGCGCAAACGCAATGGCGCCATCACGGCAGCCTCTTTCACAAACAAGTTCACAGTTTGATACTCGAGCCCAGCCGCTATCTCTTGCCGGTGATACAGCACGTTCACCACCAGCCAGTCGCCATGGGATTAGTTGCCGAGGCGTCGATTTACCCCTGGTCGAGCTTACAAGCCTACACCGGAGAATCTATTCAACCCTGGTTAGATTGCCACGCCCTGCAACAACACGCGGGCTTGAGCTTGCACCGGCGCCAACTGCACCGAGATTACTTAACACAGCCCCCCAGTGAATCGCTGAACCTGCTGCGGGGGAATCACCAGCAAGTATGGGCTCTGGCCTCTGATCATTTCGTGCAACGTATGCTCCAACGCCAAGTTGAATCATCGCAAGAATTGCCGCCGCCCCCCCTTGCCTGGATTGCACAATTTGTTTGCGATCAGCATCGGCTGCATCTCAAGGATCTTAAGCTGAGCCATGGCCAGCGGCGACTTCACGAAATCAAAGCCGAGATCGTTTTCCTCTATCTTGAGCTGCGTTCGGCAGAGCAAGTGTCACTTGCACCTGCCGATAGTCTCCCTGAAGCACTTTACTCACAGCTGCAACTCATTTTTGGCGATTCATCTCTTCCCCTCGAGCCCGTGTTACTGACACTCAAAGACACGCGTCCACAACACCTTCACACTTTAGCCAACAAACTCAATGAGAGATGGGACAATTTAGATGAAGAGGCACGTAAATCGGCGATTGCGACTGACCCCACATCATCACCCCGCCCTAACACCCATTCAAGTATGACTGAAACGATTAACTCACAAGCCGCCACCGAATACGCCGCGGCCGACACTTCTCTGGCCAGTTCAACAGACGAGCGATAAACATCTAGACTCTAAAATCCATTTGAAGACACCGGCCTTTCAATTCGCCTAGTAAATGCCCACCCACTTAATCGACTTTAGGCATCCCCCCCTAGCAGTATTTTAAAGACCGACTATTTTGACGGCCAAGGCA
>CERE01018962.1_pt1 | contig 42914 bp, 31 predicted proteins | sample 530911 | NCBI WGS metagenome assembly CERE01 (sample SAMEA2621092, study PRJEB7988) | marine metagenome | biome: marine biome (ENVO:00000447); feature: mesopelagic zone (ENVO:00000213); material: "saline water (ENVO:00002010), including plankton (ENVO:xxxxxxxx)" | depth 800 m
ACAGAAGAATGGACAGTAACCTGCCAGAGAGCCAAGTCATTAGACAAATAGGATTGATTGAAGTGAACTTACGCCATCGAGCAGATGGCGTGTTTTGAACTAACCGAGGTTGACCTAGGACAGAATCACTCAGCTGAAAACAGAATAACGTCGTCTGCTAGAACATCAATCAGTAGCACACAATTACTGCTAATGAACAGACCGTGAGTCTTACACAATTTGCCCGTATTGATGTCGCGATAGGGTGTGGACACCACGATGTGGTCACTTTGAAGATGGTTCATGGCGTGCAGCAGCGGGAAATAGGGACGATGAGACCAATTTTTACCCAATGAACCAGAGTCAAAGCCTAAACCATGTTCTTGATAACAAACATTGTCTGAAATCTGATTGCCCTGCTCATCACAGAGAAACAACTGCAGTACGCCCAACTCAGCAGCCATCTCAATAGGCAGTCTATCCACAATACTCGCCAGAGGATCATCCACACTTAGCGACTGACAGACCGTCATCAAGGTATTGGCCACCGCCTTGTTGTGTTCTGCTGCCAACATCAATCGACCACTCTTGGCGGTCAAATATATGGCCTTCAGCCGATTGAGCCGATCCATATAAGTGTCAGATTTAATCGGAGCAGGGAGCGCCGGATCGAACAACCAACCCTGGATAAAGTCGGCACCGCATTCTATGGCGAAATAGAGCTCTTCCTCAGTTTCTACCCCCTCGCAAATAATCTTGCAACCCGCTCGTTGCGCCATAGCGACAATCGACAACACAATATCTGCAGCATGCCCTCCACGAGCGGCAGATTTAAACAAGCCCATATCCAGCTTGATGAAATCAGGCTTCAATTCAATGACGCGGTCTATTTGGGAGGCCCCAGCACCAAAGTCATCAATAGCCACCTTTAAACCCGCGCCATGATAGATCGATGTTAATTTTTTTAGATTCTCTATATTGCCACAGTGCTCTGTTATTTCTACGATAACGCGACTAGGATCTATCCCTGATTTCTTGACCATATTCAGCGTAGGAATGTGGTGATCTTCATTAAGCATATCCACCCAATCCGGAGAAATATTGAGCGTAATAAAGCCATCGCCACCAGGATCTTGCTCTCCCGGACTGGCTGCTCTTCGCAGGGCGCTATCACGCAGGTAGCGGTCCAAATGCAACTTGTGCTCTCTGGGCAACCTTGCATCAGAAAAGACCGCACCCGCAGAGACAAACGTGCCATCGGTTTCACGCCGGCGAGCTAGTGCCTCGTAGCCAGCAATTCTCCCTGTTGTTAGCTCTACAATAGGCTGGTAGAAGGGTGAAAAATTCTGATGATCAAAGGCCTCAACAGGAGTCGAGCCCAGTGTCGTAATAATTGCTCCTGCAGTTTGAACTCCTGAATGCGTGGTTACTTTAAACATAGTGATACTTCATTCATGTTAAATTGTGATTCATACGCAGTAGTTATACCCACTGCTGTTCTTTCACCAGTCGATCAAATTGATCCAATAAACTATCAAGGGCTTCAGTCGCAATATTGAAAAACTCCCCTGGTGGGATACTAGGAGTATCTAAAACCAACTTGTCCTTAATACATCCCAACAGCTCTTTAACCTGGGTCGCCTGAGTTGGGTCTTTACCAATTTCGCGCCACAGCTTTTCGGTATTGCCTTCAATTTGCTGGCATAAATAGTTGAGACGAATCCGAGAGACACTGTCGCAATGAGCGGCGGTAGATACCCCAACACCAATGGCTCGTGCTTGGCCGATGTACTCCGCTGCGGAAAGCAGTTCTCGCCAATACAAATGTAACGGCTTATCTTTTTTGTTTTTGAGCAGCAGAAGATCACACTCCTGCGCCAAATCATCAATCAAATACAATACATTTTTGATTAACATATTGTGTTGAGACAAATTGTGTTCTGGGCTGTGGCCGGTAAAGTTGCCTGCTAATCGAGCCCAATGCTGGGTAATACCACACCACCGGCTGTTTGCATCTATTCCATCATCAATTGAGACAACACTGGAAAAATCTCGACTAACACTGCGCTGCAAGCCTTCTATCTCTCCCATAAGGTGGGAACCACCATTGAGATAACCAGTGGTCTTACCTCGGTGCTTCTGAATATGACTTAGCAATGAGCGCAAGCACGTCAACCACTGTAGTCCCTTCTCCTGACGGTGCTTGCGTTGACGCTTCGCTCTCACCGATATGGCGACAATAAGAATAGCTAGCCCTACCCCAACTAGGATCAGAGCTCCCCATGAGACGATTACTTCAGGCATGGCTGGCCTCCTCGGTTTGGCACAACTCGTATAGATGTTTCGCTATTGACGACGACTGCTCTGCTACGCGACTGTTTTCTCCCGCGGCAACTGCGACCTCCTCGACACGTTCAGAAATATCGCGTGCCGCTTCATTTTGCTGGCTGGTTGCCGCAGTAATAGCGAGCACCATGTCGGATACATTTTGGGTACACTCCGCAATAGTTGCCAGAGCCTTCTGAGCGCCATCAGCCCCTTCTAAAGTGAGCTGTGTTCTCGACATCACCTGATCCATCCCCTCTTTCACTGCCTGCATCTGGTTTTGCATTGCCTCAAGAGTGGTAGAGATTTCACGGGCGGACTCCTGGCTGCGATTGGCCAGCGCCCTTACTTCTTCGGCCACCACCGAAAAACCTCGACCATGCTCTCCAGCGCGAGCAGCTTCAATGGCCGCATTGAGTGCTAACAGGTTTGTTTGCTCTGCAATGCTGCTAATGACCATAGAGGCAACAGAGACTTTTTCTGTTTGCTCATCCAAAGACGTTAATTGATCATGAGTTCGATCGACGCAGCTCGCTACTTCATTCATATAGTCGCGCACCTGCTCAATAGTCTCTCGCCCTTTCTCGCCCTCCACACAACTTAGGTCGGCAGACACATGAGTCTCATGCATCCGCGAGGTTACTTCTTCGATACTGTGACTAATTTCGGTGACGGCCGCGGCGATAGAGCCGGTGGCTTGTGATTGCTGTAGCGTATTGCTCGCCAACGCACAGGAGGTTGTACTCAACTCACTAGCGGAGTAGCCGATTTCAGACACCGTACCAGTGAAGTCCTCCAACTGACGTCGCTCTTTGGTCGCCAAATGCAATAGCGCCGCGCGCCCTTCCGTATTTAGCTGCTCTAAACGTTGTGACAGCTCCTCATCTCTCAACTGATCGATATCCTCGATGATTTGCTCCAGCTGAAATTCATCATTTCGCACAAGTAGCAGCCCACCAATCGATAGATAGGCACAGAGTACCGCCATCGAAATAGGAGCGGCCGTGTGTACAGGGTAAATCAGCACCAACAAAAAAATTGACCAAAGTAGTGCAAGCAATAGAGCCAACCCACTCAACCCAATCACTGATAGCATTTTTCTGAGCGCGTAGAAAATCATACAAAACCATATCTTTACGGTGAGTATGGAATAGAGCAACTTCTATTCCATAAAAGAGAATCACACATAATTGTCGGCAAACAACGTGATTTTATGAATGCTAATTATCTTGAGTTATTGAATTACGAGAATCTAGAACACAACTCTATAGCCGCTTAAAAACGTGCACCAAAGATGACACCCAAACGCACCAAATCAACCCGCTGCGCCAACAATAGAAAATAGCGATGAATATTGCAGAGCCGTCTAACATTGGCAACAAAATTGCTAGGCTAATGGTGGAAAGGTATCCACCTGCATCGAAGTGTTAAACGGAAAACATGTTATGGGAATTCTTAAAGGAGCCACTATGAGCTCAAAAATCAAGCGTCAAATCTCCAGCTTTACGCTGTTCAAAGTCGCGTTACTCCCTCTCTTGATTCTTGGCACTAGCTCCGACAGCTTAGCCGAAATACGCTCGATGGGAGATGCGATTAATATCGCCGGCCGTCAACGCATGTTATCGCAGCGCATCGCCCAATCCTACTTCCTTAAAGGGTTGAAGCCAGATTCCAAACGCGGCCACACCCAACTGCAGCGGGCGGTATCAGAGTTTGAAAGAAACCTGAAAAACCTGAAGAAATACCCAAAGGCTAGACCTCTATTGTCGGAGATTAACGATGTTGAGCGTCTATGGAGCCCTTATCGCACACTGGCAACCGCCGAGGTGAATAAATCAAACGCCGAGTTACTGCTAAGCCAAAGTAACGAGATACTCAAAAAGGCACATCACTTTGTTGTTGAGCTGGAGCGGGTTTCAGGCACCAGCAAAGCTGAGATTATCAATATTTCTGGACGCCAGCGAATGTTGTCGCAACGTATCGCGAAGAACTTTCTTGCCTCTCACTGGGGTTTGGAGGGCGCAGACAGCAAAGCGCTGCTCTATGAAGATCTCGCTGAATATGAAAATGTTCTGTCTTATCTTTTGGAAAGCGACATTAATACCGAAGAAATCGATACCCAACTGGTAAAAGTTAAAGGGCAATTTGCTTACGCTTCCAAGGGCTTTGATGGTGCTATGTCCCTCTCTGGAGCGCGCCTTATTCATGTCGTCACGGGTACTACCGACGCAATGTTAAGAGGGATGAACATTGCCACTGGCCTCTACGCAAAACTACTGACGGACTAGAACTAAGGGCGGGGGAGGAACTGAAAACGACCAGAAGTAAATAAAACGAAATCTGTTCGATCGCAGCCTTCAGATCAGTGGGAGTAGCGATCGAACAGCAAGCCGAAGACAATCGATGTAGACTCTCCGGCGCCCCCCCCCAAACATGTTACGTCTGTTAGTTTTTCTCACCCATCAAATCAAACACATCAATGATGGTGTCGGCCACATCCGCTAAGGATTTACCTCGGTCCATTGCCATTTTCCGCATGGACTGATAGGCCTCATCTTCACTCAAGCCTTTGCCTTGCATGAGTAGTCCCTTGGCTTTCTCGATGCGTTTTCGATTTTCCAATTTGCTCTTGGTATCAATTAGTTCTGTGCGAAGCTTTTGGCTTTCTATAAAGCGAGCGGTGGCAATATCTATAATGGGCCGAATACGATGCGCCTGAATATCGTTAACCACAAAACCATTCACACCCGCGCGAACGATTTTTTCGATCAATTTCGGTGCCTCTTTTTCGGCAAACATGATGACAGGAACTGGGCAATAGTCGTGAATCAGTAACAACTGCTGGAGAATAACGTCATCGGGCTCATCGATGCCGATCACCATAATATCCGGTTGGTGTATTTCAACCTGCTTGAGCAGAGAAACAGCAGTCGTTAACCGTTCAGCCAGGCGATAGCCAGAGTCTAGCAAGCCCCGTTTTAGCGCTGATCCTCGTTCGGGATCAGAATCCAACAACAGCACAAGCTTCGCATCAACAATGGTTTGATTGCGTTTAAACCATGAAACAGCCAATCTGTGTCCTCACTTCAGCAAAACTACGCCCTAAGAAAACAGATATATGCCAGAAGTGTGCCATCTGTACACCGGCGCAAGCGCTAGAAGATTGGCCTTTTCTGGATGCGCAAACCAGCCCAGACGCACCACAAATGAACAAAAACAACTGAGTGAGCCCCATTCTCAATCACAATTCGCTCAGTCACAGCTGATCAGAGCCTATTGTCAGTTTAGAAACTTATCAAATAAGCACCAAATTGTGTCACTTGAAGCCGCCTAACTTATGCAACACGATCCTTTTTTGCACGGCAATATTCGGCGATGAACCTATCGTGATCGGGCATAGCCCCGATGGCATCACCGTAGGCAGACTGTATGTTTTTCAGCCACTGACACAATCCAGCGGCAGGCTTGCGATTGGCGATGGGGTCATAGTCGCTTGGTTTGAGGCCTTGCCCCATCATCACCGCCAGCCAGCTTGCCTTCTTAAACAAGTCGTCTTGGCGCTCGAAAAATCGACCATGGCTCTCGAACAATCGAATCTTATGACTCAAAGATTCCGGAATCGCCATTTCACGGGCGTCTCGCCATAGGGGCTCGCTGCGCTGATTGACGTGGTAATGCAGGACAATAAAGTCACGTACCATGTCGTACTCACGACAAAACTGTTGATTAAACTCATCAATGTCCGCTTGTTGAAATCCGCTAGAGGGAAAGAGCTGAAGTAGCCTCGCCACCATGGTCTGTACCAAGTGAATGGCTGTGGACTCCAACGGCTCAAGAAAGCCTGCAGACAATCCCACGGCGATACAGTTCTTATGCCACGCCTGCTGCCGACGCCCCGTGCGAAAACGCAAAACACGTGGATCGGCCAAGGCTTCACCTTCAAGATTGGAAAGCAGTAGTTGGCAGGCTTCATCTTCGGACAGATAGTCATCGCAAAAGACCAACCCGTTGCCGGTTCGATGCTGAAGTGGAATCCGCCACTGCCAACCGGCTGGGTGGGCAATCGACTGAGTATAGGGCCGTGTCTCACCGACATTTTGCGAAGGTACGGCCACCGCGCGGTTTGCCTTTAGCAGATGGGACCAATCTTCAAACTCAACCCCCAGTGTTTTACCCAATAATATGGAAGCGAAACCGGTACAATCGATAAACAGGTCTCCACTGATTGCTTCGCCATCTTCCATCAGTATTGTGTCAATGAAACCACTGTCATGATCGAGCGACACATCAATCACTTTACCTTCACGTCGTACCACTCCCATGCCTTCCGCAAGACGTCGCAAGAACTTTGCGTAAAGTGATGCATCGAAATGATAGGCATAGCCCATGGAAGACAAGATGGATTGCGGGTCATTGTTGCTGGGGACAAATTTTCCCGCCTTGGCCATCTGTGTGCCTAGAGAGAAATCCGATAACTCACTTTCAAAACCTAACTCCCGCGCTCGCATCCAGTATTGATGAAATGACACAGAATCAAACTCACGGCCATACTGACCAAATGGATGAAAATAGCGGCTGCCCTGCTCCGACCAATTGTGGAACTCTATTCCCAATTTAAAGCTGGCTTCCGTGCTGCGTATGAAATCAGCTTCATCTACACCGAGCATTTTATGCACATCTTGAATAGGCGGTATGGTCGCTTCGCCTACGCCGATGATGCCGATTTGATCCGATTCCACCAAGGTAATTCGATATGACTGTTTAGGCAGAACTCGGGCAAGGGACGATGCTGCAACCCAACCCGCGGTACCACCACCAACAATAATAATGTTCTCGATGGGCTTGATATTCATGGGTCCACCTCTTTCATTGATTGTTATCGTTTCATTTCAAAAAAATGGCTGTAACAAAACGCAAAAAAGGGCTCCCCCTTGTAGAGGAAGCCCATAAGTCAGCTTTCGATCCCGAGAGGGAGAGACTTAATCGAAGCTGTAGGAGAGACGCAGACCACTTTCACGTGACGGAGCCCAGCTAGCAAAGGTTTCATAGCCACCAATGTTGAGCTCTTGCTTGATCTCTTCATCAGTGGCGTTGTTTACATACAGCTCGACATTCCAATTCCCATCGGCACTGGCGTAAGTCACACTGGCATCAACTTTTGTATAAGCCTCTTGAACATCCATATCATTTTCACCTGGATCGCCAGCATCGAAAGTGCCTGCCGGACGGTCGCCGCGATTTTCATAGGTTAGATAGGTTTCATCCTGATACGACAAACGCAGTCGCGGTGTTACCGTAGCACCATTGGCCAAAGTAAAATCGTGTTTATAGGATAGGCTTAACATCACATCGGGAGCATTGGGCAATGTGTTACCAGAAAAGTCCCAGGCGTTGTTCACACAGCCGCCGCCAGGTGCATCACCATAGGCGCAACTGTTCCAGAGCTTGCCGTTGTCATTGTTGAAGTTAGACTCTTGGCCAATATAGTCATCGTATTCAGCGTCGAGTAAAGACCCCGTCAGAGTCAGCAATCCGTTCTCAGTCACTGCATAGTTCACAGTAAATTCGAGACCTTGGATCGTTGCCTCACCGGCGTTGGTCTTGATCAACGTGGATGCTTGAGTCACAGGATGAATGACTGCAGAGGTTACCTGCATGTCGGTGTAATCCATATAGAACAAGTTGGCGTTCAACGTCATACGGCCATCGAGCAAGGTGGATTTCACACCCAGCTCCCAGCTGTCATTTTCTTCCGGTTGCTGCACGAGCAGACTATTGGCGGCGACATTGGGGTTGTCGTTGGTATTGATCGGGCCGGCAGACGCATCAAGATTTGCATCTAGCCCGTCTTGTAGAACGCCGGACTTCCAGCCAGTGGCGTAGGACAAGAACAGCATAATGTCTTCGCTCATATCCCACTCAAGACGGGCGAGATAGGTTTCATCTGACCAGTCATCTTTCATATCGTTGATTTGGCGGTAGTAACAGATATTGCTTTCACCAGAAGCATCAGCCAAGGCACGGGATTGATAGTCGATCGTAATGGCCCCAGGTCCGTGTGCGTAGTTACAATCAATACTGCGGCCGCCCTTGTCTTCTCGCTCGTCGCTGGTGTGACGAATACCCGCGGTAATGCGCCAAGTATCGGTCAAATCAAAGGTACCTTGGACATAACCACTGGTGGATTCCAATGACCGGTCTGGTTGGTTAAATGAGGATAAGTTAACCGCTGCATCGGCGGCGGTGAAACCCCAGCTGCCGTGTAACATATCGAATCGAATGTCATTTTCTTCTTCAAAGTAGAAGGCGCCAGCGGTCCAACGGAAACGATTATCGTCAGAGTTTTTCAGTTGAATTTCGTGCTGCGTGGCTTCGTGACCGGAGCTTACGGTGTTGCGCGTATCGCCCTGCGCTTCGTTGCCGTAGAGTTGCGTTTGTGACATATCCGTGTAGCCACCAATATAGCTCAAGGTTAGACCGTTATCGAACTCGTAATCCAAGCGTGTGCGCCAGCTATCGACTTCTAGGTCAATCGCACCGGGTGCGGTGGCAAAGTTCTCACGATCATCGCCATCCGGTGTAGAGACATCACCGGTGCCATTGTTGTTGAAGTTCTCATAGGACAAGAACCAGCTTAGATTCTCGGTGGGCTCAAACAGCGAGCTGATACGATAAGACGACATATCTTTGGTGCCGTAATTGTCGTAGCTACCGTAGGGGCTGCCACTGGCAAAGTCAGTTTCACCGTCTTGTTCGTCGGTGACACCGGCAAAGCGCATTGCCCAGTTGTCGGTAATCGGCGTGTTCAACATAAAGCGAACTTCTTGTCGGTCGCGACTACCAACCGTCAAGCTAGCGTTGCCTTCGAATTCTTGAGTGGGTTTGGCGGTAACCAGAGAGACCGCACCCGCTGTAGAGTTTCGACCAAACAAGGTACCCTGAGGACCACGCAGAACTTCCACACGCTCCATGTCATACATCAAAGCAGTAGAACCTTGGGAGCGAGCCGAGAATACGCCGTCGGTGTAGAACGCTACCCCTTGGTCACCCGCTTCGGTTTGATCGATGGTGCCTTGGCCACGAATAAAGATCAGCGGAACACCGTGATCTCCGTTACTTCTGATCTGTAAGCTAGGTGCCATGCCACGCAAGTCGTAAATATTACTCACGTGGTTTTCTTTTAGGGTTTCGTTATCGAACGCAGATATTGCAAGGGGGGTATCTTGTAGATTCGTGGTTCGTTTGGTCGCGGTTACGGTGACTTCTTCCAGTTCATAGGCTTGTAGATTTACCGCCGGCACCGTGGCACTTGCAGCAACTACCACCGATAGTAGCTTTCTCTTAAATTGATTAGGCATTTTGACTCCTCCGTCTATTATTTTTTTCACGTCGGTTTACACCCTTGATTTCAGACGCTTGAACATGAGACGGATTATGATCGGCAACCAACCCCCTTGTTTGTCTTTTTTTAGGGACATAGAGATTCGCTGACTGAAAACAATTATTGATAGTCAAAAAAAAGCCCGGCAGTGCCGGGCATAATGAACAGGACGAGAATCTTAAAAACAACACCTAATCACTTCATCTTCACATTCAACTACAACTACTACAACTACAAGAGAGAGCTTTTCGGCAAAATCAGTATTCGATCTTTAGTTTCTTGATGCGCCACAACGGGCAGTGATTGCTCCAGCATTGTCACTACCGAATCAGTTTGATCGACCGATAGTGATGTAGTGACCTTGAGTTTTTTCAGTGAGTCGCTTCCCAGCACAATTTTTGATTGCCGATAGCGATTGATATCAAATACCACATCCGACAACACAGCATCGCGATAAACCAAGCGGCCTTCTCTCCATGGCGACACTGAATTTTGATCAATATCTTCAACACTTCCTAAGCTTTGATTGGTCGCGGAAACTCGCTCACCTGCAGTAACGGTTTTCACCTTGCCGGCAGTGAAATCTGCGGTTACCGATGGAGCCACCTTAACAATGCCCTCTTCTACCGAAACCTTGACGCGGCCTAACTGTTTATACACCTCAAAGCGCGTACCAACGACCATCACACCCGCTTTTCCTGCATCTACATAAAAGGGTTTCTGTGGATCTTTAGCAACATCAAAGAAGGCCTGCCCTTTGATCAATCGCACCATACGACGATTGTCGAACGATTCGAATTCGAGTTGGGAATCAGCCCCTAAGGTAACCGTGGTTCCGTCATCAAGCGCGAGTGTCTGTAGCTCGCCGATGGTGCTTTGATACTCTTGAGGATAATCCGGTGTCATACCGGAAAACCATAACATCGAGACCAATAACACTGTAGCAAATGCCGCACCGGCGTATTTCGGAGCTGCAAAAACCGGAGACAATAGACCGCTCAAGAAAGAGGAACACCGATCGATTAACGACGCAGAGCTTTCAGTATTCTCAGATTGAGAGACATCCAGATCAACCTCCCCCAACCCTTGCCAGATATTCTCCAACAATTGATAGGATTGACTGTGCTGCTGATCGGACTCCAGCCAAGCGGTGAACTGCACCCGCTCATCATCGGTTAACGAGCGCTCTTGTTGCAGCATAAACCAGTCTCGCGCCTGCGCTTCGATTCTCTCGGTTTCAAACTCAACGCTAGACATTACAGGTGTTCTCCAGCATTGGATTTATCTTTGGAACGCATCGCTTTTTGACAATCTGCAAGCGCTTTTGCAACGTGTTTACGAACAACGGTTTCAGACAAGCCCTCTCGTCTCGCAATTTCTGCGTAGCTCAGGCCTTCTAGTCGATTCATGAGTAACAATTTCCGTCTTTTCCCTGGCATTGCCCAGAGTGCATGATTAACCATTTGTATAAATTGGCGGCTTAACACCACCCGTTCAGGACTGCGAAAATCTGTGTCCAAATCGCCTTGTGCCTGCTGGCTGGCGACGTAATTATCGCGCACGGTTTTTCTCCGCGCCTGATCGATGCACGCGTTGTGCACGGAACGATACAAAAATGCTCGTATGTTCTCGATGATCTCGGAAGACGATTGCTGATGTATTGCGAGCTTAGTGAAGGCAGCCTGAACCACATCTTCCGCCTCGCTAAAACCCAAGCCAAACTTATTCACCGCGTAGCGACAGAGCTCGCGCTGATATTTCTGGTAATGGCTTTCCAGATTCGTCTCGTCTTCCACCATTACTGAGTTAGCCATTGCTCTCAAGGGAAGACACCTTTGTCGAATTCGTATTGTTATGATTATTCACGGGACACCTCTCAATTGTCCTCTTTATACTTATTATAGAGCTCTTCTGACCCGTTTTTGTTGTTATAGACGGAGCCTTAAAGACTAAGACGCGAGTGCGGCGACAATCCGCCCCCACCATTACAAATTTTTTGTACCTACCGCTAGAGAACCTCTGAAAAACAAGGTTGCTTGTCATTGAGAGCGCAAGCGCCAAAAGTAGGGGCTATTAAGCCAAGCAAACCAGCTTGGCAATCTATGGTTTTCTAGTACTAAACCATAGATTGCCGCGTCGCTACGCGACTCGCAATGACGTTTTTCAGAAGTGTCCTAGCGAAAATCCATGCTGATACGCATTCCCATTGTTCTCGGGGGGGCAAGATAGAACAGGGGTTCTGGTGTTTCAGTGGCATGAACATCGTAACGGATCAACTCGTCAGTAATGTTGTTAACGAAAGCCTCCAAGCGCCAGTTCATATTGTGTGGCTTGAAACTGACGCTGGTATTCCATAGCCAATAGGCCGGTTGCACATCGATGTCTTGGGCGGCACCATTGGGATCGGCGACCCAAAGGCCCGTCGAGTTCTCTTTCAATTGACCGCTGCGCGTCTCGCGATTGGCCTCACTCAGATACACGTCATCAGAGTAGTTGACTCCTAGAGTGGCCGTAAAACGCCCCCAATTTAGGGGTTCAAAAAAGTGTTTGTAGGTAAGACCTGCACTAAATTTAGGCGCTTGTTTCATGCGATTGCCGCTAAAATCCATTAACTCAGGCTGATTGGGATCGCCAGCACTGGGATTCCACGTTTGGCCGTGATCCGGAAAGTTGGTATCCACACTGATGAAATCGTCGTAGTAGGCATCCAATAGAGACAGATGGGCTTTAAGTTCACCAAAGGCACCGGGCAACCAATTGAGTTCGAGCTCGAGCCCCTTGATGGTTGCCGACGCCGCATTGGCGCTGCGAAAGACCTTGCTGCCATCGGCATTTAATGTCACTCGCGAAACCTGAAGATTGTCGTAATCAGTATAGAAGAGTGCGCCGTTTAAGGTGAGGGTCTTTTCCGAGCTTTGCCACTTAAAACCCAGTTCCCAATTCCGACTCTCTTCAGGGCCTACGTAAGCACCTTCGCCGCTGTTATTCACGCGAATAACATCCGCCAATGCGCTTTGAAAGGAGGCATCTTCGGCGCCGCTATAGCTGCCCACGACAGTGCCACCATCTTGCACAATCCCGGGCTTAAAGCCTTCTGCCATCATCAAGAACAACAACAGATCTGTATCGGCGCGCCACTCTAACCGCCCCATATAAGTGGTATTGTGCCAACGCTTGTCGACATCATTATAGTTAGCAACAAAACACTGATTGGAAGCGGCGGAGTCAGCATTGACGGCGATCTCACCGAGCTCGCCCGCGCGATCTGAGCGAATTAAATCGGGGCAGCCGATGTTGCGACCCTTCTTGTCATAGCGACGATCGGTACCACTGCGTGCCCCCACCGATAAGCTCCAATCGCGAGTCAGATCGTAGTGCAGTTGACCATAGACCGCTTCGAACTTCGAACCACGTCGTGGCTGTTGATAACTGTGTGAGGGCGCCCCGCCCCAACCGGAACCAGTACTATCCTGATGCTCAAGATCAAATCGTATATCGCTCTCTTCCTCAAAATAAAAGTAAGACAGTAACCAACGCAGACGCTGGTGATCCGCATTTTTGAATTGCAGTTCGTGCTGCCAGGATTGATAGTCCGACCACACGGTATGATTGCTTTGATGGTAAATAGCCGCATCAGTTTCGCTGCCCACAGGGCTATTACCATCACCATCCCAAAGCTGGTCTCTGACCATATCGGTGTAGCCCAGAATGTAGGAAACCTCGATATCCGGCGTCATCTGCCACTGAAACCGACTGCGCACGCTGTGCATATCCAAATCGGTATCGCCCACAGTGTCGATCAAAATAGGCGTGTCGTAATCCACCGCGGGAAAATTGCCACTGCTTTGATTTTGGTAATATTCGTAACTGGCCCACCAACTCCACTCATCGCTGGGCTGCCAAAGAGAGCTCAATCGATAACTGGATAAGTCGAGATTGTTGTACTGTTTTTCATCACTGCTTGATGCAGATCCAGTGGCAAATTCCAACAGGCCGTCTTGCTGCTCTACCGCTGCCGCTAGGCGCAGAGACCAGCTATCGGTCATTGGCACATTGACCACCGCTTGCAGTGAGCGATAGTTATCATCAGCCAGCGTCAGATCAAATCGGCTTTCAAAGTGAGGCTGTGGTTTTACCGTGTGATAATTGACCACGCCACTGGTGGCATTGCGACCAAATAGCGACCCCTGTGGCCCGCGCAGTATTTCGATCTGCTCAAGGTCATGTAGCAGCACCGCCGTGCCTTGGCTGCGACTGCTGTAGATGCCGTCAACATGTGTGGCAACACCGGAATCTCCTGCTTCTGTGGGATTGTCAGCGCCTACGCCTCGTAAATACAGCATCGAAGCGGTGTGATCGCCATTGCGAACCAATTGCAGGCTGGGCACTTGATCCACTAGATCAAACACGCTGGTCACTCGCAGATCCTGCAAATTGTGGAAATCGAAGGCTGTCACCGTCATAGGGGTATCTTGGAGATTCGTGACACGCTTGCCCGCTGTAACTGTAATCTCCTCCAAAACATAGCGTTCTTGCCGATCTGGGGCTGCGCGGCGACGCTGGTGTACCACAGGCTTAGGGATAATCACCAAACTCTGGTCAGCCACCTGACGATAGGTGAGATCGGTTGAATGCAACAACTGGCTAAGCGCCTGCAGCGGGGGAAACTCGCCTTTCAACGGTTGCGATTGCCATTGCCCCTGAATATCTGAGGACATCAATACAGCGACGCCGGATTGTTGAGAAAAGCTCAGCAGTGCATCAGATAGAGGTAGTGCGGGAATTTCAAAGACGACGGAGCTCATCGTAGAGCTTGTAGGAATATCACTTGCCACTGTCGCCATGGATGGATTGATGGGCGCGGCTGAATACAGAAGTTGCGGACATAATAATAGGGTCGACAGCGCAACAAGTGCTGCAGAAGACTGAGATGGTCTCTTTCGCCTCTTCGCTAGCCTTTTCACTCGCCTATTCATTAAGCCCTCAGAGAATGTTCGCTGCCGTTTTTATTCCCCGATAAAAAAGCTCAAAGAACCCCTGACTTCATTCGCAGTGATTACGAATAGAGCCAAGATGCACCGCTCAAGATCATCAAATGCAGTGCCGGTCGACATCTCATATTATTGTTATGTGTGTTGATACTACCTAGGCCAAGATCTCGCTTCAACCACCGCATTAAACGAAAATCAATCACCGCCCCAAATACGCCAGTGAGCAACTCATTTTTGTTAACGCAATTGTTGAGCCTGCTGCCTCACCCAGGCCAACAGCGGTTTACTGCCCACGGCAACCGGAATATCGTTAGGCACCTCCTCGACCAACCAAGTCACTCGCCAACTCAACTGGTCACCGCGCTTGAGTGCCTGCGCTGCGCTCTGCACTTCTAGCTCTATGTAGTCTAACCGCGGACTAAAATACACCTCAACATCACCTTCACCTGAAGCCAACTGCTCCGGCGCTACCGGCTGATAGAGTTTCAAGTACAGAAGATCGTCCTCTACCCAAGCCAACCAGCCCTCGTCGCCATTTGCATTGATTTTGCCTTCGGGCGGTTTAACATCAGGCTTGAGGTCAAACCATACCACCTCGGTATTGTGGCGATAGGACACGGCGCCCATCACCACATCCAGCGACGACTCGCTAGCAGGATAGAAGACCAAGCCGCGGCGAGGCACCCGAGTGATTTCCCAGCCGGCCAACTCTTCGAACGACTCCTTAGTATCGATGGTGTAATCCATCTGCAGTACATTATCGTACTCGGCATCAACGCTCATGCGCTTCTTCACTCTTGCGCCCTTGCCCCAGTCACTCACCAGAGCAACACTGTCTTCGTGCATTTCCGACACTTGATAAGGCCCGCTGTCATGCTGTTCGATCGGCGGCCACCCCCATAGCTGTTGCGGACTCAACCAAAAAGTAGAGCCCCAGTTATTGGAATTCTTTGCGTCTTGCTTGGAAAACAAAAGCTGTCGATCTTTATAGCGCAACGAACTGATACGACCGCCCACCGAGGGATCAATCGTGACGGCAAGGCGCTCGCCACCTAACTCCATCGACTCGATACTGAGCGGTAAAAAACTGTTCTGAGGAGACGCTAACGGCTGACCATTGATAATAGTAGCCCCACTGAAAAGTACCGCCACCGCCCACACCAGAATCGAGCGAGCGGAAATCGTTCGAGAGACGTTCTGCATTAGCCTTCACACCTCATGATCGACTGAGGATGCCGAGAGCCATCTGCTGTCCCTTCATCACCCTTAGTTTGTGCCCTGTGTTCACCGGGGAGTATTTTAACATTGGCAACAGTGACAGCCAGAGAACCGCGAGTTTGCAATCCCAGAGGACTCTGTATTTGAGAAAAATCTACGCCAGCGCTGCCGAAGCACTGTAGATCAATGGCCAAATTGTGCCATGCATCGGGTTGCCATTCGGCGAACACATCGTTGAGCGCCAAACGGGCATCGCAGTCTGAACCGCAGTCCATAGTGGCGTAGAGAATGTCTGTAAGTGCCCGATCAATTTTGATGTCCATTTGCAACTGGCCTTGTCGCTCTGAGAACAGCGACAAGTCCTGTGGAGTTGATGCCTGCAGGTAGACTCGACCATCACCTGCACCGTTCCACACAATGCCCCGCGCATCTTCTTGTGACTCTTTGTCAACCGAGGCGATACTGATGATCTCATCGACACTCTTGTGACGATTACCGGTAACTTCGACGGGCTCACCACGTTCACCAGCAACAAACATCTGCCAGGGCGATAAAGTTCGCGACACAAACAGCCAGGCATCATCCACTTCACCAGACTCCGGTAAGGTGTACTCTTCTGTTAACTGTCCGAGCATTTCCTGATGATCTTGGTAGGTTAAGCCGTAACCGTATTCAAACAGCGGTTGATAGTTTTCGTCCCCAAGATTCAAAACCGTTTGATGCACAAACTGCGGCCAGGTAAACGACAACTTACCAACAAAATCATGGCGCACCTTGGCTTCGGCATCAGTAAACAAAACATCGGCAATACCTGCACCCTCAGAGCCCGGTAACCACGCCGCCACAAACGCATCGGACTGATTGAGTTCTTTGTTGATCCACAAGGGGCGACCCGACAAGAAAACCGTAACCACAGGGATATTTTGTTGCTGCAATGATTGCAACAACTGCAGATCCTTCTTGCGCCCGTGTTGATATTCAATAGACGCCACATCCCCATGCCATTCCGCGTAAGGCTCTTCTCCGATCACCACAATCGCGACATCAGGTTTATCACTAAAGCTACCATCGACACTCAGCACCGCTTTTCCGCCGGCATCATCGACCGTCGCTTCAATGCCTTCGAAGATGGACTGGGCACCAGGAAAATCCTCAACCTTGTTGCCGGTTCCCTGCCATGACAGAGTCCAGCCACCACTTTGTTTGCCAATATCGTGGGCACCATCGCCGGCCACCAATACATTCATCTGAGGTTTGAGCGGCAGCAATTGCTGATTGTTTTTCAATAGCACTAATGATTTTCTCACGGCTTCGCGAGCGAGCCTTCGATGGTCGTCGCCGCCCATCACATTTAGCTGAGCCGACATTGATCGCTCAGACACCAGCCCCTTGTCCATCAATCCGGCGCGTACTTTGACACGCAATATTCGGGTCACCGCGTCATCTAAACGCTCAGCGGAAATGACGCCGTCGCGCGCCTGCTGCAATGTATTGACGTACAGTTCTTGCCAATCACTAGGCACCATGAACATATCGAGACCGGCGTTGATCGCTTGCGCACAACTGGTCACGGTGCAACCCGGTACCTGACGATGACCGTTCCAATCTCCGACAACAAAACCATCGAAACCCATGCGCTCTTTTAGCACTTGAGTTAGCAGATAGGGATTACCATGCATCTTGACACCGTTCCAACTATTGAACGATGCCATTACGGTTTGCACACCCGACTCTAACGCAGCAATAAAACCGGCGGCATGGATGTCCCTCAGCTCGTCTTCACTCACACGTGTATCACTGCGATCAATACCGCGATAGGTGCCGCCATCTCCAAGAAAGTGCTTGGCCGTAGCCACCACCTGCTCTGCTCCCAGCACAGAATCGCCCTCGCCTTGCAATCCCTCGACCATCGCCTTGGCATAGCGCTTTACAACCGCCGGATCTTCGGAGTAACTCTCGTAGGTTCTACCCCAACGATCGTCGCGCACCACGGCAACGGTCGGCGCGAAGGTCCAGTCGATACCGGTTACCGCGACTTCTTTAGCCGTGGCAACACCGATACGACGAATCAAATCTTCATCGCGAGCCGCCCCCAAACCAATGTTGTGCGGAAATAAAGTCGCCCCCACTACGTTGTTATGACCGTGCACGGCATCACTGCCCCAGATCAGAGGTACGCCCGCCGAGTTACCTTCTTTAGACGCCGTGTAGTAGGCATCGGCCAATGCTACCCATTCAGACACTGGCGCAAACTTGTCATTATTCGGAGCCGTACCTCCGCCATTGAGGACCGATCCTATGTGAAACTCTTTGACTTGTTCGGGCGTGATGTATTTGATCTCTGGCTGAATCAGTTGACCCACTTTTTCCTCGATACTCATTTGCGACAACAAGGTGGCGACTCGCGCCTCCAGCTGTTTCGAATACACACTATCCAGCCGATTATTAACTTGTGGCCATGCCTGTTGCTGCGTGAGTTGATCGGCTGACGCGAGATCGACAGATTCTTCATCGGTACCGGAGACCAACCCCAAGCTAGTCTCCCCCCCAGTACATGCTTGCAGTACCAGCAACGTACAAGCTGCACTTACCCCACAAACCCATTTAACTGTGTTTCGCCCCTTCAAAGACATCGTTGACTCCCCTTTCACCGTGTGAGCTTTTGATCTTGCAACAATGCCCATAAGACGCAGAGGAGGATTAATTCCACTCCCCAATCGGTTCGGATTTCGCTCACTGGAACGTCTCACTAACAATCTCAATGGCAATTTCGACAATGGCCGTAATAACAGGCCTAACAAGAGTTTTAACAACGGTTTTGACAACACCCAGAAAACCCTTGAGCTCGAGCGGATTAAACGGACTGCACCCAATGCTTTTCCAATACCAACAACGATAACAACGAGAATCAATTATGAGTGAACTAGCTACGTCCCAAGTACAACGCATCAGTGAGGGGGAAGAACCTGCGGGTAACTATCGCTTTGCTCTGGTAGCGCTCACCAGTTTGTTTTTTATGTGGGGATTCATCACTTGTCTAAATGACATCCTAATTCCTCACTTAAAATCGGCCTTCAACTTAAGTTACACCGAGGCTATGTTGATTCAATTTTGTTTCTTTGGGGCGTATTTCGTAGTGTCTATGCCCGCCGGCGCGCTGATTCGTCGTATTGGTTATCAGAAGGGAATCGTCACTGGGTTACTGATTGCCAGCCTTGGCTGTTTGATGTTTTTGCCAGCGGCCAGCCTAAAAATCTACGCACTGTTCTTGTTGGCCCTGTTCGTTTTAGCCTCCGGGATTACCATCCTACAAGTCTCCGCCAATCCTTACGTGGCCTCCCTTGGTAGCGAAGACACTGCGTCCAGTCGACTGACTCTGACGCAGGCATTCAATTCTCTCGGCACCACTATCGCTCCTTGGTTCGGCGCCTTGCTGATTTTGTCAGCGGCAACCACTCAAAGTGCCGACAGCGTAAAAGGTCCCTACTTATTTTTGGCGCTGTGCTTGGCCGCACTGGCAATCATCTTTGCCAAATTAAAACTACCGCGTTTAGCTCACATTGAAGAAACCCACGAGCCTCACGTGTCGGCTTGGAGCTATCGCCATCTGGTGTTGGGGGCAGGCGCGATCTTTGTCTACGTAGGCGCCGAGGTTTCTATTGGAAGTTTTTTGGTGAACTTTATTGGCGAAGAGCACATCGCCGGCATGGAGGAATCAGAAGCCGCTAAGTACATCACCTACTATTGGGGTGGTGCCATGGTGGGCCGTTTTGTCGGTGCCGCTGTCATGCAAAAGATTGCCGCCAACCGCGTACTCGCCTTTAATGGCATCATGATTACGCTCCTGATCATCGCCACCGTCGTATTCGACGGTCACATTGCCATGTGGTCCATCTTAGGTGTTGGTTTTTTCAACTCGATCATGTATCCAGTGATTTTCAGCTTAGCACTGAATAAGTTGGGCGCGGCCACCAGTCAAGGCTCGGGGATATTGTGTTCCGCTATTGTTGGTGGTGCTGTAGTGCCGCTGCTGCACGGCATGATAGCGGATCAGGTGGGGCTACAATTGGCGTTCTTGCTACCGCTGTTGTGCTATCTCTATATCATCTATTACGGTATCGCCGGCTGGCAGCCACAACTCCCGAAAGATACTGAGTAAAAGATGTCGACTAGAAGTTATCGCCCCTAAATAGTTGCGCTCAACGATGGTTCGAGTTCTTGCAGAAGGGCTCGACTGATCACGCAACACACTCGTCCTCTGGGGCGATACGTTGGTCGATGTCATTGGAAAGCGAGCTTTAAACTAGGAGAGGTAACGCGGAGAAAAAGAGTCATCTATCAACGATAGCGTTTCCTTAATCCAGTAATTCCATTGCCATTAAGATGGCATCTTCGCGTCCGTTTTTTGCGGGATAGTAATTTTCGCGAATCCCCATTTCCACAAAACCTGCGTTGCCATAAAGTTGAATGGCAGGCTCGTTGGAGGCGCGTACTTCGAGATAAAATCGTTCTGCTTTATCCGACAATTCATCAATCAACCACAGTAAAAACGCGGAACCAATGCCTCGCCCTTGCTGTTGTGGTGCCACCACAAAATCCAGTAATTCGGCTTCACCGACCACGAGAGAAATCAGGGCAAAACCTATCCAACCATTTTGATCTTTTAAACCAACCGCGTGGTAGCGCTGAAGATTTCCTTCAAACAGCGACGCCGACATGGGATGACTGTGCGCAGCCAATTCAATGGCATGGAGGGCTTCGCTATCGGCTTGGGAAAGCGCTGACACTTCAAGTAAAGCGCCATTCGGCAAGGTAACCTGAGCCGGAAGATCAGCAAACAACATCACCGAATCTGTCACTGTCGCAAGGGTTGAATGGCTTGCCATGTACGGCGTTTGAGCTCTGGTTGCTGCAGAATATCACTGAGGCTAGGTACGACAATCGCGGCCGCGGAAAGCGCTTCTAACGAGAAAGAGCGCCCCAAGCTACTGGCAATGGACACCTTGGCATCAAAGCCTTCGCCCAACTGATCGTCTCCCAACAGATAGTGGCAGGCCTCTGCCCCCATCAATAGCAAGTACTTGCAAGGCTGCTTTTCAAGCATAGCTTCCAATATCGCTTGTAATGTCTCGCGCGCTACAGCTTGCCCCTGTGGCTCATAGCTGTTTTCAAACATGGGCCAACGTAACACTTCGACCTTCGGCAAGGGCTGACGAGGGAACCCCAAGGCGGACAGGATGTTGAGCAGTAGAGGCTCTGTTGGCAATGCCAATTCTGAATGGCGGCTATCGATAACCATAAGCTCATCACTGACACGCCATAAGCTCAGAGCAAAACGTGGATCAGGGCGTTTTTCATTCGACAAACTCTGCAAAATTGAGTCTGCTGAAACCGGCTTATTCGATGCGGACGGCTTGGGCTCTGCAGCCACTGACGACAGCACATCTTGCGCTGCTGACGGCGGTTGAGGCGCTGACGATCGATCAGGAGTACTGGGATTTTCTACCGCAGTGGCTGGAGCAGACGCCATTGAGGCACTCGCTGCTGGTGTGGCCGCTGCAGAAGTGTTCTGAGACTCAGCCAGAGCTGATTCGGCCGCAGCTACCGGCAATGAGTTTGATTGCAGTTGGGAGGAAGCTTGAGATTCAGACTCCGGCAGTACCGGCTGACATGAGAAAGGTGAGGCCGCAGCAGGCAAGATCCAACGGGGCATATAGGTATCAATGCCCATGGCATCTAGATACTGCTGACGCTGAATTTCGTTCATAAATTGATCACTACCGCCTTACCGTCCGATGAAAAGCGCCGCTCTGGTCGCGGCGCTCTCATCCAAACAATCGGAATTTATACCCCATCCCGCTGAGGATGAGCTTTGGCTCCAGATTCTAACAGATTCAGCGCGTGCAAGTAGGCTTTTGCAGAAGCCGCCACCACATCGGTATCGGCGCCAACGCCATTAACAATACTGCCATCGCGAGCTAATCGAACGGTAACATCCCCTTGAGCCTCGGTCCCTGCGGTAATTGCATTGACCGAATAGAGCTCTAACTCAGAGCGACTGTCGGCGACCTTTTCAATCGCTTTGAATACCGCGTCCACTGGGCCACTGCCATCAGACTGAGTCGTCACGGGATCACCGTGTTTGAGGAAAGTTAACTGCGCCACCGGCTTTTGACCGGTCTTGCAACTCACTTCCATTGACTCAAAACTGAAAATCTCGGCACAGCTTTCGGCTTCGGCATCAGACACCAACGCCTGCAAATCTTCGTCGAAGATTTCGTGCTTCTTGTCGGCCAATTCTTTGAAACGCTTAAACGCATCATTTAAAGCATCCGGGGACTCAAAAGTAATCCCCAAATCCTCAAAACGTGCACGCACGGCAGCGCGGCCGGAGTGCTTACCCAACACCAATTTGTTGGTGTTCCAGCCCACATCTTCAGCCTTCATGATTTCGTAGGTTTCACGATGTTTTAACACGCCGTCTTGGTGAATACCGGATTCGTGAGCGAAAGCGTTAGCACCGACAATGGCCTTATTGGGCTGCACAGGAAAGCCCGTCACACTGGCGACCAAACGCGAAGTGGGCACAATGTGGGTGGTATCAATGCCCGACTCTACTGGGTAGAAGTCTTTGCGAGTATTCACTGCCATTACCACCTCTTCCAAGGAGGCATTACCGGCACGCTCACCCAAACCGTTAATGGTACATTCCACTTGGCGCACACCGTTCATTACTGCGGCCAAGGAGTTGGCAACCGCCAAACCCAGATCATTGTGACAATGAGTTGAGAAGATGGCCTTGTCGGCGTTGGGCACGTGGTTAATCACATTGTTAAAAATCGCACCGTATTCCTCTGGTGTCCCGTAACCGACGGTATCGGGAATATTGATGGTGCCTGCACCCGCCTTAATCACAGCCTCGATGATACGGTACATAAACTCCGGTTCGGTGCGACTGCCATCCTCCAGAGAGAACTCCACATCATCAGTCAAGTTGCGCGCCATGGTGACCGCTTGAACCGCCTGCTCCAGTACCTGCTCTGGCTCCATCTGCAATTTGTATTTCATGTGGATTGGAGAAGTAGCAATAAAGGTGTGAATTCGACCGGAATTGGCAGTCTTCAATGCCTCGCCCGCACGCTCAATATCTGGGCGAACCGCCCGCGCCAACGAACAAATGGTGGAGTCTTTAACAGCATCTGCCACGGCTTTAACCGATTCGAAATCGCCGGGGCTGGCAATGGCAAACCCCGCCTCAATGACATCGACACGCATCTTCTCCAACATCTTGGCGATACGCACCTTCTCATCTTTGGTCATGGAGGCGCCGGGACTCTGCTCACCATCACGCAAGGTGGTATCAAAAATGACTAATTTGTCTTTACTCATGGTAAACCTCAAAAAGGGATCATTTGCTGCCTCATCGTCGGCAACAAGGAAAAATAGGGGTAAACGAAACTGGTATAAATAAGGGAATTATACTGCGCTAGGCAGTCGCAGCAGCGCGCACAACAAAGCCACGAATAAACTCGAGGGGCGAGTCAGTAGCTGTGAATGTTGGCAAAATGCGCTCATGGGTTCTTCGTTTCAATGTTGAATGGGAATATTTGTACTCAATGGCGTCCACTATAGGGATCACAGAGGTCAACTTCAACACCCATCCTAATAATCCAAGTATTTTGGGATGATTTAACAACAAACACCCTTCACAGCCAACCAATAAGAATATTCATCCTAATAAGCCGCGAATTTTGAGTTTGAATACCGTTACCAACTTGCTAATAGCGAAGAATTCCAAGAAACACAGAGATTAGGCTCAATGCCATGCGGGGTTAGTGCTGCGTCCTAACAGAGACGAATCGGTCGTTACCGCGGAAAAATCGAACAAATAATAACGACGGTGCGGGTTGGGGAGGATAGGAGATACGGAAGATAGACTTGCAAAAAAGTCTCGATTGTAGATCATCCCTGTACGACATTTCCCTGGCAGAATGCCCTAAGCTATATAAAGCCTGCGATAAATCCCGAGCTAGATGATTTCTAACCGGCTTATTTCCAACTAGATTATTTCCAACTACACGACCTTAATATGCCAAGGCTCGAATCTTACTCCCAGCCGATTGTCTTCCGTGTATCGAATCTGTACATAGCCGAGATCTTGCATACGCTTGAACTCATCCGTGCCGGCAAATTGATTGGTGAAGTTCTGAGCTCCCCAACCGACTCGTCCTACATCAAAATCACCGATGCCATGATAGGAGTGTCCAGGTGGTGCCAATGAGCGCGACGCTTTGGATAGGTTGTACACTGACGCTCTCGCTTTGGAGAGAAACAAATGCAGCTGTTTAACATTACTACGAATACCCGAAGTCAGGATGACGTTGGTACCGATATCTTGCTTGAGCTTCTCGTAGTAGTTCAAAGACTCGCCCTTAAACAGGTAGTGTCCTGAATAGGGAATTTTAACAATTTCTGCTCGAGGTATGGCGGCGGTCAGATCATCGGTGACTTTAGTCCCGAGGAATCCGTAGTCACTGGCTTGGGTGAAATAGATTTTTTCAATAAAATCCAATTCCTGTGGCGTAAACGCACCGACGGAGCTGTAAGAGCGGGCATAGAGAACCAGCTGATCAAAGTCGAGCACATTAAAGTGACCATGCCCTACCACTCGCTGAACCTTTTCCAAGCGCAGCACTACTGATTCCAGTAACAGCTGCTCGGAGGCCGGCAGATAAATATCATCACTAAAATCGTTCTCGAAATTGCGGACCCGATCTTCAACCGAAGTCGACTTTTGCAGCCCGTCTTCTTGATCTATGGATGCCTTAGCCTGAGATTGGCTTAGACTTGTCTGTTGAGCGGCCAGTTGTGCATCGATAAGCACCGGGGATTCCCGGTCTACTAGGCCCACTTCTGTGTAGGCGTCCAAGTAGCTGTCTGCTTCTCCTAGTGCCTCATCACCGAACACTTTAGGGGCGGATTTCTCAGCCATATTCCACAGATAAGCGTTACCCGCAGCAAAGGCAGTGCCAAGGGCTACTCCAGCCAATAATTCTCTGCGTTTTACTCTCAAAATTAAGTTCCTGCGATTATCTGGGCTAAGAGCCCATCCGAACATGCAAAAATGTTATTACCACTGAAGAAGATAGCATTAAAACGGGTACCAGTCTCATATCCTTGAGACAAAAATCCTATAAAGAAGGGCAAATTGTAGCCTTACTGCCCTAAAAACAACACCCTGCGAATGGTTTCCCGTCAGAATCCCGAGAAACAAAGGCGATTCAGAACCGCAGTATCGTTCAATTTACAGGCCCATTTCGACTGTTGTTAGCGACCACGAACACACGTTGCTGCAATTGCTCATGGCAACCTGCTGTTAAAGTCTGTTTCACACCCCAGCAATAACTACCCCATGTCTGCGAGACGGAAGACATGGCGCTGAATGAGTTTTCTGCTGATGCTACTCGGCTACGATTTTTCTACGGGTTCAAATCGAACCGGCGGGCGCGGAGCAACGCCACTCCCCCTCACGCATCGTTCGTTTTCTTTTCAAAACTGCCGCGAAACTTGTGCAGATATGAAATATCCACATCTCACTAGATTGACTTTCACTGAGTCAATTCATAGTCTAACTGGCTTCGCGAGTAATATTTAATCGTGGAAAAACTCCTTAAAAGTAATCACACCCGCTCACCATCAACAGAGCTTATAGGCAACTATATGTCGCACGAATACACAATCTACGGCGCAGACCTTTCTTACTACACCGGTAAAATCCGCGCCTATATGCGCTACAAAAATCTCGACTGGGAAGAGAAAGCTTCAACTCTCGATATCTATCAAAAACTCATTCTTCCCCGAGTCGGAGCGGCCATCATTCCCATCTTACAAACTCGCGACGATCATATCGTACAAGACACTACCGATATGATTGATTACCTCGAAAGCCGTCACCCCGAAAGCAGTATTTACCCCACAACACCGCTGCAAAAATTGGTCGCCCTAATGTTGGAATTCTACGGCGACGAGTGGTTAGTGATTCCCGCCATGCACTATCGCTGGAACTACATTGACCAACAAAAGGACTTTGTTTTAGGTGGTTTTGGCCGACTAGGCAATCCCAACGGTAGCCTTGAAGAACAGGTCGCCCTTGGCGAGCAAATGTCAGCGCCATTCCAAGGCGTGGTCAAAAAACTCGGCGTCACCGAAAACACCATTCCCGCTATTGAAGCCAGCTATCACGAATTGCTCGATATACTTAACCAGCACTTCTCACAACATCCGTTTCTTCTGGGCACTAAGCCGAGCATAGGAGACTATGGATTGCTGGGGCCTCTCTACGCACATTTAGGCCGCGATCCCTACCCTAAGGCAGAGATGCAAGAACGCGCACCAGAAGTCTTTGCTTGGATTGAGCGCATGAACAATCCGGCACCTCTCAGTGGCGAGTTCTTAGCCGATGACGAAATACCGACTACGCTGATCCCGCTGCTCAAAAAAATGAGCCAAGAACAACTACCAGATACCTTGAGCGTCATTCAACACAATCACCAATGGCTGCAAGACAACCCCGGCGGCAACCTACCGCGCCAACTGGGCAATCACGACTTTTCAATAGGCGGAATCACCGATAGCCGTATGATTAGCAGCTACTCACAATGGATGTTTCAGCGAGCTTACGGCTTTTATCACGGTTTGAGTGATGACAATAAATCACAGCTCGAAGTGGCGTTGAACGACTACGGGTTTTTGGATGCTTTAAACACACCCATTAAAACCCTTGTCGAACGCAAGACCGGACAGTTGGAACTGGTGGAAGCTGTACAGTAGAAACCAAGGCAGGAAACAACTCAACTAGGGGCAGGGATCAACGACGCTCGTCATCATCCAGTGCCCCTATGCAATTGTTCAACATTAGTTAGCGTCGATTACACGGCGACCGACGGTTGATAGCTATCAGAAAAATCACTCAAGGCTGACACTGCTGTCTCGGGATCCACATTATTGCGGAAAGAAAAACTGTCGAAGCCGCAGCGCAGTAAATAGTTCAATTGATCAACCAACAGATAACCTGCGGCCCTCATTTCGCCCCTAAATTGGTAGTGCTCACGCAATTGAGCGCCGAGACTGAAACCGCGACCGTCATTAAAATGGGGAAAATCAATCACTACAACACCAAATCGAGGCAGGTCTTCCGCAATATCGGATAAATCAGCGTCCGCGTCCAACAGCAAGCCGCAATGAATACCGGTTAAATCCAACTTGTGCCGAGCCAATTGCCACTGCGACAAAGTAAATAGCCAGACCTTAGAATCGCTCGCGCTGGGAGAGTTCTGATCAGCGCTCAAGTAACTTCTTTCATCGAATTCGATAGAGCGATCTACAGACCACCCGGATTTTCCCTGATCCAACTGCAGCAGCTTATCCATACACCCTCTCCTTAAAATAACTCAGACCAATACGTTGATACACTTCGGCAAAAGATTCGTTGGCAATTCGGTGCTCAAGAAAAACATCCAGTATCCGCTGCACCACTCGTGGGATTGCCTCGCGCGCACTGGCAGGCCCCAACACTTTTCCAATCGCCGCCTTGCGTCGACCGTCGTCGCCGCCCAACATGACCTGATAAAACTCTTCACCTTTTTTATCAACGCCCAAGATACCAATGTCACTGACGTGATGGTGTGCACAAGCATTCATGCAACCTGAGATATTCAGAGAAAGCTCACCGAGGTCATAGACATAATCCATATCATCGAAGGTCTTTTGAATAGATTCAGCGATAGGAAGCGACTTGGCATTAGCCAGCGCACAAAAGTCGCCACCGGGGCAACAAACAATATCGGTGAGAGTTTCGATATTCGGGGTTGCAAAACCAGCGCCGCGAGCCTCAATCCATAAAGAAAACAGCTGGTCGCGAGACACATCCGCTAACACCACGTTTTGCTCATGAGTGGTCCGCAACTCACCTTGTGAATAGCGTTCTGCTAAGTCCGCCAGAATATCCAATTGATCTGCGGTAATATCTCCAGGCGCAACACCGGTTGGCTTCAACGAGAGCGTTACTGCGGCATACGTCGGATTGCGATGGGCGCGAACATTACGAGTTAGCCATTGGGAGAAGGCGGGATTGAGCACCTCCATATCCTCGTTTGAGGTTTGAGGCTTAACGCTCTCACTCTGTGAAGCGGCATCCTTGATAGATTTTGGCTCAGTAAAATAGCTGCGAGCTTTTTCCACATCATCTGTGGATAACAAGGCATAGCTGTCTTTGATTTTGAGCCACTCTTCTTCCACCAGTGTGCGGAATTTCTCTACCCCCATGGCCTTGACCAGAATTTTGATACGCGCCTTATATTTGTTATCGCGACGTCCCAAGCGATTGTAGGTACGAACAATCGCGCATAAATAAGACAACAAATACTGCTGCGGTAGGAAGTCACGTACCTGCTGACCAATCACTGGCGTGCGCCCCATGCCGCCCCCGACATACACTTCAAATCCTAAACCTTGTTGCTCGTGGTCAACAATTTGCAGGCCAATGTCATGAAACTTCATCGCCACTCGATCTTGTTGAGTGCCATTGATGGCAATCTTGAATTTGCGTGGCAGGAAAGCGAACTCGGGATGCAGCGTCGACCACTGACGAACAAGTTCACAATAGGGCCTAGGGTCTGCGACTTCATCGTCTGCCACACCGGCAAAGGCATCGGAGGTGACATTGCGGATACAGTTACCGCTGGTTTGAATGGCGTGCATACTCACTGATGCCAACTCTTCGAGAATCTCCGGCACATCTTCCAAACGCGGCCAATTGAGCTGGATATTCTGTCGAGTCGTAACGTGACAATAGCCTTTGTCGTAGTGGCGAGTAATGTGAGCCAGCTTCCTAACTTGCAAAGAAGATAACATGCCATAGGGCACGGCAATTCTCAGCATAGGCGCCAAGCGCTGAACATAGAGTCCGTTCTGTAAACGCAGCGGAAGAAACTCTTCTTCTGTGAGTTCCCCACTCAGAAAGCGCTTTGTTTGCCGCTTAAATTGGTCGACTCGCTCGCCCAGCAGTGTGTGATCACGTTGATCGTAGATATACATAGACAGAACCTCTATTGTCCAGCAAGTTTGAGTCGCATGGCTGGAGCCATGAACAAGGTTTTTTGACGCGCTCGCGTCTCTGGTCGATCCAGTATTTCCGCAACAACATGAATGGTGGACTGACTGAATTGCACTTGATCTTTCGGTAAGGTAACTCGAATAGGCAGCGTTAATAGCTCTCCCGGATCCAACTCCACCACCCTGTGAGACCTCAATCGATAGGGTGCACCCTCGGCCACCGACAAGACTACGCGATTGATTTGGGTTTCCATGTTTTTGATTTTTACGGTGTATACGTTCTCAATTCGATCGTTGCGAACTCGATAGAGATGCATGCCACGATCGCGGATAACATCTACGCCCAGTGGCACTCGCGTCAGTATCGTATTGGAAAACACGCCCATCATGAGCAGCAAGGCCATGCTGTAACCAATCATTCGCGGACGCGCTAACCGCGACCAAATGCTGCCCTTCACGTGTTCAGACTGAAAACGAATCAACCCACTGGGTTTCTGTACCTTCTCCATAACCATGTCGCAGGCATCAATGCAGAGACCACAAGCGATACATTCTGGCTGCAAACCCTCGCGTATATCGATGTCCACTGGGCAAACTTGCACACACCAACTGCAATCCACGCAGTCCCCCTTAGCACTTGATGCAGCAAGAGCCTCGCCCGATTTAAGCGTGGCGTTTTTTGTCACCACACCACGGGGCTCTCCGCGCTCTTGATCGTAAGCCACCACAAAAGTATCACTGTCATACATCACAGACTGAATACGAGAATAGGGACACATGTATTTACACACTTGCTCGCGTAACCAACCGGCGTTGAGATAGGTCATTGCCGTGAAAGTGAACAACCAGAAATAGGTTTCTAGTGAAGCCTCAAACCTCAAAGCGTCACGTAACAATTCCACAGGACCATAAAAATAGGCAACAAAGGTGAAGCTACTGATCAGTGACACCAACAACCATAAGCTGTGGGTAGCGGATTTACGTCGCAGCTTTTCCCAGCCCCAAGGCATTTGATCGAGTTTCATGCGCCGATTGCGGTCGCCTTCACACTTGTCTTCAATCCAAATGAACATCTGCGTCCAAATGGTTTGCGGACAACTGAATCCACACCAAACCCGTCCGATCCAAACGGTGACCGCGAACAATAAAAACGCCGCGATGATCAACAACCAAGCCAGCAGAATTCCATCTTGGGGCCAGAACGTCATCCACAGCACATGAAATTTTTGCGCACTTAAATCAAACAGCATCGCCGGACGTCCATCAATGATGAACCACGGCGTGAGCACAAATAGCATCACCAGCGGAATCGCGATACGACGCCTCAAACGTTGGAACAGGCCTCGGATTCGACGGGTGTAAACCTTGCTGGAAACATAGCCATCGACATAGCGAACTTGAGAGGAATCATCGCTGGATGACGATACATTAATGGCGTGAATTCGATCGCTCATGACGGAGCACTCCGACCTACAACAAATTGGAGTGCCAGTGTAGTTTTAACTCTTTAATGGGTACAGAATCAAAAAATAGTATATATTGGTGCACAGAATTTTTTATAGCGGCTTGTACCCTACAAAATTTGTCCAACTGTACCCATTGCAGAGGTTTATTGTGCGCCTGTATCAAAAACTGGAACAAGATTTCCGTCAGCAAATCGATTCTGGGCAACTGTCCCCCGGCGAGAGAATGCCTTCGGTGCGTGAACTGTGCCGCGCCAAGAAGATTTCTAAATCGACGGTGTTGGCCGCATACACCCACTTAGAAGCGGAAGGGTTGATCGAGGCCAGAATGCGATCGGGCTACTTCGTCTGTCAGCCGCAACAACCTGAACTGAAACTGCCCGATACCAGCCAACCTAAGGTTCGCCCCACTCCTGTGTCAGCCGATCAGGTATTGCTGGACATCATGGAGCGCGGCGCCGCCTTTGACCTCAAACCCAACGCCCCCGGCAATGAAGATTCCGCCTCTTTGCGCCGCAGTTTGGCCCGTGCACAACGATTGGAAGGCAGTCAACAGCAACTCTACTACGACGATCCGCAAGGGTCTTTGGAATTGCGCCAACAACTGGCGCAACGCATTGCACATGGCGGTGCCAGTGTGCAGGCTGACGACATGACGGTCACTCACGGTTGCCAACACGCATTGCTATTGGCTTTGATGGCCACCACCGAGCCCGGCGATGTGGTGGCTGTGGAATCGCCAGGGTTTTATGGCACCTTTCAACTGCTTGAGGCACTGGGCCTGAAAGCGCTGGAGCTGCCCTGCTCCGCCAGCGATGGACTGAGCCCTGAAGCACTCGAACTGGCAACCCAGCACTGGGACATTAAAGCCCTAGTGGTTTCTCCCAGCTTTGCGACACCCACTGGCGCCTCGATGCCAGAAGACCACAAGCTGCAAATACTCTCTCTGGCGGAAAAACACCAATTTACAATCATCGAAGACGACATCTACGGGGAAATTTATTTTGATCTGCAAAGGCCTCGCTCGATCTATTCTTACGACACCAAAGGTTGGGTCATTCTGTGCTCCTCATTCTCCAAGAGCTTGTCTCGGGATTTGCGTATTGGCTGGATCGTTTCCGAGCGCCATATCGACACCATCAAAAAGCTCAAAATCGTCACGGCACTGGCCAGCAGTCAAACATTGCAACTGGGCGTGAGTAATTTTCTCAGCGATGGCGGACTGGAAAAACACATGCGCCAGCAGCGATTGAAGTATCGCCAACAACACCAACAACTCACGCAACTATTGAATCAGAACATTCCTGAAGTGATCAGCTGCAGCAACCCCAAGGGTGGTTTATCGGTTTGGCTAGAACTGCCAAAACAAATCAACACACTGAAACTCTATAGCAAGGCGAGAGAAAGGGGGCTCATTCTCACCCCGGGGCGTTTATTCACGGCCCAGGAGCGCTACTTCAATTTTTTGAGGATGAGCTTTGTTCACCCTTGGACTGCCGAGCGAAAGAAAGCGGTAGAGGATTTAGGAGAACTCGTTCGGCAAGAGCTTTAATGGTAGAAACTAAGACAGATCATAAAGTTACAGCGGCGGATAGAAACCAACCGCTGAACTTTGTCAGATCAACTATCGATCAACGTATTAATCAGACCGCCTGAAGTAACAGCAGTATTGAGGACACTAAAATACTCATGAGGGTTAACACCATACCAATGGGGCGAAACGCCAGTGGTTTGAGAAACCCTGAAAGCTGTAACCAGTGAGACCAACGCCCGATAACCAACATGCTCCCCAACGCATGAAGCCAAGTGGCAGAGGCACCAGACAGCTCCACTAACGCCAATAGAATCAGCGCGATAGGCACCGACTCAATGAAGTTACCTTGGGCGCGACTGCGACGCTGGAGCTCATTGTTCCCTCCGTCTCCCAGACTAATGCGGTTCTTAGCGCGATAGGCACCCACGCGCAAAGTGAACACAATGAACATTATGCCCAACAAAGCCGCGTAAATAGAAGTTACATCCAAACTCGTGGAAATTGTCATACTCTTTACTCTCTCTTTCAGATCATTATTTTTGTACAAATTCAACTGCTCGGCGCGAGGTCGAAATTGTCGGGGCCAACAGCACTTCGTGTCGGGTATGAAAACGGAGCCTAAACGATATCGCTCAAAACCCCAGTGTGCTATACCTCAAGAAGTCCGCTCGGTCAGTAAATGGTGAACACCTATGAGAGCACAAAAAAGAGTGATAAAACATGTCAGAATGAGTGTTTTATTGTGTCTGGCAGTTTTGGCGCCACAACTGGCATCTCCAGCGGATACGACACCTGATGCGACCATTGATGAAAGCCTTGATCATCTAGTCGTCAAAAAGTGGTTGCAATGGAATCATCAAGCCGTGAGCCAAGCCTTTGGCGCTGCTCCAGCCAAACCTTACCAAGTAACTGTGAACGCCAGTGATTACCGTTCGAACAGTCTTGTCCCTTGGGGGCAGGTTAACCGAGGAAAGCTCACCAACAAGATCCGCTTAGTCATTAACCCCGACGCGACCTATGAGCAACTGATGGGTGATTGGACTGCCTACCATGAGTACAGCCACCTACTGATTCCCTACCAAGGTTGGGGAGATCTCTGGTTTTCTGAGGGGCTGGCCTCCTACTATCAGAACATATTGCAGTATCGCATGGGGGTACTAACCCAAGAGCAAGCCAAACAAAAGCTATTAGCGGGCCTACAGCGAGGCATCGACAATAATTCTGCGCCACACCTGACGCTCCGACAACTCAGTCGTAACATGCGCAAACATCACGCCTATATGAGAGTTTATTGGAGCGGAACCTGGTACTTTTGGTCAGTCGATCAAACACTGCGAGAAAAAGGCCTCTCACTCGATCAAGCACTGGATTATCTCAACGACTGCTGTGCACAACAATCACTCAGCGCAGAGCAAATCGTGAGTAAACTCGATGACTACAGCGGCAGCGATCTGTTCTCTGTTAACTTTCGGCGCGCCGCCAATAGTAGGGAACTGGCTATAAACAAAGATACATGGCGCCAACTCCAAATGATGGAGTGGCCACGGCAAGACGGTGATCAGCGCGGCTATCTAAACATCGCTAAAGAATCGAAGAAATGATCTAACTGATTTCAGGTTCACAACAGTTTTGTAAGCGTTGCAAAAACAGTTCCGAGGCCAGGGGCTTATCAAATAAATAACCTTGCGCCTCTTCGCAACCAATGCTCTGCAACCACTGCATTTGCTGCTCTGTTTCTACACCTTCGGCGACCACTTGAATCTGCAAGGCATGCGCCAATGCAACAATGGCCGACACAATATTGCGTGTGCGGTCACTCTCACTAATTGACTGAATAAAAGTACGATCAATTTTGAGCTTGCTTATCGGAAAATCAGCTAAATGGGATAGGGATGAATAGCCGGTACCAAAGTCATCCAAACTGACCGCAATACCCTGACGCTGAAAAAACTGACACGTTTTAAGAGGCACTTTGGAGTCTACGACGACTGTTCGCTCTGTAATCTCGAACTCAATCAAAGAATGATCGATGTCGTACTGCTCTAGTGTTGCCATAACCTTTTCCGGCAAACGCTCATCAGCCAACAACAATGGAGACAAGTTTATTGCCACCGGTTTAGCCAAGTCACCCCACTGCTGCAATTGATCACACACCATCTCTAGAACTAGGTAGTCAATCTTCTGAATGGTGTGAGTTTCCTCTGCAATATAAATGAACTCATCGGGGTTAATACGACCGTGCTCTGGGTGCTGCCACCTCACCAAGGCCTCAGAAGCGATTAGCCCTCCGGTTTGTAAATCAATCTTAGGCTGATATTCCACACTAAACTGACGGCGAGAAATGGCATCGCGTAAACCGTGCTGGATGATAAAGCGACGCTCCATATCGGCGATAAACGCCCCATCCTTAAAATTATTGCTGTCTTTGCCCGGAATCTTTCCCATGAACATAGCGATATCGGCGATACTCAGTAGCTCCTCATAGTTGTTGCCATCCTCGGGGTAGCGGCTAATACCAATAGACTGAGTGATATGGAGTTTTTGGCCATCAAAACAGAAGGGACGATCAATCTCTTCATTCAATAGCGTACAGACAGCCAAGCAAGCTTCGTTACTGATACTGCCAGGTAAGATAATACAAAATTCATCGCCCCCCACTCGAAACAACTCAGCCTCTTTAAACGACATGGCTTGCAAGCGGTTAGCAACTTCCACCAATAACCGGTCTCCCATTGAGTGACCCAACATGTCATTGATATATTTAAAGTTATCAAGATCAGTAGATAGCAGAGTAAAGTGCTGCCCGCTTTCAGAGGATTCACAAATCAACTGATCCATACGCTGCTTAAAAGCGCGACGGTTAGGAAGCCGGGTTAAATGATCGTAATTTGCTTCGACTTCTAGTTTTCTGGAGAGTTGATGTATTTTATGAGCTTTAAATCGGTGATGAGCCATTAAACGGTAGGTGAGAAACAGAAGCCCAATACATAACCCAAGAATCAGACCAAAGGTTTCATCGAGTTCATATTCCTCATGGCTGCGGGTAAAGTCGTACCAGAGCTCCGTAACATCCAGCACTATAAACAGACTAAACATGCCCATAGCAATTGTTACAGCCCACAAATAATCCAAATACAGCTTTTTCTTGGTGGAAGCTGGAGACATAGTGGTCAATTCATCCTATGCAGTGATTGCACTAACCTCGGCCACCGACGGACCAACAGATTAGACTCCTTAACGAATGTTACTTTCATATTCCTGCACTCTGGTGTTAGACCTCGAACTCTCTTTTCAAACTATCCATGCCCTAGAGAATTTCCACCAAAGTTAATCTATCTCATATTCATTCAATAGTAGAATGATAGATTTCAAGATCGTGCCGAAAACGTAAGTTTTGTCGCTTAATTCTACTATTGCTCAGCTTTAGCATCTAGCACAACAACAATAACGCAGTTTTTCTATATTCACCCTTTAACAGCTGAGTATATTGATATTTCGCGGCTGACCAAGCGGTCTAGGCATCAGAAAAATAACGAAAAAAATAAAACAAAATCAATAAGTTACAAAGAACCTCGCCACCGCCCAAAGAGCAGGTGTCAAAATCCCCCAGTTTCTGGCTATTTTTGATAATGCTTGTTCGACCTCAATCTATATTTCAATCGCTTATAAATTCCGACCTCTAATAACATTCCAAGCAGAGGAAATGGAATTTGGAAAAATAGCATAAAGAGATTGACAAAGCATGCATATACATATTTAATCAGCTCATGACTCAATTAATCCCCAAAGACGACCGAGGAATTGAACCTTGCTTGGCCTTGTACCTACGCAAAGCCAATCGCGTGATCACTCAGATTTATGATCACAACATGAGCCAGCACGGTATTAAAGTAACGCAATTTTCCATCCTGCGGGCGGTGAACTACATGGGGGAAGCCACCAACGGTACGCTGCAAGAGGCATTGGTGATCGATCAAACCACCCTGTCAAGAAATCTTAAACCGCTAATTAGGGATGGTTATCTACAAGTTATGTCGGGAGAGGATAAACGCCAAAAGCTTATCCGACTTACCGACAACGGCAAACGCCTGTTTATGGCCGCACGAAAAGATTGGAATCGATCTCAGCAAGCTATTGCAAAAGAACTCGGCGAAGATATGACACAACAGCTGCTCACTGTTAGTGATCGCGTCGTCGAACTCAAAGTGTAAAAGAGCAGCAGTGCTTAACGCGTCGTTGAACCTAAAGAGTCGCTGAGCTCAAAGTTTAGATGCCGAATAGAAGTACTACTTTCAAGTAAAAAACCAGTGGCACGCATAGATCGTGTCTTTTTAAAAACAAATACATGCATATACATATTAAACAGATGACTGGGAGAACAATGATGGCAATACCACTAGGCCCGCGAAAAATCGAGCTGCTCACCTACCCTCTCACGCATAACCCGATAAAGATCTCACTGCTGCAGCACTATTTGAACACCCATCAAAAGGACGCGATAGATAGCACTACAGCGGCCTTTGAAATCAACACCCGGGTCGTATTGCTGGATCAGTTGGAGCATCACTCTGAGTCTTTTTCGGCGATTAACCCCAACAAAAAAATACCCGCACTCGTCGATGGCAATCGGGTCATTTGGGAATCCAATGCCATCCTGCATTACTTAGCCGGTCTGCATCACTCGGATCTCTGGCCCACCGATCCCTACCTGCAAACAGAAGTCATTCGCTGGTTTATGTGGGAGAGCAGCCGCTGGAGTCACTGCATAGGCACACTGCTGAAACATCGAGTGTATTTCCCTTTTTGGGGCTATGACGGCAGTCCACAAGAGATTGAAAAACAAACACAGCGTCTCGACAAGTTGCTCGACCTACTCGATGAAACCTTACAAGAAAAACGGTTTCTGGCCGGTCAGGTTATCAGCCTTGCAGACATCTCTATCGCCGCACCTTTGATGTACGCCGACGAGATTGGGCTCAACCTTGATCAACACCCAGCTGTAAAGCTCTGGCTCGATGAACTCACGAGCAGTCACTGGTGGCAACAAAGCCAGCAGGCGCTTCGAGTATTTCGCGAACAAGCTCAAGTAGCCACCTAAATACATGCATATACATTATTAAACTGATTTTACCCAACGTGACACAATCCGTAAGGAGCCCACTATGAATTCCATACAGAATTCGAACAAGGCGCAGCCAGTGATTTCAAATATTTTTGGATTCATTGTTCATCACCCCAAAACACTAACGCTTCTGAGCTTATGTTTGATGGCAGCATTGCTGTCATTTCTGCCCAACTTAACCAAAGATACCCGCGGCGATGCCTTTATCGCGCCCGACAATCCTGCGTTAATCTATAGAGAAAAAGTAAAACAACAGTTTGGTTTGGCAGATCCCTTAGTGGTTGCACTCGTCCACGATCAACCAAATGGTGTTTATCAAGCGAGTGTTTTACAACTGGTCGCCACGCTGTCGGAGCAAGTCAGTCTCATCGACAATGTTGATCCAGAACGTATTTTAAGTCTGGCCACCGAGAACAATATTACCGGCACCTCGGATGGACTTGATGTTGATCCCTTTTTCGAGCCCTTTCCAGAAACTCAAAACGACAGCGACCGTATTCTACAAGCGATTCAGGACTTTCCCCTCTATCAGGGAAAACTCGTCGCACGTAATGGACAAGCCACCGTTATTGTTATCGAAATGCTGGATGAGAATCTAGCGCAAGAAACCTATCACAACATCAACGATCTTCTAGCCAGCACGGTTACACCTGAAGGCTTGAGCTTACATCTCGCTGGCGAAGGCGCCGTGGCAGGTTATCTGGGTAGCTATATTGACAGTGATGCCAGCCGACTCAACCCATTAGCCGGACTCATCATCACTTTGATTATTGGTTTTGCCTTTCGACGTGTTGCTCCGGCTATTTTGGCCAATGTCATTATCGCGGCATCGGTACTGATCACCCTAAGCATGATGGCTGCCAGCTCCACGCCTTTTTATGTCATCACCAACGCCTTGCCTGTGATCTTGATCGGTATATCCGTTGCCGACGCCATCCACATTTTCAGCCACTACTACGAGTTGCAGAGCCGACAACCTGAAGCCGACCGAGTGCAGTTGGTTCAAGAAAGTCTGGAAGAGATGTGGCGTCCAATTACCTTAACCACACTCACCACCATGGCAGGTTTTTTCGGACTCTACTTTGCCTCCGGCATGCCTCCGTTTAAATACATGGGGCTTTTCACCGCGCTGGGGGTCGCTATTGCCTGGTTGTTTTCGATGGTGTTTTTGCCCGCTGCGATGGCCTGGTCAAAACCAAAAGTCAGCCAAGCTTTCATCGAACTGCAGGCCAGTGCCGACAAAGACATGTTCGCATCGCTGATGACGGCCCTAGGTCGTGCCAGCTTAACTCACGCCAAAAAGGTTGTCGTTATTGGAGGCATACTGATGCTCGTCGGTGGTTATTCTGCGAGCCAGCTGATTGTCGATGAAGACCGAATAAAGACCTTCCATCCCAGTGAACCGATTTACAAAGCCGATCGTTTGATCAATCAACACTTGGACGGCAGCAACAACCTCGACATCGTCATAGAAACACCAAACATTGAAGATTTGTTCAAACTCGAAAACCTGAAAAAGATGGAAGCACTGCAGGAGTATGCTCTAAGCTTGCCACACGTCAACAACGCCACATCCATCGTCGATTACTTGAAACAAATGAATCGCGTGCTTAATGATGGTGACAAAAATCAGTATCGACTTCCTAACGATTCAAACTCAGTGGCGCAGTACTTCTTGCTGTATACGGCGTCCAGTGATCCGACTGACTTCGAGGAAGAGATCGACTACGACTACCAAATCGCCAACATTCGCTTAAACATCAATACCGCGGCTTTTACCGATAACCGTCCAGTGATTGAGGCACTCGAAGAGTACATTGCACAGCAGTTTAACAACACCGAGATCACTGCCACTCTGAGTGGCCGAGTGACTCTCAACCATCACTGGATCAAAGACATTGGTACCAGTCACTTCAACAGCTTAGCGGTCGCTATCGTACTGGTGTGGTTGGTATCGTCATTGTTGTTTGGATCAAGCTTGGCCGGTGTTTTTTCCGTACTGCCTGTAGCCAGCTCAATACTACTGATTTATTCGGCTATGGCGGCAATGGATATCCGCTTAGGCATTGGCACCTCCATGTTTGCCAGCGTAGCCATTGGCCTAGGGGTCGACTTTGCCATCCACACTCTGGACAGAATACGTCAGCAGTTCCGCAATCTTGCCAACCATCAGCAGTCAGTAGGCGAACAAGAAATCAATGCAAAAATACTGGAGATATTCCCGACCACCGGGCGTGCTCTGCTATTTAACTTTCTTGCCATTGCCTGCGGATTTGGGGTGTTGATCAGCAGCAAAGTGGTTCCTCTTAACAACTTCGGCACCATTGTCGCGCTGGCAGTGACTACCAGCTTTCTTGCTAGCGTGACCTTGCTACCGGCATTGATCAAAGTCTTTAAACCCAAATTTGTGTTTGGTGATCTACACATTGTCACGCGCCCTAAGGCGGCTGAAGTTCGAACCGCTGCAGGCAACCGACTGCTGTCACTAGCCCCCTTGGCAGCGGCACTTTTGATCGGCCCAATGCTATTGTCATCTCCCATGGCAGAAGCCCAAACCGATGAGCTGCCGAGCGGCGATTGGATTGTCAACAAAGTCAACAGTATGGATGACGGTCATCAGGTCACTCGCAACCTGCATATGACGCTGATCGATCGTCGTGGAAAGCAGAGGGTGCGCAACACCGTAGGCTATCGCAAGTACTTTGGCGACGACAAACGCACGGTACTCTTTTATCTAAGTCCTACCAACGTCAAAGACACGGGGTTTCTCACCTACGACTACCCGGCTGAGAAAACCAGTGAAGACGATCAATGGCTATATCTTCCCGCGCTAAGAAAAGTTAGACGTATCTCGGCGTCAGATCGTGGAGATTACTTTCTCGGTACTGACTTCACCTACGAAGACATAAAGAAGGAAGGCAAACTCGACATCAATGACTACCGCTATGTAACACAAAGTGAAGAGCTGTTGCATCAGCACAACACCTACAGAATCATTGCTACGCCCGTGAATGAGACAGTGTCGAAAGAGCTAGGGTACAGCAAAGTTGAGCTCTGGGTAGATCAGAAAAGCTGGCTGGTGGTGAAAGCTAACTACTGGGATGTGCGCAACAATCCATTGAAGACGTTAATTGCCGAGGACGTGCGCCAAGTGGACGGCATTTGGACGCGTCACAAGATGACCATGAGCAACCACAAAACCGGCCATACCAGCAAATTTGTGTTTAGCGACGTGGACTATCAGTCGTCCGTTAAAGGTTCTGTCTTCACCAAACGCAGTTTGTCACGAGGTCGATAAGATGAGAACTTCGCTATTGCTAGCGGCATTATTGCCGCTGTCGTTATCGCCTCATATACTGGCCAACGAGTGGTCCGCTTCTTGGCAACATGAGATTGCTTATGAGAACGACGATTTGCAAAAGAACCAAAGTCAGCTGCAGCTTGAGTGGAATCACTCGCCTGCAGAAAACTTGGAGCTTACTGCCATTGCCCGCTTAGCTTGGGATAGCGAAAGTGAACTTTACTCATCAAAGTCACACCCAGACAATTACAGTGACTGGAACACGTCACTGACACGTGGTGCTCATGGAGAGATCTCGTTGCGAGAATTCTATCTCGACGCCGAATGGTTTGGTGCCTATTGGCGAATAGGTAAGCAGCAGGTAGTGTGGGGACAAGCGGACGGTCTGAAAGTTCTTGATGTAGTCACCCCACAGAGCTTTCAGGAATTTATTTTGGATGACTTCGACGATTCACGCATTCCTCTGTGGATGCTGAATGTCGATATTCCCCTAAATGACGACAACACACTACAGCTGTTGTGGATTCCTGACACCACCTATCACGAATTGGCCGAGGCTGGCACCGCCTTCGAAATAACCACCCCTTTACGAACGCCACAACCACCGGCTAACACCCTCATCACTTCAGTAGATCTACTCGCCGTCGACAAACCTGATCATTGGTTCAAGGACAGCGATGTGGGCATTCGCTGGTCGAGCTTTGTAAACGGCTGGGATCTTACCGCAAATTATTTTTATCACTATCGTGACTTTGCTGTCCTCTACCAAGAGCTGGACGGCCAACAACTCACCGTAAAGCCTGAGTACCAACGCAGCCACCTGATTGGCTTTACTGCCAGCAATTCGTTTGGTGACTACACCTTGCGCACCGAAGCCGGTTGGTACAGTGACAGCTATCATCTAAGTCACACTTTGAGCGAAGGAAAATCTCGACAAGGCGTCAAACACAGCGAGGAATTCAGTTCGGTTATCGGCGTCGACTGGCAAGGTCTCACCGACACCTTTGTCAGTGTGCAATGGTTCCAGAGTTACTTGCTTGATTACGATTCCAGCATTGCTCGAGACCAGCATCAGCAAACCTTAACGCTATTGGCTGAACGCAACTTCGCCAATGAAACTTGGACCGCCAAAATCCAAGGGCAGTATTCGATCAAACAACAAGACCAACTTTGGCGCTTCAAGCTTACGCACACCTTACTAAGCAATCTAGACATATGGGTTGCCGCAGACAGTTTCTTTGGCGACGACGAGGGTTTGTACGGGCAGTTTAGCGAGAGAGATCGCGTGCTGGTGGGGTTTGAGTGGGGGTTTTGACTGCAGAGACAGCTTAATTCTCCACTAAGCCAGCCCCAACCAAAATTACACAAAATATTGCAATATTGTAAATTGAGTAATATCCTATCTCTCAAATGAGGAGATATGACCATGAATGACACCACTCAATTTGATGATGAAGGACTGCACCGCCAGACCGCGCGACGCAAGCTTACCGAACTGCTCGGTAAAGACACCGTGGTGTCACTGCATCAACGTTCGGATTTTCAGGGCTGGCGAGCAGTCCTCTCGGTATGGGTCGTCATCATTGCCGCCATGGCCACTATCGTTTGGGCACAGCAACAAGCGTTGTGGATTGCCATTCCTACCATCATAATCGCGATTGCTGTCATCGGTGGGCGGCAACTGGGTATGGCCATTTTGATGCACGAAGCCTCCCATCGCTCACTGTTCAACAATGTTTGGCTTAATGACCATCTCACCAACTGGTTGTGCGGCCATCCGGTTTTTCTTGAAATTCACAAGTACCGCAAACATCACTTTATCCATCACGCCAAAACCGGTACCGATGAAGACATTGATTACTCACTGATTCGAGGGCTGCCCACGACTCGCGCCTCTCTGGTTCGAAAGTTCTCTCGTGACATCTTCGGCTTGACCGGATTAAAGGCTCTTTTCGGCATGGTGCTGATGAACGCCGGCGTATTGAAATGGACCGTGGCCAGTGATGTGGAAAAATTACCCCGTGACGGGCGCACAACGTGGGACTATGTACGAACATTCTTTCAACAAGCTTGGCCAACTCTGGCCACTAACTTTTGTCTGTTTGCCATAACCGCAAGCCTAGGCAATCCGGAACTGTATTTGGCGTGGATACTGGCTTATCTGATGCCTTACTATCTGTTCATTCGAATTCGCGCTCTCGCCGAACACGCCATGACAGAGCAATGTGCCGATATGCTCAAAAATACCCGCAGCACTCAAGCCGGATTCTTAGCCAGAGCTTTTGTTGCGCCCTTTCATGTGAATTACCACATTGAGCATCACGCCTTGGCCGCCGTACCTTTCTGGCAGTTACCGCGTTTGCATAAATTGCTACGGGAAAAAGACGCTGTGCCAACGCCACCTTCATACTGGAGTGTTATGAAGCAAGTATCTTCGAAGCCAGCGTAAGGAGCTAGGGGCTAGGGGCTAGGGGCTAGGGGCTAGGG
>CERE01029009.1_pt1 | contig 42585 bp, 63 predicted proteins | sample 530911 | NCBI WGS metagenome assembly CERE01 (sample SAMEA2621092, study PRJEB7988) | marine metagenome | biome: marine biome (ENVO:00000447); feature: mesopelagic zone (ENVO:00000213); material: "saline water (ENVO:00002010), including plankton (ENVO:xxxxxxxx)" | depth 800 m
GTTTCAAACGTTAGATCATCCGTCATCGTGTCGCGGGTTTTGCCGTATATCAGGGTGAAGGTTCTGGTGGTCATTCGGTTAGCTCCTGGGCGCGTTGGCGAAGGTCATCGGCAAGCTCCATCATTTCGTTGTAATAATCAGCCCCATCACCGGGATATTCGCGGTGCCCGGTCGATGGGTCTGTGCTGCCGTGCTCGGCATCATAGTCGGTGGCTTTTTGCTCAATAAAATCCGCAGCCAATCGCAAGCCCTCCGCCTGCTTAATCAGGTCGCGGCGGGTGAGGGCGTTTGTAGGCTCTTGCTTGCTCAAAGTTTCAATATTACCCATCACAGCGTCTGCGAAGCTTTGATAATCCGAAGCATTGTAATTTGAGGGAAAGGCCAACACTGCAGCGCAACGCTTCGCGTCAACGATGACGTAACTTAACTGCTCCACATGCGCAACCAACGCCTCCTCAGCGGCACGGTGAATTTCGAGATCATCTCTTAGTGCTGCTATGTGTGCCTCTAGCTTGGCTATTTGCTCAGTCATCTGTGCATTAGCAGCACGCTCGCTCTCTAGCGCCTGCGGATTGCACTCATCATGTAACCGCTTGGCTTGTTCCAGATTTGAACCTGCCGCTTTTTTGGCGGCATCCATACCGCGCTGGGCGGCTTTAGCCTGGCGTGCCAGCAAATACTCTAGCTCGGCAATGCGCTTCTGTGCGTCGCTCAACTCGCCCTCTATTCGCTCCATCGGTGTCATTTTGATAAGCCCTCGGCTTGTTTGCGTTTATCGTTAGCGCGAACCCGTGTTGCTTGAGCAGCGTCGCCATAGCCGCACTGCTTGAGCGCAACCTCTAACTCATCCAACGTCTCCGCCTGCTTGAGCGCATCGCGGCGGGTGAGGCAAGTGGTGGGAGATTGACTAATGACTTCCTTTAGTTCGGAGACTTTTTTTATATCGGCCCCGTCGTCGTCAATAACAAGGCATCCCAGTAACCGTTCAACATAAAGCACCAGCGCCGCCTCGCGCTCAATGGCGGCGTTTAGCTGCTGCAAGGCGTCACGCTCTCCCCGCTGCCGCAACGCAACCTGTAGCTCATCGCTTAACTGATACGCGTCGACATCCCGCTCTAACCTGATCACCATTAGCGCCAGCTCATGTGTGCCCATGGCGGTTAACTCGGCAAGTCGCTCTGCGTGCTCAAAATTGTTCATACTTCCACCTCCAGTCGCTGTAGCTGATCAACAATCTCGGTTAGTTTTGCGACGGCATCGCACCATTCGGCATTCAGGTAGACGGTCTCGTAAAGCATCGGCTCCGGCCACGTGGAAGGTGGCGCGCTGTAATCCATGCGGCAGTCATGCACGCGAATGGTCAATCCGCTCGTATGCGCCGCGTAATCAACAAACACATGGTAAGCCTCGCATTTTATCGCTGCGGCCTGTATGCGGGCGCATAGGGCACGCGCGGTGTCTGTTTGGATATTGGTTGTGGTCATAGGTTTAACTCCTTACTGTCAAGTAGGCCATTAACGTACATAGCCTTAGCTGTTTTATGATCTACCAGCATCCCGCCTACCGTATTGGCGTTTTCGCTTACCGGGGACTCCGGCTCATACCAGCCTGTTTCTTTTTCTTGGTTTGAAAGCTCTCTTGTATCCAAATAGCTGGCTTCGCTAGCGTGGCATTCTGTGCAGTAATACGGGCCACACTGAACCATACCAACACCAACATCTACATAATCTGCTTCGCAGCCGTCATAGCCACAGTAAGGGCATATTGCCTTCGGCGTGCTGTACGCACTGCGAGCGTATTCGTCACCACCTACAAACTTATGCCGTCCGATTCCTGTGCTCATGCCCTGACCTCCTCCGTTGTGATACCCAAAGTATGAACCCGCCGTGGCGTGGTGGCTAATGAGTAATTTTTATGTGGTGGTTGGTGTTGGTAGGTTTTTGCTATTACTGAACCGCGCCCGGCTAGCCATGCCCCGCTATCGTTACGCCCGTTACAGACGTTACGCTCCTAATTAAACTTGTACCGCTAAAAAATCCAGTAAAATCAAAGCTATGTGACAATAATAACAAAAATAACTAAAAAAGATTTAATTTAATAGAGAGGGGTAGATATTGTCATGCTGACCTATGAGTCTCTATCTCTATAGGTCTATCTATTGCCGCGTACCGTAACAAACGTAACGGTTGTATAAGTTATTGATATTTATCACAAAAACTGGATTTTTGACCGGTACGCACCGTTACAGCGGTACAGAAACGTAACGGCTAGGCATAAAAAAGCGCCCATTTGGGCGCTAATCTTGCATTTCCCACCACTTCACAAAAACGAATCCAGCGGCACACGTATAGCCCGCGTCTGTGATCCGGCGAACCGTTGCGGCGCTGGGCATACATCGGCACCCGGTAGCCGCGACAGTACCCGCCGCCAGCCAGCCGCCCACGGCGTATCACGAAGCATCCGTTTCAGCTCGTTGTGCGTGTTCGATATGACCAGCAGCCCGCCGTCTACAAACAGGCCATGCCGTGACAGCACCGCGTTGCAGTCATCGGCGTAGACGTCACCGCTAATTGCCTTCCTACCGCCCGCTGCCATGATGATCTCCGATACCGTGCGCTGGTAGCGGTGCCCGGCGGCGTCGAATGTGAGTTGTGTTTGCAGTATCGCGTTCAGGCACATGCCTTCGTCAGACACCTCCTCGGATTCTTTGGCTTCATCGAGGTTTATCTTCGATGTCCAGACACGCGCCTCCTCGATACTGATCTCTCTATCCATAGACAGGCTCACAGCCCCCGCCAGCAGCGTTCCGACCTGATCCCCTATACGTTGACTGCCTAGCGTCTCTGCAACGGCCTGCGCGAGCGTTTTGGCGTTTTTACGGATAACGGGAATCAGATGGTACGACCGCGCGCGAATCGCAGCGCAGCGCTCAGGCGTTAGCGTATTACCCACATGCAGCACGAACTCATTAAACCGGGCGATTTCGGCGGCAGTTTTGTCAGGCTGTTTTAGCGACACGACCGTAAACCGCGACTCGTCAGCGGCCTGACTCAGCGACACGTTCACACTCCCCAGCAGGAACATCGAGCGCATACGAAACGCCATGCCACCGCCACCGCTGGTGCCCTTCACGATTTCCGCGCTGCCATCGCTCGATGATTGTCGTGCTAGCTCGATAACCGATTTCATGCGTTTCTGCGCGCTGTGATCTTCGGATTCTGCCTCATCGAAAATCACCGGGCGCGCATCCTGCTTGAGGTGCTGACGTATCCCGGCCTCAGTGGTGCCGCCCTGCACCATAAGCGCAGACTGCCCAAGCAGGGGCTGAATGATGTTTTCCTGCACCCACGATTTTCCCGCGCCACGCTGCGCCGTCAGCCATACGTGCGGACGCCACCCGAGCGCCCCGCATATCGGCGCTAGCACCGTCCATCCGGCCATCGCCCAGCCGTGAAACGGCGTTGACCAGTTGAGTTGCTGGAATAGCTTAAACACTTCGTTAGCCGCGTTATTATCGGCTGGCGGTGCGTCAATCGTGGACTCCATCGGCCCCTGACGTGTGTAAATGAATCGCGTGTCGTGATCCGCGATGCGCTTAGCCTCACCGTTGACAATCAGCCGATCCCCAAGGTGCAGCACGCTGTTACCACCGTCATACCACGCACCGCGACCACGCACGTTACGCAGGCTGTACACGCCACGCGCCTCGCACGCACGCATACACGACGATGCCGCCGCCTGCCAGTCGGTGCCGGATTTATCCTTTGGGTACGCCATATCCCACCATTCGACGGGTGCGAGCGCTAGCATTTCAGCGGGCGACGTATGGCTGCCCCGGCGAATCTCGCACACCTGCTCAGTCCCACGCGGCAGGTAGTAATACATCGCGCCGTCGAATCCCAGCGCACGAAACGGCATGCTGGTTCGTTCGGTGGCTGCCGCTGGCTCGGCAGCGGGTAAATCATCTGGCGCATGCGTGTCGGCATCATCCGGGCTGCAAGCGGGCGGCAAGTCATCCGGTGGCATATCGGGCGGCGGTGCTTCCAGTGCAGCCGCCTGGGGCGATTTTACGCGCTCGCGCTTAATGCCGTACTCGTCCGCCAGCGCCTTGACAGCCTTGCTTGCATCGCCGCCGTGTTCAAACTGGCAAATCAGATCAAAAGCGTTAACCGGGCGGCCTGTTTCTTCGCTGCACAGCTCGTCGCTCGCATGATGTATCCAGCACGACTGATCACCGTCAAACATCACAACACCAGGTAGACCAGTGTTGCTATGCGGACTCAGAAACCGGCGGCGACCAACGGGCTTGTAGCCGAAACGCTGCAACGTGGCGCGCAAATCCTCACGACTCAGGCACTCGTCAATAACGCTGGTGCCGTGGTTGTCGCGTGGTTCGCGCGGCGTTTTCGGTGGTGGCGTTTGTTCTCGGACTGCCCATGGGCAAGCGTCTTTGAATTGTGGCTTGAATTTATCCCACGCTTCCCAGATAGCCAGCAGCCAGTCCGGCGGTGTCGGGAAGTCTTGACCTGCCGCTGGAGGCTTGACTAACCACTGGTAAGGCTGTTGTGTTTCGGGATGGATAGAGGGGGGTAGGACGTCCTGCCGTTGTTTGCCGTCACATGCAGCCCGTAGCTCGAATACCGTAAACAGCGTATCCGCGCCGCGTTTCGGCCAATTCAGCTTGGCATACGGCAGCGCCATGCTATCAGGCACGCGAAACATGACGCGACGGCCCTTAGCGCTACCCTGAATCGTTGGGTAGTGATCCAGCGCGTTGCGTGGAATGCCGAACTCGTCTAGCACCGTGCCAAACGACTCCGAACAATCAATGTCCAGGCTGCACATCCGTGACGGCCCTAACGCTAGGCCCATATTCCAGTTCGGATGCTCACGATAAAACGCATCGGCAGCATCCGGGTCGCTCAGCACCTGATTGCCCCAGTCGTTCGCCGTAGGAAATTTGCGGCCCGGCTCTATCGGCACTAACTGGAAACCATACCGCGACACGTACTCACGCGCATATTCATTGATTGTCATGCAGCCGCTCTCCTAGTTGTGTTAGCGCATCATCGGCACTGCGCGCCACGAATCCTATCCCGCCTGCACGGTTCACGGCAACGATGAAGTTTTGTTGTTCTTGTGTTATGCGGCCTGTTTTTGTTTTGACTTCTACTGCTAGAAACGCGCCGCCGGGGGCGATGCCAAGCACGTCTGAGCTGCCCTTGCACAATCCAAAATGTACCGGACGGCATTGGCCTAGCGTTATCTGGTCGCGGGCCTTGTGAAGCTGCTTACCCTGCCATGCCTGCCCAGTGTTCTGCCGCCAAACTAGGCACCCGGCTTGCGAAAGCGCTAGCATGACTTCACGTTGTATTCTGGCTTCTGGTGTCATTTTTCCTCCTGTTTGATATTCGGCGCACGCCACCCGGCATCATCACGAAACAGCGCCGCCAGTGCTTCTCGTGTGCCGTCGCAATCTGCAACCTTGACTTGGCAATGCTCAGGCTCTGAAAAACCCTCGACCATCGTTTTAAACGCATACGGCACGGGCACGGTGCAATAGGCCACTGGTTTTTTGGTGCCACCGTGACGGAGTAGCATGTATTTTCCGGGCACGGGGTCGGATGGTGTTATTTCCTGCTGGATTTTACCGTCCATCAAAACGCCTCCTCTTCACTACTACCACCCTGTTGAATCTCCAGCATCACACGCTTAGCCTCGGCAAAATCCTTCGCCGTGGGCTTGCGTCCTGCCCTGGCTGACAGCGTGATAGCTGCCCACTGCGAGGGCTTATTCATGCCGCGCCGCAATCCCAACTCTATCAGCTCCCGCAACGTGCGCGCCTGCCCCTGTTCCCGTTTGCGCTCCCGGCGAATTTGCGCCACGTCGATTTTTTCTAGTTCGCCGTCGACCACTTCAATTTCTGCGCGTGCTTTGCGTGGTAGTGGCTCGCCACACGATGGGCAACAATCCGGCCCCGCTTTGAATACGTGGTAACAATTCATGCACTGTTGAATTTGTAAATCTGGCTGTTCGTCTTCGTCTTTTTTGCGCTTGCCTTTTTTGCGGCCTTCTAGGCTCCATTCGCGGTCGTCGTCGGGTAGTCCGTGCTTCCATACACATCCAGCATGGTCAAGGATAACGGCGGGGCGGTTCTTTTTTCGTAGTGCCCTGAACACCATTTGCAGATAGCGCGCTAATGATTCAGTAGGCCTGAGCAGTATGCAACACTCTAGAGTAATGTCCCTGCCCACTTGCGCACTGAGGTCGAAACCTTCAATTACCAATTCGCAGTTACACAGGGTTTTGTAGCGACCGTCTGCAAGCCCTTCGCATGCATCTTTTAGCTCGGCTGTGGTGGTGTCGGCGTCAACGTGTACGGCAGCTATGCCCGCCGCATTGAAAGCTGCCGCTGTATGCTTGCTGTGCGCAACATTCACGCAGTAGCAGACAGTTATCATGCCGTTGGCATATTTTCGCCAGTGACCGATGGCGTCACCAACGATGGTCTTGGTATCCATTACCGCTGCCAAGTCTTCACGGTTTAAATCGCCGCCTGACTTCCTGACGGTTGAAATGTCCGGCAGGTTGGGAGTGCTGTAAATTTCATATCTTGACAAACGGCCTTGATCTATCAGCCATCGCGTTGATTTTGCCTCAATCATTTTTTGGAAAATATCGAGTGGCTTACCATCTAGGCGCTGAGGGGTGCCAGTTAAACCTATGACTATTGAGCCTTGCTCAATTGCCCATGTGATAACCGTCTCAAACATCCGGCCCTTACCCAGGTGCGCCTCGTCAATAAACAATATCGTTGGTGCCTTCATGCTAGCGTAGCGCGAATGCACGGTGCCAATGGTGCCGACCTGAACAGGTAGCTCGCTTCTGCGCTTGCCGCTGGTAATTAAACCGTGCTCAATGCCAGCTTTCCAAAAGCTCTGGCTTGTTTGGCGCAGCAGGTTTTTTCGATGCACCAAAAACCAAACGCTACCGCCTGTTTTTTTCTTGGCCTCAGAGGTTATGTATCCCGCCACAACAGTCTTGCCAAAGGCAGGTGACGCAACACCAAGTATTGACCTGAACCCCTCGCGCAAAGCATGACGAAGGTTATCAACAAACTCGTTTTGATCCTCAAAAAGGGTGAAGTTTTTCATTCTTACCGCGCCTCCATTTCATCCAGCGCAGCACTCAGCTTTTCATACGTCACCACCTTCATGTTATGCACGCGCCCGGCGGCAATATCCGTCACATGGTCACGCGCCACATGGGCACGGCGGGCAATTTCAGATAGGTTTTTTCCCTGCATACGGGTAACTAACTGGTCGATTAGCTTCATTTGTTGCGCTCCAATTTTGTGTTTGACATCGCAAAGTGTAGCCCCTATAGTTTGTGGGCGTCAACCGATAAAACACATGGCAAAGGAGAGCAGCATGAAGCAACGCATACTAAGCCTGCTTGAAGAACTAGAAGATATTTCTAACATTCTTGAGCGCTGTATTGCGGACAAAGCAACGCATCAAGAATTATCAATGACACAGGATGAATCTAGTGGATTGCTTGACTATATCAATGACCAGATAAATGAAATCAACAACGCTATTGTAGATTTGGAGTGGGATAAATAATGCACATCATCAACTACTCAGACCTAACGCCAGAGCTAGCACGCCGGGGCGTCTTTGTGCGCAACATGCCGAACGCCGCCTACCACCAATATCCAGGCATCAGCAACAGCGGCCTGTCACTGGTCGCACGCAGCCCGGCACACTACGCCTACCGTAGCGGTTTTAAATCCACGCGAGCGATGGATATTGGCACCGCGTTTCACACGGCATTACTTGAGCCGGAACGCTACGCATCTGAATACATGACCATTAAGGGCATAAATGACCGCCGCAAGTATGAATACCAGCAGGCCAAAAAAATCTATGGAGACCATGCCACGCTGACTGACAACGAAGGCGCATCTGTTGACGTGATGGTAGAATCCGTGCGCAACAATCCAGACGCGAACGCCATCCTCAGCGAACCCGGCCATGCAGAGCTATCGGCGTTTGCTGAAGACCCCGAAACTGGCGTATTGCTACGCTGCCGTTATGACTGGATCACCGACACGCAGCGCGTTATCGACGTTAAGAAAACGCAGGATTGCCGACAGCGCGCGTTCAGTCGCAGCGTGTTTGCATACCGTTATTACGTGCAAGAGGCTATGTATCGCCATATTTTTGAGCTAATCATGGGTACGCAGCTAGATAGCTACCAGTTCCTAGCCATTGAGGAGCACCCGCCGTGCGCCAACGTTCTGTACACGCTTGATGACATGGCGAAGATGAAAGGCCACCAGGAATACCGCGAGGCGCTGCTAGCCTATGCCGAGGCAGAGCATAAAAACGAATGGCCCGCCTACGGCTTGCACAGCGACATTTGCAGCCTGCCGGACTGGGTGATGATGGATATGCTAGACGAAGAGCTAACCTAACAGGAGAACGACCATGGCCGATATTAGCCAAGCAATGCAAGCGAAGAGCGATCAGCTCAACAGCCTGGATATCATCGGTTCGCCGTTGATTATCAAAATCAGAGGCGTTGATTACAAACAAGGCCGCGAACAGCCAGTATGGGTGTATTTTGATGGCGACAATCAGCGGCCATGGAAGCCCAGCAAAGGTATGATCCGCATCTTGTGCGGCGCGTGGGGCACCGAAACAGACGCATGGATTGGGCGCTATGCGCGCCTTGAGTACGAGCCAAGTGTCATGTACGCAGGTAAAGAGGTGGGCGGCATTTGGGTTAAGGCCATGAGCGACATTCCGGCGAAGGGCATGATGTTCTCGCTCGCGATCAATCGCAGCAAGCGCATTCCGTTTCCGGTCGAACACCTGAGCGTAGAGCCCACGATGTACCCACAGGAAAAATTCGACGCCGTTAAACAAGCCATGATCGACGCTATGCAGTCCGGAAAGATGACGCTGCCGCAGGTTATTGCGCAATGCCAGAAGACCGGTCAGCTCACGCCTGAGCAGATCAAGGTACTTGAGCAAAACGCGCCCATCGAGGATGAAGGGCATCCCGATGAGCCGCAACTAAACCAGCAGCCCGCAGCGGGCACTGATAACCAACCCACTAAGCATGAAGGAATTTGAGCATGAATGTACTAAGCGCCACAGGCAACCTGGGCAGCGATTGCCGTATCAACCAAGTATCTGGCACCACTGTATGCAATTTTAGCGTTGCTATGAAGTCAGGCTATGGCGACCGCGCTCAAACGCTATGGCTCGACTGTGCGCTATGGGGCAAACAGGCAGAGTCCCGGCTGCCTGAGTTTCTGAAAAAAGGCCAACAAGTAGCGGTATCCGGCGAACTATCCACACGCGAGCATGAAGGAAAAACGTACTTACAGTTGCGTTGCAATAGCGTTGATCTGGTGGGTGGTAAGCAGGAAGGCGGAAGCGGTGGAAATGCGCAACCAGCGGCGCAGAGTCAGCCGCAGCAGGCAGCGCCGCAGTCTTCGGCTAGCGATATGGATGACTCGATTCCGTTTTGATGCTAACTATCAAAATCCAATAACCCATAAACAAAATCAATTAGCCACCCCGCGCTAGAGGTGGCAGTATTTGAGACGCAACACGACACCACTGGATAAGCACATGAAAGTAATAGACCAAAAAATCACAGAGCAGTACGCTCTGTACCACGCTGATACTGTAGAAGTGGCGCAGCACTTACCATCTGATAGCGTTGGATTTTCCTGTTTTAGTCCTCCTTTTGAGACGTTGTTCACATATTCCAACTCCGACCGCGACATGGGCAACGCCAAAAACAGCAGCGAGTTTTGGCAGCAATATCAATATCTGATTGCCGAGCAGTTCCGCGTTATGATGCCGGGGCGTTTGGTAGCTATTCATTGCATGAACCTGCCCACCAGCAAAGTGAACGACGGCTACATTGGCATCCGCGACTTCCGTGGCGAGATCATCCGCGCTTATCAAGATGCCGGGTTTATCTATCATTCCGAAGTCGTCATTTGGAAAGACCCTGTAACGGCAATGCAGCGCACCAAAGCTATGGGACTGCTTCACAAGACCATTAAGAAAGATAGCAGCATGAGCCGCCAAGGTATCCCTGACACCATGGTCATCATGCGCAAGCCCGGACAAAACGAAGTGCCGATTGAAGGCGCGTTGACGCACTACACTGGCGATGCGCCGCCCGCTGGATTCAAGCAAATTGAATATGACGATAACCGCTGCGCTTACGTGCCACACGCAGACCACAACACGCCTATTGACATTTGGCAGCGATATGCCAGCCCGGTATGGATGGATATTGACCAAGGCGATACGCTCAATTTCCGCGAAGGTCGCGCCAGCGACGATGAACGCCACATTTGCCCGTTGCAGTTGGGTGTTATTGAGCGCTGCCTGCAACTATGGTCAATGCCCGGCGATACCGTATGGAGTCCGTTTGCGGGTATTGGCAGCGAAGGCTATGTATCCATCCGCATGGGTCGCAAGTTTATAGGTGCCGAACTGAAAGAGTCCTACTACAAGCTAGCGCTGCGCAATCTTGAGCAAGCAGGCAAGGGTCAAGACGACCTATTTGGCGGGGGTGCGGTATGAGCAGCTATCAGGATTTTATCGAGTCAAAAGAACTGAAAACTATCCCTGTTGGATTTGAGCCTAACGATGCGCTATGGCCCGCTGATATGTTCCATCACCAGCAATCGGTAGCGGCATGGGCTTGTCGTAAGGGACGTGCTGGCGTGTTCTTTGATACCGGGCTAGGCAAGACCATCACGCAGCTAGCATGGGCGCAGCAGGTGCAAGCCAAAGACAATGGCTACGTGCTGATACTGACGCCGCTAGCCGTTGCAAAACAGACTGAACGCGAAGCCGTGAAGTTTGGCATGGTCGCTATGTTTGTTGAAAATGGCGACGCCATTGGCGATCCGGGAATCTACATCACGAACTATGAAAAGCTGCATCATTTCGATACGTCAATTTTCGCGGGCGTGGTGCTAGACGAATCCAGTATTCTCAAGGGCATGATGGGCAAAGTGCGTCAGCAAATTACCGACGCATTTGGCGCAACGCCTTATCGTCTTTCATGCACCGCGACTCCAAGCCCTAACGATTTTATGGAGCTGGGTACGCAGTCTGAGTTTCTGGGCATCATGAGTCAGACAGAAATGCTGGCCATGTTTTTCATCCACGACACGGGTGGAGGAACTGGCGATTGGCGGCTAAAGCATCACGGCAAAGCGAAGTTTTGGAAGTGGCTATCGACGTGGTGCGTATTCCTGCGCAGCCCTGCCGATATGGGTTTTGATGCTGATGGGTACGACCTGCCGCCAGTCGACTATTATCAGCATACGATTGAAACGCAGGCGACCGACGGACTGTTTGTAGAGCCTGCGCAGTCATTGCAAGAGCGCAACACGGCACGGCGCGAAACGGTCGAACAGCGCTGCCAGCGCGCCGCCGATATTGTCAATGGGATGGATGCGCCATGCGTGGTATGGTGCAACCTGAATGCTGAGTCCGAATTGCTCACAAAGCTAATTGATGGCGCGGTTGAAGTGAAGGGCAGCGATAAAGACCAGCACAAAAGCGAGTCACTGTTAGCGTTCGCGGATGGCAAGATTAAATGCCTGGTCAGTAAGCCAAAAATCGCAGGATTCGGCATGAACTGGCAGTCAACTTACAATTGTGTGTTTGTCGGACTATCCGATAGCTGGGAATCGTACTATCAAGCGATTCGCCGCCAATGGCGCTTTGGTCAAAAGCACGCCGTTCAGTGCCACATTGTCAGCGCGGACGTTGAAGGCCTGGTGGTCGAAAACATCCGACGCAAAGACGCACAGCATGAAGAGCTAAGCTCGGCGATGATGACGCACATGAAAGCGTTTATGCAGGCCGAAGTGTTCGGCAGTAAGGCGGAAAAAACCGACTACCTGCCCAGCGTTGATATGCACATACCGGAGTGGCTAACATGCACCAAAGCACATACTACAAACGCCTAGCCGCTGGCTACGACCACGAACAGGCGCACACGCTACCCAAACACTGCCCGCGCTGGATGCGGGCAATTGAAGAACAGGAAGGCCAGCCGTTGCGCGAAATACTGGCAGCGGCAGCCAAAGCAGCACCACAAACGGGCTATACCTGCGCTGACTTAGCGCGTGAATGGGGTATCAAAAAGGACACGCTAGGCCACTGGTGCCGAAAGTGGGATATACGGTTCCCTACTGGTGCCAGCGCTCGGCAAAAAGAGGCCGCCAAGTCTACGATTGATAGGGTTAATCGGAGGAAGCGAAAATGATTACCGTAAAAATCACAAAAACGCAGCGCATTGACGACCGCGCGGTTACTGACACAACCGAGCTAAAGGGCGATGCAGGAGAAGTGCTTGCATTTCTTGACGAGCTGGGCCATACCGTACCGATGCAGGATGATGAAAAGACCGATACTGTTCATTGAGGAAAAACCATGAGCGCCATTCAGTTTAAACGACTAACCAAAAACGCCACCATCCCAACGCGCGCCACTGACGGCAGTGGTGGATTCGACCTGTACTGCACTGAGCGCGTCGACCTACCGCCAGGGCAGCGGATGTTATTGCCAACGGGCATTGCCATGGCGTTACCGCATGGCACCTGCGCGATGGTATGGCCCCGCAGCGGGCTAGCAGCCAATCGCGGCATTGATCGGTTGGCAGGGTTCATCGACGCTGACTACCGGGGCGAGCTACATGTATCGCTGATTAACCACGGCCTAGACGTTGTGGAGTTCCGTCCCGGTGACCGGATTGCGCAGCTTGTGGTGACGTATTGCCTGACTGACTCAGTAGAGGTCGATGAGCTAGACGACACTGAGCGCGGCGCGGGTGGATTCGGTAGCTCTGGTCGATAGCCAAAACCTAACGAATCACCGAATCGTATAGAGAATTACAATTATAAATTCAGCCTAAAAACCTCTAATATCATCTCATACATAAAGCGAAGCATTAAGGAGAAAGGCAATGAACAACGCTAAACGAGTTGATGATTGGCACGAAGAGGGCGACGTTTCCGGCAAGTTCGTAAAGCGCGGTGGCAAGGTTATTTATACGGATATAGGTGGATGCACGGGCAACGGAAAAGTTCGTGCCATTGGTTATCGCGCAGATGATATTTTAGAGACGCGCCGCACTTATTACATCAATTGGAGCGACAAGCTAGTGAAGGTTGCATAACACTAACACCAACACGCCCCGCACAGCGCGGGGCTGCTAAACAACAGGAGAAAAACCATGCAAGCCATCCTATCTTTCACCATCGCCATGACGTTCATTGCATCCTGGCTAACGCACATCGTGACATGCCTTCAAGACGGCTCTTGGGGCTTCCTGATCGCTGGCGCGCTTATGTTCCCCATCGCCATAATCCACGGCTTTGGCATCTGGATAGGAGTATTTTAAATGGAAAATAACACAGTGAAGTTAAACCCCGACATCGTAATCGGCAACGCCACCGTAGTCGGCACCGAATCAGGCTGGGCACTCCCCGGCGGTCGCATTGTCCGCGACAAGACGCAAGCCCGCATGTATGCGCGGCGGATGGCTAATTTGATGACTGGATTGGAGGTGGTGAAGTGAAAACCGTACCCGACTACATGCTGGACGACATCGACGCAGACGCCCGCGACGCCCGCGACCTTGAGCTAGAAGCGAAGCGCCAAGCCGCATGGGATGAAATGCTGAGCGATGACGGCGACATCAGCGAGGTGCTAGAGCGGCTAACCGAGCATCCGCTTGAAGCGCTCAACCTACTGCGCGACTATCACCACCTCGGCAACGACCTGCGCACGGCCGGGTATGAGCTGGCAGCGCGGTTGCATGAACTGGCGGATGGAGTTATCGAGGAGCGTATCGGATGAACAGCTTTAACCCGCTACAGAGCATTACCAACGCCATCATGGCCCATGTGCCCGATACCATTTTCGGGCAAGGGCTGGCGATTGGTGCAGGACTGTTAATTTGCATTGGTGCGGTGCTGTTTATTGCCGCGCTGGGTGTTTGGATTGCTGAGAAGGTGGGGTATTTGAAATGAATCAGAATGATAAAGATCAGGCGCTGACCAAGTGTGCCATGCAGGTTGAGCCAGCGCTCTGGGGCTACGATAAAATCAAAGCCTTTTGCGGCGTGATAATCCAATGGGATGATTACCAGCAACGCCGCACCGAACTCATCAACGAACCAGATGACGCGGAAGCGCCTGAGTGGGCACGGTGGAAGGCGCAGGATGGGGATGGAGAATGGTACTGGCATGAAGCCCAGCCGCACAGCGATGAGCATACGTGGGACATGTATTGCCCTAACGATGAAAATCAAATGATTGCATCGTATGGAAAAATCCCCGCAGGCCACGACTGGCGAAAAACACTAAAACCAGTGAATCAATATATGAGCAATAATGAGCCAGTTAAGAGCCGGAATGAGCCGCACGGCATAACAGGCGTAAAGCATCGCGTTGACCGCCAACTAAACCAAGCTGCTAGCAGTTTGACTAACTCACAGGCGCGTGAATTTTCGGAGGAGTTCAAAACATGCAGCGACGGCCAGCCATGCGGGCAGGAGGATTATTGCACCGACTGCCCCAACGCTCCACATGCTCAGGATGCGCGACGGCTGGATTGGCAGTTAATGCAGGATATGAAGAAGCCACGATATCAGGATGCGAAAGGAGACGACTGGATAGACGAGTTTGCTCGAACGGCCACGGCTGAAGAGTTTCATGGCGCTATGCGGTTTACCATCGGTAAATATAACCGACGCATGGGTAAAAAAGATGACATGCTGAAAGAAGTGCGTAAAATGAAAGACTATTGCGCCCGCTGGGAACAGTACATCCTAGCCAAACACCGATAACACGCCTGCCCCGTGGCGTAAATAGCGGGGCTTACCCAAAGCTGGCCTAGTGGGGGAGCAATAACGCCAGCAGCGATTGACGAAACGCCTCCTAGCCTCGCTATCCCTATGCGACAGGGACGCAGGCAAACCGCCACGTGCGGTAGTTTCGGGCAATCGCCGTACGCCCCACGAGACGGGGCTTTTTTATACTCAAAAAAGGAGCGGATCATGCTATTAGCAATGAGCAAATACGAACAACAGATATTCGAACAGCAACGCCAGCAGTGTATAGCCGCAGGCTCGCGGTCTATCAAGCGGCAAATCAAGGACTACCCCGGGCGCGTCGTGTCTATTAAAACTGCTGAACAACGCATGCGGTACAAAGATATGTCGCTGCATGATGCGTGCGTGATCCCCGTTGGCACGTTTAAGCAGGGGTGGTGATATGAGAAGTCTAGACGAAACAGACTTAGCGTTTATACGTGAAACGTATCCAGACCCCTCGTGGACACTGATTCAGATAGCTGAAAAGCTCGATAAGTCAGACAGCACAGTATTGCGCGCCGCGCGCCGCATGGGGCTTAGTCGACCCGATAAGTTCCAATGCCCTAACGTAGACTGGGAAACGATTTGGTATTCATATCTTTCATGCAGGTCTTACAAGAAAGTAGAGGAGCAGACAGGCATTAGTCAGAAGGCTGCGATTAAGGCGGTAAGAAGAATGAAGGAAATGACCGAAGCAGAACGAATAATGCGGTGGAATCGATACCGCGTTAAGCACGACATGCCCTTGTTTACCAAGTGCTAGTGGCCTACAATTTACTTGTCGTCAAACCTTCCTTGAAAGCACAGCTACTAACCGACGCAAAGCCAGCCCCGACCACCAATCGGGGCTTTTTTTATTACTTCCAATATGCACCAGAAAGAACTTTTTTTACTGTTGCTACAGATACGCCGTATTTTTCAGCCATATCTTCACGGCTGTAACCTGACCCCCTGCCATTTTTTGCTCTTCTTGGTAGTGATCGCATTTCATCGGCTTTTTCTTTTGTCAGCTTAACGCATCGCCTATTTCTTCCTTGCTCCACACTGGTTGCCCATTTGCAATTATGTGGATTATACCCCTTGTTATTGTCAATTCTTTCAATGCTAGTGTTTTCTGGCCTTTCGCCCATATCTTTCTTAAATTGAAAAAAGTCATTTCGCCAAGATTCGCAAACATGAATTCCTCTTTTTCCGTAGTGTTTATATGCTTTGCACTTTGGGTTATGACACCTATCAATCATGTGGCTCCATGTTTTAAAAAGCTCTTCCCCCCACGCTCCGTGCTTATATCTTGAAGAATCCTTACCTCTCCTGGGCTCAGGAAAATGCAGGGGATCGCCATACTTTTTCCATCGGAGGTAATGCGCGCGGCAAAGGTTATGCTTTTTAACATGAACTGAATTTGAGCAATTTTCTATTTTACACATTTTAATCCCCTATAGATCCCTAGGTGGATATTGTAGCAGCAAATAGAAAATAATTCTATCGTTTTAGCACCCTGTCAATAAAGCTTGGAGCCACACCTACCTGCTTGTCGTCACTACGCTTCTTAACGTTAATCCCCAGCGCTGCGCCCATTGTCACGAACAGCCACACCAGCATGCCTGTAAACTCGCCATCACTTACAACAGTAGGGTCTTTCACGATAGTAAAAGCCATTGAACCTGCCAGCGTGCCGAGTGATAGCGTAAATACCCATCCAAGTGCCGGCCTCCAGCCGGATTTAAACCACCCATCTTGCTGCGCTTCAACGCGCATCGTCTCATTGACCATGCGCTGCCTATCTAGGTCTGCGTTAATTCGTGCGCGCTCAATTTCAGCTTCTAGCTCACGCAGTTTTAGCGCGGCTTGCGGGTCTTGCTGTAGCGCGGCTTGAACTGCCTCCGGACTGTCCTCAACGCCCAACAGCTTAGCGATACCGCTACCAACTGCGTAACCAGCGCCACCGTATAGAGCACCGCCCAAAGCTGGCGCAGCTTTCGCCACCGTTTCTGCGACATCTCTCCAGTTCATCCAAGCACCTCAATGCAGCGCTCATAGCGCCGCTGTCTGTCATCTAATCCATTCGTGCCGCCGTTAATGCGCCGCGTAGCGGTCACAATGTCAGCGCCAACGGGAACGTTGGTCACGTAAAACCAGCATGCCGCAAGCGCTCCAATGCCCGGCTCTAACAGCGAATCAGGATACAGCACTGGCTCTCTGCTGTTGATCGCGTCAGCAAACCGGGTGTAATTGTAGCGCCCTGTTAACTGAATAGGGCCGCGTCCACGGAACAACCACCCATCGCCGTCCTTATCGTTACCCATGCGCCCGCCGTACACGTTATTAGCGAGCGCCTCGGGATTGTGCGCGTATTGCGACGCGATGCGATCATTGGGGAACCGTGACGGCCATACCTGCATCAATCGTCGGGCGCTATACGATAGGTTTTCTTCCAGCGTGTTGAGGTCTTGGCTTTCGTGCCCTACCTGCGCAAACAACATGGCCCGGTCATCTCGGCGCACGTCGAAAAACTCGATAGCGTCATCGAATGCTACCGCCCACTGAGTAGGGTTAGGGCAATCCGGCAAGCAGTTGGCTAATTGCTCAGGTGTGATATGCCGATAAATCTCTGCTTCATCTAGCCACATAAACACCCCGCTTTACCCACCGCGCCGGGGTCGCTGTCGCTATGCCCCGCGCTGATAAAAAGCGTTTTGGTCTGCATGAGTTTTTCGCTCATTTGTTTGGGTTCCTTTAGAGCGCCCGCGCAGGGCGCTCAGTTAGGGTATTGACAGTTTAGCACAATGCGGGGCGCGGGCTTGCGCCGTAGTGGTTATAGCAGTGCGTCGGCCAAAACTGCCATTACAAACGCTTCTACCTCTCCTTGCTTAAGCTGATATTTGTCACCCGCTTCAACTGCCAGTGTTATTACCTCGCCGCTCTCTGGGTCAATTACAGCATCCTGTGCCCCCCACTCGTTATAGCAGAACATGCTGTACTCGTGAGCGTTTAGTCCCTGGCGTGTAAACGCTCGCTCCACCTCTTGCGCAATCCAACCCACATGCCAGCGCGCTTCGTTACCGCCTGCTTTTTCACGCTCTACCGCTGACTTCCATTTCCATTTGACGATCAGCTTTGCCAAGTCTTTAGCGACAGCTTTTTCAGCATCGCTAAATCCCTGGATTTCTGTTTTGAGTCTCTCGTCGGATGTAATAACAGGGCTATTTACAAAGTATCCATCTTGCCAAGCCGCCTCTGGCTGCCCATTATCCATGGCGTCGTTTGCAGAGGGACGTAAAGTTGTGCCGAGTGCAATAATGCGATTACCGTGAGGGGAATGATTAGCGCCGAAAACTTGCAGCATTGAGCCACGAGAGCTACTAACAGCGCCGCCCCCTGTTAGCGATGCAAACTTGTCATCGCTGCCCGACGACGTTGTAGGCTGTAAAGACGCATAGTTGCCGACAGCGCGAACCGAATTTTCAACATACAGCAAACTATGATATGACGCCCCTTCTGCTCTTGCTTCAACCCAAGATCGGGTATCACCAACAGCGCTGGAAGTATCACCCACTGCCAACCGCTGCATCACCTGAGTGCGCTCATAGTTTACAGGAGCCAGAACCCTAGATAGGTTTCCTTCCCGGTACTGGCCTAGCGTTCGTGTATCAACTCCGCGTAGAACAATGTCATTCTTACCTGCCCTTTTCGAAAGAGGAAAGCGGAACGCAAAGATATCGGGCTGGTAGCCATGCCCTATAAATTCGTCATCAACGGACGACGTGTTTAACGAGTAGCGAGTCTGTATTCGGTAGTCCTCGCTACCAAAGAAATAATAAACTGCATCATCGGTAAGGAGCGCACTTCCCACACCGCTCCCGCTGCTAGGCTGCTCGCCAGCATAAATACCGTATCCAAGGGTGGTTACTGTGTAGTTTGACCAGTCTCCTGCCTCTGCATTAGCAACGGGGACGCGCATCATAAATGAGCGCGTGCGTCCCTGTACGAAGTGATTGATTGCTGGTGTATCCCATTCATCGGGCCGCCTTTCTGTCCCGAACGCGAACAATTCACCATCATGCACAACAAATGGGATGGGGTCGTAGTGGATTTGCCCCGGGAACCTGTGCCCTGTCCACGTCTGTCCGTAGTCATCACTGTGCAGAAAAGCACTACCGTTAACTGTTGTACTCTGACTGCGAGTAGTCAGGTACATCTTGCTGCCATATATTTTGACTGACGGCTCCCCAGAACTGGCCTCGAACTCGGCAGGAATGCGACGTTTTTCAAACGTAGGAGTGCCGTAAAAATCACTGACGCGAATAACCCCCACTTCACGCGGGCCGCCTTGTCCGTTGTGAAAGCCGAAGAACAGTTCTTGAGTTCCCGGATTGTCAGTAAACGAATGTACGTGCGTAAGCGGCAAGCCAGTGGCATCGGAAGGGAACAGCGGCATGTTTGTAATGCGGTAGTTGTTGTAGTACCAGCTAGTTGCTAAAAACCAAAGTTCGCTACCCGTATCGGTAACGGTAACTGCTGATGGCGTCCCTTTATCGACTGTGAAAGTATCATTATCAATAACGGAAACTACAGTTAAATCCCCCGAAAGTCCACTAACACCGTCCCCTTTTACCCCGCTAAAACTTACCGTGTCCCCTGAAACCAGCCCATGTTTAGGATGATGGATTGTGGCAATAGAACTCCCATTAACTAAATCAATACCTCCGCTCTTATTTGCCGACCAGTCCAAAACTCGGTCATAAAGGTACAGTGCATTAACCGAGTTATCAGAAACATTTCGCTCTTCAACACACATTACAAATCGAGAGTCTTTCACGCCCGCAGCAAATACATTGTAGCCGTATAACGATGGGTTGGGATGCTGGTCTAGTATGATCTCAGGGGCGCTGTACGTATTGCCGTTATCAAACGACGTTACCCACGCAATGCGTGTTGTGTCGTAAGTGTGCCCATGTGCCATTTGGAAAGGAACAAAGATTCGATTTTGGAACGTAAACGCCTTATTCTCCGTCCACGTCGTATAAAAAGGTGTCGATGTTATCTTACTAATTTCGCCATTTAGGTAATCCGATGTGGGGTATTCAATAGAATCTACTAAGAAGTTAGCATTCTTAAACCTAATAATATCAGGAATACTAACACAAAGGTATGTAAGTCCGTTACCATCAATAGCCCAATCAGTACCCTCCGCCGCTGAGATTGCGCCAGTGTCGTCAGTGACGCCATCCCCAGCAGCACCAAACGCCATCAATGTGACATAGCCGTTTGGCTGCCAGTCGGCACCGTCAAACGTAAACGAGGAGCCGCGAACGTTAGCAGATTGGCCGCTCGACAGTCCGCTTTTCGGCAGCGCCCGCAAATCAGCGATGGTGTCAACGTAGATGACAGCCCCGCGCACCAGCAGCCCGCCCTGGCCGGTAGACACGCCAGCCGCCAACTCCTGCCGCAACGCAGCATCACCTACGGTCACAAACGCGCCACTCTCTGGCAATCCTGCGCCAGTGGTGGTGTATGGCAGATCAGTGGTTCCGGATAACCGCCAAAACTCGCCACTGCCGTCGCGCACTACCTGATTGTATTCAGTGATCTCAATGCCTGCGGCGTAGTCACCTGCAAACTGATACCCGCTGGCGGCGATAAAATCGTTGAATCGATCCTGTTTGTCGGATTGAGCCGCCTGAAAATCCCCTTCACGGCGCGCCTGGTCGTCTTGAAACTCCGACTCCATTCCCGCCCAGCTCAGGCGATTATTGCCCAGCCGATCAGGATAGCTGTTTTCAGAGCCGTTAATCAGACGGTCTGCGTTCTCTGCGTTGTCATACAAATCACGCGGGTCAGCGCTGCCGAGGGGGTTTTGAGTATTATAGGTCGTCATATCATCACCATAGAAAATGTTAATAGCATTCTAGCACACTGATAGCTTTATGCTATCCTATGGTGCTGGCCATTCGCGGTTTAGGGCTAGATCGATGATGCTGCTGCCAGCCACGAATTGCGGGAAATCCAGCCACTCCGGCGGCAGCGTCTGACGCTCAAATATCTCCACCTCTGCGCTATATTGCAAAAGTTGGGGGCTAATCATCGTTGGCCCGGAGTAAATATCCGTAAATCTCACACGCTCAGTTTGGAAGCCTAGCGCTGTCTTGACGGGCATGTCATGCCACGCTGCACCATCCATCACGCCATACCTAAACCACACTTCAAAGAGTTGCGCCTGCGAATTAGTCATCACCCACTCTAGCTGCACGGTCTGCGGAACTGACGTAAACCGACGCCGCTGCCTGGCGCGCCCGCTGGCTAGCTGACTGCGCAGCAATGGCGATACTGTTTGTACGCTGTGGCCCTGCTGTAGCGCCGCTGGTAACTCGCTAGGATAATTCATACAGGTGGCTCCGAGTTATCGTAATCGTAAACGCGCTCATCATAATTGACCGCCTGCACGCTAACAGCGCTAAACCCTTGTGGCTCAATGCTGGCAATCAACACCGGATAGCTAAACGTCTGCGACACGCCGAACATATAATGGGGCAGCTCTTTGGAATAATCGACCGTAGGAGCATCGCCAGTATACACCACTGTATAGTCATCAGCGCCGCGTGTTGCTGTATACGGCCCTTTTAGCGAACCTTGCGGGTCTCGCCATGCGATAAGATGAGATTCGCCATCTTGCCAGTCTAGCGGCTCGCTTGTGCGGATGGTTGTTTGCCCGCCGATGCTAGACGCCTGAATCACTAGGCCGCTTGACGTGTAACCGGGCACGTCATCGGCTAGCGCGCAATACGACCAGTAATTTGAGTTCAGTGCATCCAGCTCGGTGCTGAATGAATAGGTTTTGCGGCGATAGCGCAACCGCAACCGCTCACGCATGCCGAGCCGCCATGCCCGTGTCCGGCTAGTAACACCCTCAATGCGTATTTTCTCGGGGCGGTTGCCAGCATCGCCCGGCAATCGGCATTCAACCGTTTCGTTTGTCCACGTTTCGCCGCTAAAAAACTCTACGTCGATGCCGTCTACTTCGTCGGGCCGGATTGATTCAATGCTGCGCGTCAACGGATCTAGCATGTTCTGCGTGGTGTACATTTGTTCAAACGTGGTGCGCGGCTCGTCACGGGCTGGCGTTAGCAGTCCCTGGTTAATCGTTAGCTCGGCAGCGCCCGCCCTGAGTGTGCGCTGCATAACGGCAAATGCGGTGCTATCGCCGTCATGAACAAAGTCGAACGTATCGCCCCGTGAATCCCATATTACGGCCAAGCGCGCTAACTCGCCTTGGTCTAAATCGTTATCGGTGTAGCCAATATTGCGCGCCACGTAGCGGAACCAATCGGCAATGCTTCGACTAGGTTCTTCGGTCTCGGTGCCAAGTGTAGGTATTATTCGCGTGACCACGGCGCTGACTTTGTTTTCAGACTGCCCCGCAATGGTGTCGCTGCCCTCCACCGTCAGAGCCATAGTGGTGACGCCTGGATAAGTTGATTTTGCCGATAGCTGCGACTTTAGGCCGAACCACTCTAGGCGGTCTAAGTCTTGAACGCTCGTGCCCTCTACACTGGTACGGCGTAAGCGAATCTCTGGCGTGATCGTCGTTCCAAAGTTGGTGAAGAACGTCCACCCTAATTGGTCGCGGGTCTTGCCTTGAATGTTGCGCTTGTCAGTATTCCAGGTGGCATCACCTACGGCCCGCCACTGTAGCTCCACGTCTCGGCTTACATTCTCAATTGCGCCATCGTCTTTTACGCGGCCCAGCCCTTGCGGCGCGAATATGTCCCACTCCACGCCCGATACTGACTCACCTGACGGGCAACCCAAGAACGGCCCTGCCCATTCGCCGTTGACCTCTTCGTCTGATACGCGGATAAATGGGCTGTTACTGCGCTGCGATGGGAATCCTAGCCATCCTGCATCCTCGCTCCCGTTAGACAGCAGTTTGGTGACAGTGAAGCCGATATTAACCGCAGGCGTTCCGCCGTCATCAATAAACGCATCAATCCGGTAGCGCGATCCAACGCGGTCAATCGTGTTGATATACGTTCCGCTCGTGGGCGACGTGACGGGCGTCAGGTCCGGATAATCGAGCGTGATCTCCGTAGCGCTAACGCTGGCGATGGTGTACGTACCGTCCAGCGCGCCGCCGTAAATGATCACCTCATCGCCGATGGATAGCCCCAGGTCGCCAAACGCGCCACTGAAAACGGCATGATCATCCGTCATGGGATCTGGCGGTGGATTAGCGACAATCTGCCGAGGAATGCGGACATTTAGCTCTAGCCCTACCGTCCAGTCTGGCGGTACTGCATTGCCGCTAACTCGTGTCACGTTGACGCCGTTCACATCTACGCTCGATACGTCCCAAACGATAGTCACGTCAGAAGGAGATTTGAGCCGTAAGCCTGCCCCGCTACCCACGCTTGCGCCCACCTCGGGGGCGTTATACCAGCAGCGATGCGCCGGGTGGCTGGTAACGTCATCGCCCGGATCGAAGATTGACAAGTTGACCTGCTGCCCTAGCGCGCTTAATGGCGTAGCGCCTATGCGTATTTGAGATTGCGGAATAAGGTAGCTGCCTTTGCCGATGCAGGTAAACACGTCTACCGCAAGGTTGCGCTGGTCAATAAAGTAGCGGCGCGGCTGGTTCAGGTAATCAGGAAAAACCTTGTGCTGACCTGCAATCTCTGGAATCACACCACCGAGCTTGGGTCGGTTGGCCTGGACATTGGGATCATAAATTGAGCTGCCCTGATTCTGCCCGCGCGCTTGATTAACGCCGGGAACGCTTGGGATAAGAAAACTAAACAGCTCTCCAATTAGCCCAACGGCTGCATTAACGACACTGCCGACCGCGCTGACAACGCTGCTAATGGCACTCCCGATAGCATCGACTGCACCGGATTGGGGGGCGATGTAAATATCAATGTCCGCGCCTGTTAGCGATAAATTAGACCACGCGCTAGGCGGCACAGTGCGCCCATCCTGCTTGACCACGATTGGATGGCTGTCAGCACTCAGGTCAAAATCCGGCACATTGTCAGCGAGCCAATCGGCTAGCGTTCCGCCGTCAACGCGATGCGTCTCTATCGGCTCGCCCGGCAGTATCGACGGGTATACTCGAATCATGCGTAATACTCCACGCGGGTAAATAGGCGCTCAAATTTGCGTAGCGGCATCCAGCGGACGCCGCGTTTATAATCGCATTCTACCACGCCTAAGCGCCCATCAACGCACCACACGACGCCGCAATGCCACGCGATAGTGCCGATATAGCAAAGCGCAAATGCACCGTGTTCAGGCTTGCAGGGCGTCAAGTGCTCGCCCACTTCCAACAGTGCATCCCCAGCGGCTTGTTTATCGCGCGGGTCTACATGCTCACGACTCGGCAGCAGGGGCGCGTCAAACTGCTCATGGCGGATGATGCGCGCAAATCCGAAACAGTCCACCTCGCTTGGGCCGCGCCCGCTGTCTTTGTACGTGAATCGTTGCTGCCATTCGCTAATCATTGGTAACGTAACCCCGGCGCAAATTGCGCAGTGTAGCGTTCACGCGGCCAGGTGCGCCCCAGTATGTCGCGGAATGAGCATGTTACCTGCACGCTGCTGGCGTTCATTTGCGCGCCCACCACGATCATAGTTAGCGGCTTCTCTGCGGGCGCTTCTGGCTGTGATGCCAAATAGAGCCGATACGTCAGCGTGATTTGCTCATTGGCCTCAATTGCATGATCGAGCACCGCTTGGGCGGTGCCCGTCACGTTATCAATCGCAAACGTCAGGTTTTGCTGCCCGCTAGTGTCGCGCTTGGGTAGCGCCACATCTAGGCCGGATGCCTCAAATGTAACCGTCTCGCTTGTCTCTAGCGTAAACGTTTGATCCTCAAAACCTGTGCAGATGCGAATAGGTGTTGCAAATGAGGCGCTTGATAGTTCAATCGTCGGAACCAAAACCTCATTATCCGGCGCGCTGGCATAAACTGTTGCGAGTATCGTCATTATCGCCCCTGCCGCTGTAATCCGAACGTTGATTGTAGCGCTTTTGCACTCCGTCCGTTACCCGTTACATCGGCTATAAACACGTCGATGAACTGGCGGCCATCGGTCTGACGCTCGACAACTTCGGTGCCCTGCGGCGCATTATGCACATTAACATAAACCGACGTTTGTGGCGCATTGCTTGCGGCCTGCCCGCTCATGGCGCGCTGCGAGCGACTGGGATTGTAGTCGTTAGCGCTGCGGCCAATGATGCGCGCCGTATCAGCAGTGCTGGTAATGTTGGCCGGGCCGTTGATAATCTCGGGGCCGTTTTCGCCCGCGATGCCCCATTGGCCTCCGGGGATGCGCCCGCCTTTGTCGAATAGGCCAGCAAATCCGCCAAGTAGTCCACCAAAACCGCCGCCGCCGAAAAATCCAAGTGATGCAGTCACCGCTTTATACGCCAACCATTGCGCTATCATTTCGCCGATTCCCGCAACCACTGAGCGTGTTAAGCCTTGCATCAATGACTGAAAACCGTCTTTGAATGAGGTCTGTTGCGTCAAAACGTCAGCAAACATGTTGCCGAAGCTGCTGGTGAAATTCTCCGCAAGATTGGCGTTTAGCGCATCGAAGTCGCTAAACGCAGACTCAGCGCTCGACAACCATTTCTCGAACGGGTCTTGCTGCTCGCCTTGATCCTGCTGTTCACCACGCGGCTCAAAGATACTCGGATAAGCCGCCATTGCGTCATCAAAGCCACCCAGCGATTGAACGGTGTTGCGATAGGCTTCGGCTAGTCGGTTTTGCGCGTCGGCTTTGTCGTTGATTAACCCGGCCTCTACCGCCTCATCAATCATGGCCGATTGTTCGTTGTATTCGCGTTGCGCGGCATTTAACGGGTAGAGCTGGTCGGTTAGCGCCTGCAAGGCACGTTGCCGCTGGTCGGCTGCTTCGGCTGCGCGCCTTGTTGCCGCGCTGTTTTCTTCCGTCGATTCGGTATTTTCGTCGGTCGATTCGGTTGACTCATCCTGCGCTTGATTGCGCTCAGTCCACCGGCGTATTGTTTCGCGGTTGGCGGTGTTACGGCGCTGTTCGATTTCGAGTAGCTTATTCTCGGCGTCAGACAGCGCCTGCATGCCCGCTATTTCAGCGCCAACGCTACCGCCCTCAAAACCTAGCACACCGCTGCCACGGTTTTCGCTGCGCAACTTCGCCAGCTCTTCACGCGCTGCGGATGCTTTCAGCGTAGCCTCATCAAGCTCTGCGTTTAGATCATCTAGGCTGCCTGACAAATCATCATCCGACATGCCGCGCAGCTCGGTGCGAAGGTCGGCTATTTGATCTTCGGTTAATCCTGCTTTTTCGGTGGTTAGCCCCAACTCATCACGGAAAGCAAACAGCAATCCGCCCGCACCAATCAGCAGGCCTAGCCCTGTGGCGCTGGTTAGCGCCTTAACGGCAAGGGTTATCAGGCCTACACCTCTGGCGGCAGATGCAGCCGCCGTGGCGGTCTTGAGCATTGCGCCTGCGCCGATAAGTAGCTGCGCAGCCAATCGCCCGCCATACAGTGCAGCTACCGCCTTACCGATAGCAACAATGGCATCCATATTTTCAGACAGCGTGACAATGCTACTACCCAGCGTTCGTACGGCTTCCCTCACTTCCTCGCTTGAGCCAACCCACTCGATTAGATTGGTTCGGGCCACTTCTAGCTGCTGGCCGAACGTTGCCACGCTGTTAGCAAACCTCCCACCAATCTCATCGCTTGCACCCTGCAGTGCGTTGACTACTATCTCAGCAGTGATACCGCCTGTGGCTGCAAATTCGCGTAGTTCGCCAATGGTTAAATCTAGCGATGCAGCGATGGCGCGCATAATATCGGGCGCTTGCTCGGCCACGCTGTTGAATTCGTCGCCACGCAGCGCGCCGGATGCCAAGCCTTGGCTAAGCTGTGTAATAGCGGCGCTGGCTTCCTCTGCGGTCGCCCCGGATGTTGCAAACGATTGGTTAATCGTCGTCGTCAGGCCAATGAGGTCTTCTTGCGATAGACCAAGGTCGGTAGTTGAGCGAGCCAGTCGGGCGTACAAGTTCGCTGTTGACTCAAAATTAGAGCGCGTATCGCGGGCCACATTGACAAGCGCTTTTTGCACCGCTGTTAACTGCTCGGTGCTATCAGTCACTTGCCTTAGCTGGTTTTCAGCGTTCTGCCATGCGTCTGCGTAGCGGATAACTTCTCGCACAGACAGCGCGCCAATTAACCCCTGAATAGCGTTTCGCGCAATGCCCGCCGTTTGCCCAAGCTGGTTATTTTGACGACTTAAGCGCTCAGTCTCTTGCCGTACAGCGCGGGTAACGGGATTTAAATTGCGGTATGCGCGCTCTTGGCGCTGCGTGGCTTTGGTGGAGTCGTCAAAGCTGCGCTCCATGCGGTCGGTTGAACGGTCAACATCACGCTCAGCCCGTAGTAGTCCCGACGTATCGGCGTCCACGCTGTAGTAGATACCACCGACATTTTCAGCCATTCGGCCCGCTCCTTAATTGTGCCGCTTTTTCGCGGATGCGCTTCACGGTATCGACTGCCGTGCGGTATTCTTCTTTTGTGGGCAGGTCTTGCACCATATCGGGATGCTTGACCATCATCGCCCGCTGCAATTCGTGCATCGTCATATTCCATGCGTCATCGCGCGACACCCCAAGATGCACCATGGCAACGCTTGCAAATTCAGCCGGGTTAAACTGCTTAGGTGGCTTATCGCTGGGCTTGATGCGCTTAGCGTCTTTTACGTCGCCTACCATGCCGTTGATCAAGCATCGAGCGCCTAGCACGTATACATCTTCCCATGGTAAGCGTTTTTGCACGTAACGTAGCTTACCGCCCACGTCGCGGTAAAATCCGATAGCATCGCTCACAGAATCGTCATCACAGCACGCAGACAGGACGGCTAGCGCTGACGCAAACCCGCTCTTGGTGGCACGCTGAACACGGTCAAGCATCGCGGCTAATTCGTCTGGCGTGCCCAGTGACGCAAGCGCACGAAAACTGGGGCGGAACGTGTATTCCACCCCATCGACGGTAACGCCAAACTCACCCGCCGCGATGTTCGCCATGTTACGCCGGAATGATGACGGTGCTGGTGGTGCCGTTGCCAGTCAGTCGGCCTTCAATCGTAAACGTGGCCTCGGCATCATAGGAGCGATCCTTGTTGAACGTGGTGAACAACGCAGGCGCTTCAATGACCAGCATTTCAGTAGAGCTCGACGGGTCGCTGAAACGCAGCCAGCCGGATGGTTGACCGCCATCCGGGTTGCGTACATGCAAGTAAAGCTCTTCTTGGTTTTTCGTTTCGTCAACACTGGATACGCCATCAAACGAAAACGTTTCGTTTTTGTACGTCACCAATGACTCGCGAATATTCCCCGTGCTGCAAGATGACGTGGTGTCCACTTCATCCCACGCCAAGCTCAGCGACTTAGACCGCGTGCAGCCCAGCAGCTTCCAGTCAGCCTCTAGCGGGGTTGTCTGCGGGGGTAGGATTGCAAACTCTACGACCGTGTCACGCCCTACAAAGGCTCCGGTCGGGGAAAGCGTAATAGCCATGCTTTTCTCCTTTGCCCTTTTCGGGCGTGTGCCCTATATGGGCGTTGTGGGCAAAATGCCCGTTTACTGATCGTCAGTTAAGCACTGAACGTTGAGCTGAAAAACCCCACGGCCATCCTCGGTGTAAGTCGGCCCGGTAATGCCGCCAAGGGGTTCGTAATTTTTAATGCCCGGCGACTTATAGTTGCCGCGTAGGTAGCGCAATATTTCGTGCATGCTGTTTTCTGCGTCGCGAACATCGCGCTCACTGGCGCTGATTAAAATGAGCAGCACTTGCGGGCGCTGAACCAGATAATCGGACGCACCGCCGGGGCCGGGTCGCCGCAACACAAACATCGGTCGCCCATCGCGCCGCGCATCATTCCATTTGTAATACTGCACCTGGAAGCCATCAAGCAAGTTGCCTGCATCAAGGTGGTTGCGCACGTTGACTAGAAAATTGCTCATACGCGATAACCTTGCTTGATAATGGCTTGAATCTCAGCAGCGCCATCGCGCTCGAAACCTTTAACCAAAAACTGCGGCTCGGCGTCAGGATCCCAGACATTACCGTCCGACTTTGGATAACGCGGCGTATTGGTGCCTAACAGCACGCCTTTAGCGTTATGCACGTACTCGGCATAATTGGCACCGAAGCCCATGCGTCCTTCGTAGCCACTGGCGGTTTTTTTAACGTCACGGTATGAGCTGTTGATCAGATTGCTAGTGGCTACTGGCGTCAACGCAGCCGCGTACTTACCGCCCGCAATCAATACCTGCGTGACGGTTTTCTCGGTCATGCCGCCGCTAATTTCGCCAACCTTCTTGGCGAAATTCTTGCGAACGGTGTCAACGCCAGTGAGCTTGCTCATTTAAACCTTGATGACGGCCACGGTGATGCTGGCAACAGCGTCATAGGTGACACTGACGGGCATCGTGCCTTTCGCGGTAAACACGCCGCTAAACGGGCCAATCATGCGCGACTCGCCCGCCGGAATGGTTACGTCTACGTTAGTCGGCGCGATGCCCGGCTCTGCGTTAAACGTAGATACCACTGTCGCGGTGTGTGGGCTGACGTCATCGTTGACGACATGCAAAAACACGCCATTGCCTGCGTCAAATTCATCACCTGCTACGTCTGCGGCTGCATAGGTAGGGTTTAATCCGGTCACTACAGTTTGCTGCGCGTTAAGAGTCGCCATTTCATAGCCTCCATTAATTTATGGCTTGATTTTAGCAGTATTTCGCTATGATTGCATTACTTCACCCACTCCCTCACCCCACCATGGTGCGCGCATGTGCCGCGCCTAGATTGCGACACTGAATAAGCGCCGCTCTGACAAATAGCGGTAGCGCCGCCAACAATAATAGGCTCGCCAGGGTATATTAACCACCCCAACGTCGCCATCACCGCGCCCATAGCCGCCCACCTAATCATTGCAATCTCTCGCGTGATGCTGGGCTTGTATTCGCTTGCTAACTTGGTCGGTGTGAGTGATCGCCTTTGCCTCGCCGATCCAGCCAAGGGCAATCAGCGTACCAATAGCGGCAAGCCCAAACGATAACCACTTAAGCCGATTCTGCCGTGTCTGAGCGTCTAGCAGTCGGGCCTCAGCAGCGCCCTGTGCTTTTGCACGGTCGTCTTTTAGTGAGCCAATGGCGGCCATCACTTCTTTATGATGCGTATCCATGCGGGTAGACAGGTCGGTGATGCGGTCGGTTTGCGTCCGATAACCGTCCTCTAACGCCTCAATTCTCCACTCTGCCCGCATTAATCGCGTTTGCATATCGTCCATAACCGCCCTTATGTCATCAATTCCCAGTCAGGCAGTCCGCCCGGCTCGAGTTCATCTATCGGCCACCAGCGGATGGCGCGGATACGTTCAGCAGTGGGCGGCGCGGTGGTTAGGGCGGTGTGGTCGCCTAATTGGATATACCACTCACGCTCTGGCACTAGTGGCGAATCTAGCGCGGCCTCGAAGCGAAACGTTTGATTGGGCGTGAACTCAGTCCCGTTGTCATCACGCGCCACATCGCCGCCGCCCTCGTATCCCACGCGAGGGATAATGTAAGGCGTGCCGCCGATAGGTTGCCCCCATTCATCGGTGCCGCCTGCGGGCCACACGGTCGCGGGGCCGTGGGCGTATGACCAGCTCGCTATGTTTGACACAATAAAAAGCCCCATAAAAGATTATGGGGCAGTATAGCATAGGGCGGCGGGGTGTGTTATTGGCTAGGCGGCTAACTCCACCCACTTAAACCGCCGATAATACGCCTTTCTCCGAAACAGCAACACCAACGCTTCAATGCATAACAGCGCGGCAATCACCAACATCGCGCCGGATGCCAAACACGCAACGGTAAGCACAATCCAGCCGAAGGCAATCCACGGATGGCCCAGATACCAGCGGTGCGCGCCAATGCTGCCCAGGCTGAGGCGCAGCAACACGGCAGCGGTTTTTGATTTTTGCGTTACGATGTTGTGGGTCATTTTGTTTGCTCCGGTGTCGGTAGTTCGCCGCTTGCTAGGGCGTCGTGGATAATCTCTAGGTGGCTGCTTTGGGCTGGCTCGCCTGTTGTGCTTTCGATTGCGTGCTCTGCTGCCGCTAGCCACTGCTCGCGCGGTGTTGTCCGCTGCTTGATAACTTCGATTTTGACCACGCCTAGCTCGCCATCGTCCCAGCGGATGGCCGCTCGATTGCGCTTACGGTCTATCGCCAACACCATGCAATCACCGCCACTGGTGCGAGCTGGTTCGCCTGCCGCTGGCTCCCACGGTTGGGCTTCCTCGCTGGCGGGCTGGTCGATGATGGGGCGGTAGGCGATGATATGGCTCCATGGGGCTAACTGTGCAATTGAGCGACAAGCAGCGCCGCCATCATGATAACTAACGGCTGAATGTTCTGGCAGTGGGTTATCAGCATGGCCACTCCACTCAATCCACCCATCGGCATCGGCTTTGACGACATTCCAGCCTTGCATCTTTCTGCGCCAATCATCTACTTCACCGGCTTCCCCTGTAATCACGCGATGTTCTTTTGTGGTGTTATTCACTGCATAAATCATGGTTCATTCTCCTCGCCGGTATCCCCAAACAATAGCCCACCCCACCACCTCCCCGCTAATGGTATTTTTCTATCGACTCACGCCACTCGATAGCCACCACCTATAAACGGCAACGCCCCGGTAGGTGCCGGGGCGTCTAGTGTTGCGATCACCGTCTCACGACGCGCAACCCATTATCAGATAGGATCAACCTCCTTATGGCGGTCTGCCGTATCTGATTTTAGTGTAGCACAAAAAAAGACCGCCAGGAGGGCGGTCAATAGGAGGAGCAACACACAACAAGGAGTGGGTAGAGTATGGCAGCGTTAGGCCGTGGTGTCTAGCACCTCGATCCCTTGACCACCATAAACCCAGTACTCCCGCCCGGCTTAGCAGGCGTCAGCGGTGCAGCGCATCCGTGGGTATCCACAACTTGCAGCGCTGCATATATCTGGTCATAAGCGTCGCTTGGGTTACTGTACTTGAACGACTGACTAGCACCAGAAGGCGCGGACTGAGAGGTAACTTGGCGCGCGCCACCTGACAGGGCCAACAACCCAATCAAGTAGGTATAAATAGCCACTTGGCGGCTTGCGCTGACATTGTTGGCGTCTAAGCAGTCTTGGATTCCGCCAGCTTCCTCAGTGATGGCTTCTAGCAGGAATGACGGAACGGTAATACCCAGCTCGCGTAGATAGGCGGTGGCTTCGTCGGTGGTTATCATGGGCGGTAGCCTTCGTTATTCGTCATCATAGGTCGCATCCCCCATTTTAATATAGCCGTTCACTACCGGAACTTCGATGCTGCATTCAGAACAGATAAGCGCGGCAATAAACGGCTCGCCACCGTGCATCACAACAGGCACCATGCTTTCTTGCGTGCCACACGGGCATGACACAAAACTTGTCTCGCCGCCTTTAAACTCTTGGCTCGGCAGCCTAACTACTTTACTCATAATCGCCACCACGCGCATCGTTACCATCAAACTCGGACTTAGTGTCTAGCCTAGACTGTTCCGGCTCTTGTTCCTGCTTTGGCTGGCGTTTCTTGCGCGGGCGCTTAGGCGTGGCGACTTCTAGCGTCTTATCAGCGCCACTAGATACGACACGGTATTTATTCGCCCATCCGGTAAAATCGTCCGGCACTTCAACCTGTGTGCCTACTGGCACCATCTCGCCGGTTCCGCGATAAACGCCACGGCGGGTGATTTCGATTAGCATAATTGGCTCCTGAGATGTTTCTCTGATTTTAGCACAAAAAAGCCCGCGCTGTGGCGGGCTGGCAGGGCTAGGCGGTGCTATTCTCTTGCTCTTTGTATGCGGTTTTTGTCTTATTGACAATGGCGGCGGCGAACATCCAGCAGCACAACAGCAAGCTAGCGTGCCAATAGAACTCAAAATAAATCAACAGCATGATACAAGCGATTCGAGGAACTGAAGTAACGACCTGATGCCATGGGGTTATGTCTGGCAACGTGTCCAAGTGCTTCATAAAGCAAGCGCCAAAAAACAAGACGCTGAACAGCCATCCATAAACAAGAATAGAGTAATTGGCAACATTAAACAGGCCGCCGTCAACGAACGGCAGTGCAATACCGCAAGCTGAGATGTACCAATGAACCAAAAAGTCTTTAATGGTTGGTTTTTTTAGCGTAATTCTATTCATATAATTCACCTTTAAGCATTAGGCGAGCGTTTATGGGTGCGGCTAGTGGGCGCTCAACTCCACCACGTCTGCGCAGACGCTGCCGCAATACAACCATAGCGCACACTTGTCTAGCAAGCAATAAAAAACCCCAGCCTAAGCCGGGGTTTCTGTTTTAGTGCCTAGCGATTAGGAACCAACACCATAGAACACAGCCGAACGGCCATTGGCGTCTGCTACGATCTCAAAGCCCATCGCACCCATGATCAACATTTGGTAGTTGTCCATTGGGTAGGTGCGCGGCATCATCTGCGTACCAACGGGCATACCCACGACCGGACGAATGTAGCGGCGGTTAGGCACAAACGCCGTCCACTCGTTACCAGAAAGCGCATAATCAACCTTGATTTCATTGATTCGGCGGTTGGTGGCAAGCCGCTGGAAGCGCGTACCAGAGAGGTACTCATCCTGGTTGTACGGCAGGTCTAGGTTGCGCGCAATTTCGGGCGAAACATAGAGGTTCATCGGCTCGGTAACGAGGTTATCGTCAGCCGCGCCGCCTAGCGTTTGCGCCAAGAAGTTTTCCCATTGCACGGTGGTGGCGGTGGTCAGGTCGATGCCCGTCATATCGACAGATTGCGTATACGGCGAGTTGCGGATACCGTAACCCTGGTAGCCATCAAACTGAATGGTAGAATCACCGTCCAGCAAGTAGTTAGCCATGTCGGTGCGCATGTCATACGTGGCCTTTTCTACATCTTCGGCCCATGCGTCAAAATCATCGTTTTGCAGGACGTTCCACTCGCGCCACTCTCGACCTACGCCGTTAGTGAAGATAGGAACCGGCACGCCACGGAAGTCATAGCTGCCTTTATCCATTGGCTGCGGCTTCTGGCCGCTGATAGAGCGCTGGGTAGTGTTCGCGCCATCAGAGTTGAAGCGATAGCCGTGAACGACCTTGCCGATATTGACCGTGGTCGCCAGCGGCATCAAATCACCCATGATGACTTGGCCTGCGTTGTCGCGCATTACGCGAGCAGTCACGCTATCGAGCTGTAACCATGGTTGCGGCTTGGTGATGGCGTTACCCACAAGCTCTTGCTCACGCTGGGCAAAGTAGCGGCGGTTGAGCGAAAGCTCCTGCCACTTTTGCGCGTGCAGCTTGCTGTTAGTGATTAACTGCTTATCAAAATGTAGCATTACGCAATCGCTCCTGTAGCTTTGCGAACACGCAGCAAGTCTGCCTCTGCGAGTGTCACGGATTCTTCTGAATAGAACAGCACTTCTTGCCCAGTGGTGGCTGCGGCTAGCGTACCATCGCCAGCGGATGCTAGTTCAGTAAACCCCTGCACGTAAGTCCCAGCGGCTACGCGGACATTGAAGAACTGTTCATCAAGTGGGCGGGCGGCAACCACGGTATCACCAGCAGGGATAACATCGTCCGCGCCTTCCAGCTTCATGTAGTTCTCTTGGGCCACCAAGTAAGTTCCGCGCGCACCAGCGGTGCCATGTGGCTCAAATTCATCACTGGCGTTAACCGTAACGATAGAGCCGGGGGTGATGTCCACAGCCGACGGGCGCTCCATTACCTGCGGCAATAGCTCGGAGACCGGGCCTGCGTAGATTTTGCTATAACGAGCCATTAGATTGCCTCCGGTGCTTCAAATTCAAGTTTATCGGCATTCGTGCTCAACCGCCCACCATTCAGCGGATGATCCGCGCCCTTCGGTGCCTTGCAGTTACGCGCCATGATGCGCAGGGCGTTTACGTCGAGCGCCTTGGCTTCATCTTCGGTCGCTAGCTTGGCTTCTACCACAGTCGCCTCAAGCGTTTCTTTCTCAGCTTTTGCAGCGGCTTCGGACTCGGCGTTGATCGCGTCGAGCTTGTCTTGTATGGGTTTGACTGCGTCAGACACGGCAGACGCGATAGCTTGCGCCTGATTCGCTTGCAGTGTTTCGGCCTGCTTATCGAGCATGGCCTGTAGCTCTTCAGTCGTCATTTGCGGTTCCTCGGTAGACGTTTGAGAGTTGGTTTGCAGGCCAGCGGCCTCTTCGGTTTTATCGCCGTTCAGCACGGCGCGTACTGCGTTTTTGATGCGTTCGACTAATCCAGCGTTGCGCTTCTGTTTTTCCTTGCGCTCGTAGCTATCCACGATTTCAAACACCATCGCGGTAACGTAGTCGTCGTCCATCTCTAGCTCAGAGTTAACGACTTCGACTTGCTCGCCGGAGGAGTTGACCATCATTCCAACGCCTGCATCGGTGCCAATGGCGGGCGTCTCGGAAATTAAAATCGCATCGTGATCGAATGCAAAGCTGTTGCCTACCCACTCATAGTCAGCGCCTTCGGGTGCTGGTTCGCGCTGCATCAGCAATCCGGTACTGGTACTAATCGGCTTGCCTTCGTCAATCGCCGCCAGCAGCTTGCGCCCGTTCTCGCTATTCTGGGCAAACTCCACGTCGATAACCTTATCGGCAAAAACGCGGTCGCCTTCGATGCGTGGGTTGGTGTTCCACGCGCCCGCCCAAAAGCCGTTGATGGCCTCAGGCGTGCGCGCGCTAACAAACTGGTTATTCACCACCGGATGCCCAAGCGGGGCGGGCAAACCTTCCAACTGCTGGTAGCTCGCCTCTAGCTCAGCGCGTGGGTAAAAGATGTTGTTTAACACCGTGTCGAACTTCGCCACAGCGCTAGGCACCACAATCACCTCACGACCATTGCGCTTTTCGCGCTTGATGGCGGCGTTGTTGACGCGGTGCTTGATGTTGACGCGGATTTGGTCGGCCATGAATTAGCCCTATTAGAATCTGCTCGCAGTATAGCACAAGGCTATCGGTGCGTGCAAAGTGGCTCAACCATGTCGTGCGTGCCCACGGGTTGGCGGCTCATCAAGGTGGCGTTACGACGAAAAACAGTGTGCCGTTACAGACGTTACAAGCGTTACAGTCCTAATTAAACTTGTACCGGTGAAAAATCCAATGGATTCAAAGGCTTGTGACATATATAACAATAATTACAGAAAATAGATATATATATAGAGAGGTATGTCTATCTAAGTGCCTATCAGTGTTTATGTATATGTGACTATCGTTCGCAAAACATCGTAACAAACGTAACGGCTGTAATTTTTTAATTAAAACAACAAGTTGCGCGTTACGCTGGCTATTTTGTGGCGTTACGCACTTTTAAAACGTAACGATTGGCCGTTGACGTAAGCGCAAGCTGTGCATATTTCAGCACACAAAAAAACCCGCCGAGGTGGCGGGTTGGTGTTGCAGCGCGGTTAGCTGAAAATAAAATCTGCCCCATCCTGATATGCTTTCACGCATTTCTCTATGTCCGCAGATTTGCCTATGCTGAAATACTTGCCGTTAAAGCAGAACTCAACCTTTTTTACATCCCACAAGATGGCTTTGTTTTTAGCCTCTCGCACTGCATCCACTAATGATGTTCCTGGCATAAATTTAACTTTTGCTATCATGTTACTCATCCCAAACACTCCATCAAATACAGTTTATCCCACACATACCGCCCATTAGCGGTGCGCTCCAAGTCACGCATCAACGCCTCACGCGCCTCTTGCAGCTCGCTAATGATCTGCGCTTGCCCTACCTCTGCATCAGCCTCGCGTGTTTCCATGCTGCCGTCATCATAGCGCAGCACTAGCCTGGCAATGATGCGCCACCGCAACGGGGCGTGCGTGGCGTACGTGGCAATGTCCTGCTGCTTACGCTGCGGAATATGCGCCGGAAACGACCATTCACCCTCAAATTCCCCGCCGATATGCCGACCAGTGGCCTTAATACCTACACACCAGCGCCGTGCGTTCGTCTGATAGTGTTGGTACTGCTTCTGACTCACCAGCCGCTTACGGCGCTTAATCTCGCCAGCCTGGGCGCGTTTTTGGGCGCGGTTCATTGCTGTTCCTCCGGCGCATAAACAATTGCCGCCTGGATCGCGAGCGCCATATCACCAAACGGCATGTAAGCCTCACTAGCGGCGTCTACCATCTCCTCAGTTGGCTCGACGGGCACGCATTTGTACCCATCCGGGCAGCGGGCTTGCCATGCGGCCCAAGCCTCATCCGCTGCCGTATGGTAATAACTTCCGTCCACCATTACGCACAAACCCATGTTTCGGCTCTGCGCCCACGCCTCAAAACGCTCTCTTTCAGTCATAACTCCACTCCTTCAATTCACGCTCAAGCGCCATTTCTTCTAGACGTCTGTCAATCAATGGCCGCTTGGCGTAGTGTTTTTCGGTCGCATACACGTCGTTGCGGATGCGGCTCTGGAATTTGGTTTCGCTGCCGCCGCCCTGAATGTGGCGGCCTGTGAAGCTGGGGATGGTGTAGGTGGTCATAATATACCTACGGTAGAAGATGCTGTTTTTGAGGATATTCGCCAAATATGCCCGCAGTTTTTACATTCAGCCTTGTAACCGCCGCGAGGCCCCTTGATAACTCTTACGTGCTCCCATGTTCCCTTATAACTGTACACCAATGGATCACCTGAGTAGGTGGTTCTTGTTCCATACTTTTTCCACGCTGCTTCGTAACAAACAACGCATCTAGCAGATCTCTTCCTGGTCATCACTTCCTCCTCCATGCCCGCGCTAGGCGGGCGGGGTTGTTTAATCGAATCGGTAGTGGCCGTGAACCACCTCGTGAGTATCTGGAATAACGCGATCACCATGGCTGTCCGGATTGATTGACTCAATATCCAATCCATCCGCTTTTTTCGTAAAATCCTCCAGTATCGCGATCTCTCGCCTCATGTGATTAATCTGCTTTCGCTTAAGCATCATTAAATGGTCAAAGGCGTCAGGAAGGGTCTTGAATGCTACTCGGCTACCAACCTTGGCGACCTTGTGTATCTTTTCGCCGCTTCGCTTAGCAGCCTGTAAGAGGCTTTCATCTTCGCGCTGATAGCTCCTAATATAGCCAGCCCTCGTTTTCTCAATGCACCAATGCCAGCATTCAGATTCGTGGATGCTAACTAACTCCTTGGTGATAACATTGATTCCTTGCTCGTCTATCGCGAGGCGCATCTTGTAAAAAACATCATGATCTCTCACTAACATCCCTCCTCTCTAGTTATACATCAACAATAAACCCCAGCGGCTGCCGGGGCTAATGGTATTTTTTTATCGTGTAGCGGTGGATGATAGGGGTTAGCTATCAGGCTCAAACGCGGCGCGCTGTTTTTGCATGCGTTCTTTTAGCGGGCCAAGGATGGGCTGGCCTGATTCGTCTAGGAGTACGCTTTGCTGCGAGCAGCGGCAATTTATCGATTCACCCCCCTGGCTATAAAACTCCGCAACCTCCTGCGCACTGAATGTGCGCCCATGTTTGGAAGCGTGGCTTTGGCGTGTGCTCGGCAGTAATGCGCTGTACCACAACATAGCCGTGCGAATGCCTAAGCGCTCTTGTGCGTCTTGATTCTCGTCTCGTGCAGCTCTGCGCAGCGCTGAAGTCACCTCAGTCCTAGCGATACGCTCTGCTCTGCTCTCGCTAACCTTAAACCGCGCCCGTATATCCTTCGCCACCGTACGCGGATTCAGCCCATCCTCAACGCCCTGGCTAAGCACACGCCCCAGCTCCGTAGCCGTATCGCCGTTGAATGAGTCCATCTGCTCGAACACCCGCGAACGAATCAACGCCACCCGCCGCTGCCACGGCTCCGACGCCAAGACCTGCGTTATCTCCCGCGTATAGTCATCCGTCAGCGCCGCTAACTGTGCCACGGCGGTTCCGGTGCCTGCTTCATACGCTAGCACCGTTTGCGCGGCCATATAATCCGGTGGCACCTCGATGCCCAGGCGACGGCGAATCTCCTCAACAATAAGTCGCAGCTCCTCCACGCTAATTAGGTATTCGTAGCGCGTTTCGTTGACCACATAGCCCGGCACTTGAGCGTTAATCGTGATCTCACGCTTTGGTATCTCCTCAAAACGCTCTAGCACCCATCGGCGAACGTCGCGCAAGCCGCGTTTTAAGCGGCTCACGGTCTGTTGTTGCAGGCGGGCGTGCCCCACTGGGTTCTCTGTGTTTCGGGGCAGGGTGGGGTATTTAGGCATTGTGACCGCCAGTCATAAATGTTCTATGCCCACACCCTGGGCAGCGCTTTGATGAGCCACCTTTCTTTATGTCTTTTGCTGTCGGCTCACTCATCTTCGCCTTAGTTACAGGCTTTAAGCATCTCATGCATATGTAATGATTCATCCCGCCATCCCCTCAATTAACAACATTCCGCCCATCCCACCTACGCCCACGGTCAGCATCACCACACAAATAACGGTCATGCCAAACCAATCCGGCAGCGCGGCACCCTAACGGGCTATGATTGCTGGGCAATCGAGCGGCCAGATACCACTTGTCTAGCGTTGCGGTTGCGGCTACCCAGCGCCATGTTTGCAAGATGGTCATACTACCCCCTTAGGCCGCATATCCAGCCACTTCATCTGCAAATACCACTGAAACGCAGCCACCTCTTGGTATTTGGCGGTTTCGTACCAGTGTTGGTGTGTTTCGGTCATTGTGGTGGCTCCGGAAGTGGCATCCAGTGGGTAGGCTTAAAACAATCCCCGATTGGCTCATGGTGCGGATCGTATTCATGGTCGCCAATTTCTGTCCAGTGCTTCCATTGGTCATCTTCAAATATGCAGTCTGTAAGCCTTTGATCATCACCATCTGTGAAATATTTTTCAAAGTATGCGTTATACCTGGGTACGGCTACTACCCATAAATCTACCATCGTTCCATCAAGTGGCGCTGTATCAATCGGCTGCCATTCGCTCATCATATTCTCCATTATCATCACCCAAATCATCCGCAGGCACCTCAGGCTCTGTCAGCGCCTCCCACCCAATAATAGCCCGCAATTCGTCACCTGTCGCGATAATCTCCCCGGTGCCTGCCATGTTTTTAACGGCCTCGGTAGCGGTCTTTAGCATCGCCAGTTTATCAGCAAGCGAGGCGTCGTTCAGCTCAGACCACATCACTTCGTATTCATCTCCCGGCACGGGTGGAATGATGCGGTATTCCATCAGTCGGTCGATAAAGCGGCGAATATCCGTTTGCAGGTCGCCCCCCCGGCGCGCCTGACAGCGGTTATTAAAGTCATCCTGGTCTTCGGTGCTTGCCCGCTCGCCCTGCTGATTGCCGATAAGCACCTTCGTCGGTATTTCCAACGACGCAGCGATGCATTGTACCTGTATCTCGAAATGCTCTTTCGGCTGGGGGACGTTAGCCACCAGCGGGTTAATTTTGCCCCCGGTCGTGAACGCTGCTGCGTCAATGACCGAGTTTAGGTCGGCCATCATCTCGTTCAGGCGTTCGTTCAGCTCATCCATGCCGACGCCATACGACCGGGCAAGCTCTGGCAGGCTCTGTGAGTCGCTATACTCAACGCTTAACTGCCGTGAAGCATTCTTCAGAAAACCTTCGCCGCTGCCCCCGGTAATTTTCACTACCGAAACGAAGTCGTTATACGCCGCTTCCAGCTCGCTAACGCCTTCCCGGTAATCGCCTACAATCACGACACGGCTATGGTGAATCGTCACGCTACGGGCTGGCGGTGGTGTGTCTGCGGTCTGAACGTTGCCCTCGTTGTAGTTCCACGTTGTAGGCTGGCCGTAGCGCGGGCTGTTGGGGTTTTCATCCCATGTTCCAGGCGTTAATTGCCCTTCCCATGCCGGGATAATCTCAATCAGGTCACCACCGGGCTGCAACTCTTCATCCCATCGCGCATTGTCAGCCACTCGCAGGATTAAACCAGAGTAAGCCCCCACCATCCGGCGGCGGTCAGCATCCTGGAATTTCTGCCAGACGTTCAGGCGCTTGAACAGCTTTCGAACGTCGCGTTCCCACGGTTTTTCGGTGGTCTTTTCGTCCGTCGTGTCACCCTGGATGATCCATGGGTTATCCTGCCATGTTTTGCGGATCAGGCGATTGACGCCAGCTTTGGCTAGGCTGTTGCGCTGGTAGAGATTTAAGAAGTCGTAGAAGTTCAGAGTATTGGGAAATCCATAATTCTCCCAGGACTTCGGTCTTTTCGTGTCGCTGCTGGCGTTATAGCCCGCGCCATAAGCTAGCGCTTGCCGCATCGACGCCAACCGACGCTCACTCATGTACTGATTAACGGCCATCGTTAGCCGTGTTTCTTTGTCTTGCTGTGCCATAAAAAAGCCCCGAAGAGGTGATGTCTTGGGGCTTATTGTAGCACCTAGGCTTGACTTAGTCGTCTACGCCTTGAACTCGGTCAATGCTCCACACCTCTTCTCTAAAATCCCCCCTGGGGTCGCATTGGCCTTCCGTGCCAAAAAAGTCTTCCTCGTGAAGATCATCAAGCATCATGTCTAACGGGCCAGCAATTGATTCGGCTTCGTCTTCGTCGCCTGCAATTTTAGAAAGCCTTTCTAACACTAGCTTTACGCGCTTTGAGTAGCTCATTTCTTTCTCCTCAATGCCGCCCTTTTGAGCGGCTTGGTATTTATCGCGCTGTGGTGTTATGGGCGGCGGACGAAGCGGAAGTTTTCACCAGCGGGGGCAAAATCCCAAGCACGTACATCGCCATCGTCATCAATTAAATCAAAATCATCATCATCAGGGTCTCTCGGATCACGAACAATGTACTCCTCACCATGCGTAAAGCATCCTCCATGCGAAATAAATTGAATAACATCCCCCGCCCGCCAATTCGCCGGGTCAGTCATATCGTCAGCTGGCCGCCCCCACTCAATATTTTCTGGCCACTTAACACAATCATCGTCTGCTGGCTGTGGTTGTTTGCGGTAGCCTTGCTGGTACAGTCGCTTGGAAAAGCTATGGAAATTATCAGACGCCTGCACATGGCTAACCATCTCCTCAACCGCGCGGTCTTCTTCGGTGGCTAATGCAGCAGAAGCGCGCTTCTGACATTCAAGGCGCGATGACTGACAGGCATTGCGTGCTATCCATTCCAAAGCTTCCATCATGCGCTCTACGCAAGTCGCTTGCGGGTGAAAACCATCATCGCGCAAATCTTCGGCGCACTGTTTGGGGCTTGGAATTGGCAAATATCCTTCCTCTGCGACTTCCTCACGATCCCCCACCTCCGGCACCCATTGTTTGCTAGTCATCTGCGGCTCATCACCAACCGCATTCGTCGCGCTCAGGATTTGGGATAGGGTGAGTTGGCGCTCTCCCCATCCTGAACCGTTATATCCATGGTACAGATTATCGATTTTCTCGCGCCATCCAAAATAAGGATAAAACTGTCCATCCGACGGATACTCCCCCTTCCCCGCCCCCGCCGCCATAAACGCCTCTGCCACGGCGTGATAGTCGTCTTCGGTCAGGTCTTTGGTGGCGATGTAATCGCCGGGTTGCAATGTTACTGCCGAGCCATCCTGATTCGCATCACTCTGCTTCTCACGCAGCACC